>JAEEGI010028969.1_pt1 | contig 10499 bp, 5 predicted proteins | sample 8958751 | NCBI WGS metagenome assembly JAEEGI01 (sample SAMN16246545, study PRJNA631951) | gut metagenome | biome: gut microbiome; feature: rumen; material: KS-attached | host: Bos | place: Iran: Karaj | collected 2018-10 | reverse complement strand
TGTGTATATATAATTTTTTATATAATTCATTAATAAACAATATATTATATCATTCCCTAACATCTAATAGTAACATTAATAACCAAAAATTATTTAATTTCATAATTGTGTAATATATAATTTTTATCAATTTTAATATTTTCTTTTTTGATAAAATATAATTTTGGATTTTCTTTATTTTTCTGTTTTCTCAAAATATTTTGAAATTTAATAGGAAATAAATTAATATTATTTTTAAAATTTCCAACGAATTTAGAAATATTTAAAGAAAAATCTTTTTCTTTTTTTTCAGAATCAAATAATTTAACTGGATTATTAATATATAAATGTATATTTTCCATACTAGAACTTCCTTTTTTCTTATAAGAATTAAATTGTTTATAAGATTTTTTTTTCATAATTCCTTTATAAGGAGAAATTGAATTATAATTTTTTTCTTTGTTATTATTACAAATTGAATTATTATTAGTTAAAGATTCAGAATTATTTAAATTATAATTTTTAGGATTAATTAAAGGAAGAGAAGGAGCTTCATTAAGTAAATTTGTTTTAGGTAAAAGTTTTAATCTTTTAATAAATATATTTTGATTTTTATATACACTATTATTATCTGAATCAAATATATCTTTTGATATATCTTTTTTTCTTGAAGAATCTTCTTTTGAAATATCTGTTTTTCTTGAAGAAATACTTTTAATATCATTTAATTTATTATTTAATTTTATTTTTTTATAAAATGTTTTCTTTGTTAATGACGGTAATAATTGTTCTCTATTTGAATTAATATAATTTATTGTACTTTTACTGTTAAATTCGATAAATTTTTTTAAATTATTTTTTTGAAAATTCCTTGTTGATTCAATTTTAAAATTATCATTTTCAACATTAAAAGATTTTAATCTTTCAATTCTAAAATTTTCTTTTTTAATAGAATCAATTTTTTGAAGTTTCTGAATATAAAAATCATTTACATAAAAGACATGACAATCATTATTATTATTAAATTGAAGATTTTTATTATAATAATTTAGAAAAATCATAATAATCATTAAATGATTGATTTTTTGATTAATATTTCTCAAAGTGATTTTTTGGTATAAATTTAAAGGAATAGGATCTAAAATTTTTCTAGTGATCCAAGGATGAGTTAAAGCAACTTTAGAACTTATTCTTATTAAAGGATCTGGTTCTAACATTTTTTTAATTAAATTTTCTGCCATTTTAGATATTTTATTATAATATTTAATTTCACATTTTTTAATTCTTTTTAAATATTCTTTTTTATTTTTTCCATTAATATAAAAAGGATGATTTCCTTTATTTAATAATTCAAATAATATTATTCCAATACTCCATTCATCTATTATTTTACTATAAATTTTATTTTCTAATTGCTCAGGTGCCATATAAATATATGTTCCACAATAATCTTTTTCTCCAAAATTATCAAAATTTTTTACACTTAAACCAAAATCAATTAATTTAATTGTATTTAAATCTGATAAATCTTTAAACATAATATTTTCTAATTTTAAATCTCTATGACAAATATTTTTTGAATGTAAATATGAAACAGCTGATAATATATTTTTTATAATAACACTTATTTTTTCTTCTTTAATATTATTCTTTAGATTTTCTTTTAACCATTTTCTTAAAGTTCCTCCTTTTAAATCTTCCATTATTATATATAATTTTGTATTTGTTTCTATATAATCATAATATTTTAATATATTTGGATGGTTTAATTCTTTTAATATATTTACTTCTTCTTTTATTTTTGATGTATCGATTTTTTTTGATGATTTATTTATTATTTTCATTGCTATTTCTTTTCCTGTTTTTATTTGAATAGCTCGAACTACTGTTCCAAAACTCCCTGATGAAATATTTTCTATATATTTAAATAAAGTTTTCACTTCATCAAATGGTTTTCTTTTAATTTCATCTAAGAAAATTTCCATTTTTTTTTTTTTTCAAATAAATTTTATTTTTAATAATTTTTATTTTTTTCAAAGGATTTTTTTAGTTGTAAAATAATATTTATGAATATATAATAATAAATGAAAAAAATTTAAAATTTCGAAAAAATAAAATAATTGATTTTTTACATAACTTTCTTCAAGATTTTTTTCATTTTGTTTTTAATAATTCTTATTTTATTGTTTTTTTGAGTAAAAATTATATTTCTCTTTTATTTATTTATGTATGTACTTTTTTAATGAAATATACATATAATTTTTTTTTTATGCTATAAAATTCATTTGGATAGATATAGTTTTTTATATATGATTCTGATCATTTTTTATTTTCTTTTATTGGGTTTTTCAATAATTGATTTGAATTTATCATTATATAATTTGTTTATTTATTTTTTTAAATTAATAATTATATATATTTATAAAGATGAAGAATATTCTATTTTACTTTAATTTACTTTTCATATATTTATTTATTTCTTATATTAAATGTATAACAGAACAAAATCAAAATATAAATCAAAATCAAGGAAGTCAAAATATTAATAATAATATTAATCAACAGGGAAATCAAAATGTTAATTCACAACAAATTAACATGCAAAACAATCAACAAAATAATATGAACCAAAATTATAATAATCAACAACAAAATAATATGAATCAAAATTATAATAATCAAAATCAACAAAATAATATGAATCAAAATTATAATAATCAACAACAAAATAATATGAATCAAAATTATAATAATCAACAACAAAATAATATGAATCAAAATTATAATAATCAAAATCAACAAAATAATATGAATCACAATTATAATCAACAACAAAATAACATGAATCAAAATTATAATAATCAAAATCAACAAAATAATATGAATAATCAAAATTATAATCAAGGTCAACAATATCAAAATAATATAAATAATAATAATTATAATCAACAACAACAGAATTATCAACAACAAAATAACATGAATAACCAACAACAGAATAATTATAATCAACAAAATATGAATAATCAAAATTATAATAATCAGCAATATCAATATAATCAAAATCAACAAAATATGAATAATCAAAATTATAATAATTTAAACCAGCAAAATAATTATAATAATCAACAAAATCAAAATATAAATCAACAAAGACAAAATATAAATCAAAATCAACAAAATATGAATCAACAACAACAACAATATAATCAAAATCAAAATTTAAATCAACAACAAAATCAACAAAATGTTAATCAAAACCAACAAAGACAACAAAATATAAATCAACAACAAAATATAAATCAACAACAACAATATAATCAACAACAGCAAAATATAAATCAACAACAACAAAATATAAATCAACAACAAAATATAAATCAACAACATCAGAATCAACAAAATATAAATCAACAACAACAATACCAAAATCAAAGACAACAAAATATTAATCAACAACAACAACATCAACAAAATATAAATCAAAATAAACAACAATATCAACAAAATATTAATCAACAACAACAACATCAGCAAAATATAAATCAAAATCAACAACAACACCCAAACATAAATCAAAATCAACAACAACATCCAAACATAAATCAAAATCAACAAAATATAAATCAACAACAACAACATAATATAAATCAACAACAACAACATAATATAAATCAACAGCAACAACAACAACAGAAGCAAAATATAAATCAACAACAACAACATCAACAACAACAACATCAACAACATCAACAACAACAACAACAACATCTACAACAACAACAACAACATCAACAACAACAACAACAACACCAACAGCAACAACAACATAAACAACAACAACAACAACCTAAACAAAACATAAATCAACAACAACAACAGCAACAACAACATAAACAAAACATAAATCAACAACAACAAAAAACAAAGAATCAACATTTGAATGAAACTGGAAAATTTGTAAATAAAACATCATCAGAAAAAGTATTATTAAACAATACAAATAATAGTTCTGATGATAGTTTTAATTTAACAGCAGAGTTAGAGAAATTTTTAGATAAAATTTTATCAAATAGTTCATATCAAGAAGAGCAGAAAAAGAAAGAAAAAGATGAAGAAATGAAGAAAAAGAAATATTCAGAAGTGGAAAAAATAAGTATGGAAGAACAGAAAAAATTGAATGAAGAAAGAGATAAAAAAGAAGCGGAAAGAATAAAAAGAGAGAAAGAAAAAGAAGAATTTGATAAACAAATATCAAATTTTACATTTTCAGATTTAATATCATTTACACTAAAAGCAGGAAATGGAGAATTATTATATGAGAATATAACTAAAAAATGTAAAATAAGAATTGCATTTATAGTATATCATCCTGAACAAAATATATATTTTACTTTTTCAGGTCCACTAATAAATGGAACAAAGAAACAAATTGTTTTAGCAAGAGATAAAAATTTTTTTTATTATGATTATGAAGTTCAAGAACCTGGTGTATATACTTTTTTTTTAAATAATTTTAAAAATAAACAAGAAAATACTGTTACATTTGGTATTAGTTATGGAGTTGATGAAGATAAAAGTTTAGAAAGTAGGTCTATGGATAAACTCTCTATTAAATTAAATACTATTGATAATAGAATTAATGAAATGAGAATTAAAGAAAATTTAATAGTTAAAAAAACTGAAAGTCATAATCAAAGTGTTAAAAAACATAATAAATCTATTATGATTTTTTCCTTTATAGAAATGTTCACTATGGTTTTAATTTTTGCAATTCAAATGTGCTATATTAAAAATCTGGTTGATAGGTTTTAAATAGGTTTTTTGCTATGTTTTTTTTAAATAAAAAGTTATTTATCTGTTTTTTAAATTTTATTATTCAAATATAATTAAATTAAGATTAATATTTATAAGTTTAATATGTTGTTCAATTATAATAATAATATATTATTATATAATAATAAACAATAAATTTTAAGAAATAAAAAATAAAGAAGAATGAATATAATTCTTTAGATTATATTAATTATAATAAAATTGTTAAATTTTACTTATTTTTATTCCTATTTTTTATTTTTATCATTATTAATATTTGTTATTTTGAATATATTTTGAAACAAATTTGAAATTTTTACTTTGTACTTTGAATCTATTTTCCTATCCAAATAAAAAATATATCTTTTTATATTCTTTATTTCCAATTTAATTTAACAGTCACTAAATTTCAACAAGGTACAGATTGATTTTTTTGAATATGAGTCTTCATTTATTATTTATATTAATGGGATAATTTATAGAACTTTAAATTCATTACCTTTTTTTTTTAATAAGTAGAATTTGAATTAAAAAAATATTGAAGAAATAAGAGAAAAACAATAAACTATAATTGTATATGAAGAATTTATGATGATAATTTTTATAATGAAATAAAATGGTAATATATATAAATTATTTAATTATTTATATTTCAAAAAATTATTATTTTTATTTTAAATCAATGAATTCTTTTCTCATATATAAAGAAGATGAAACAAATGAAAATCTAAAAGAAATTATAAATAAAACAATAGAAAAAATAGGGAAAGACAATATAGGAAAATATGAAGAAAAATATTCAAATTCAATTTCAATAAAATCAATTTCTCCTTCTTTAATAATAAATATAAATAATAAAGAACCAATTAAATTATTAACAAAATTTAATTTAAATAATGAAGAAACATTAAATACAATAGATGAAGAAAAAATAAAAAATAAAGAAAAATTAATTCCTTTAAATGAAATTCCAGAAAGTACTTTATCAAAATTAAATAAAGAAGAAAATGACAAAAATGAAAAAAAATATGAAATTTTAGAGCCTGAAAATTTAGAAGAAGATCCTCGATTAGAAATGGATAAAGAAAATTTATTAAAGGGATTTAAATTTGGAATGGATCCTTTCAACAATTGTATTTTTCCTAATAAAGATAATGATAATGAAGAAGAAGAAGAAGAAGATGAGAAAAAATATGAATTAAAATTTAAATCTTTGGAAGAAAGATTATTTGATATGTTTAATATAAAACTTGAGTAAACATAAATTATGTATTAATTCAAAATAAAATTAATAGAATTACAAGTTTTTTTTAGTTTTATATATTATAATTAATTTTAATATTATGAAAATAAAAAGAAGGATAATTTTTTATTAGAGAAAAACTATATGATATAACATCAAAAGTTAATAATTGAATAAATTCAAAATTAATTCATCTTTTTAATTTCCTATTATTTTTAATTTCCCTTTTTATTAGTAAATTTAATTTTAATTCTATTAACTTTTTGTGTTATTTATATGTTTTATATTCTTTTAATAGCCCATAAAATTCATTTATTTTATATACATTTATATCTTTCTTGTTTTTTGTTAATTTCAAATTAAAATATTTTGATTAAACATAAAATAATATAATATAATTAATAATTAAAAAATATCTCAAAAAATAAAATATGATATTTATTTAAAAGAAAAATGTCAGATGAAGAGAACCAAGGAGAAGAAATAGATCAAGAAAAGTTATTAGATTCCCTATTACAAGAAGTAAACGCTCAAGCATACCAAGTTAGAACAGCAATAGATAATAACAAGCTTCGTCACACATTAAAATACGGTAAAAACATGTTAGACACATTAAGAACATCAAAATTGACTCCAAGTAATTATTACCATCTTTATACAACAATATTCGATGAAATGCAATATATATACAATTACTTTAGAGAAGAAGCAAGAAGAGGAAGAAGAATGAAAGATCTCTATGATGTTGTTCAACAATGTGAAACTATTGTTTCCAGATTATATTTATTAATATGTGTAGCTTCTGCTTATATTGAAACTGGACAAGCTAATGCTACTGATATTATTTTTGACTTATTTAATTTAATGAAAGGAGTTCAAAATCCTTTAAGAGGTTTATTCTGTAGATTTTTCTTTTTAAAAATGATTAAAGATAGACTTCCTGATAAAGGAAATGAATATGAAAAACCTGGAGCTTCACCTGATGATTCTATTAAATTTATTTTAAATAATTTAGATGATATGAATAGATTGTGGATTAGATTAAATAATATTGATGATCCTGAAGAAAGAATTATTAGAGAAAGAGAAAGGGAACAATTAAAATATTTAGTTGGAGAAAATATTACTAGATTAAGTTCTTTAAATGCTATTACTCCAGAAATTTATAGGAAAAAAGTTTTACCAAGAATTATTGAAATTTTATTAGATTCAAAAGATGCTATGAGTCAACAATATTTAATGGAATGTGTTATTCAAGCTTTTCCAGATGAATATAATATTGAAGCTATGAATACTTTATTAGAAACTTCAAGTAAATTAGAAAGCGTTGTTGATATTAAAACTTTATTTATTTCTCTTATGGAAAAATTAGCTAAATATGTTACAAATCTTAAAGAAGAAGAAAATATTGGTGGAAGTTCACCTACTCAAATTTTTAATTTATTAAAAGGTAACATTGATAAAATAATAAGAGAAAATCAAAGTTTAAATATTCAAGATAATTTAAAATTAATAGAATTAGAATCTGCATTTTTAAAATTTGCAATTAAATGTTCTCCAAAAAAAGATAGATTATATACAGTAAATAATACATTAGGAGATTGTGTAGCATTATTAAATAGAAATAGAGGAGAAAGATTAAATTCAGATGGAATGAAATTAATAGGGAAATTATTATCATCACCTTTAGAATCTCAATTATCAATTTTTGATATGCCTTCATTTCCAGAATTAATGAAATATTTAAATTATTCTTCTCGAGCCACATTAAGTTTAAGAATAATAGATTCTTTAATGGGAAAAAATTCTGAAGTTGAAATTAATTCTTCATCAAAAATGACAACTTTAGTTGATTTTATTAGACCTTTATTAGAAGATTCTCCTGATTCAGGTGATTTTGATCAATATCAATTTGAATATGAACAAAGTGTTGTTTGTAAAGTTTTATATACTATAAAAACTAATGATCCACAGAATGTTTATGATATATTAAATGTTTTAAAAAATGCTTTTGTTAAAGGAGGAAAAGAAAGAATGAAAGTTACTCTTCCTGCTTTAGTTTCTACTTATTTAAATTTAGCTTATTCTATTTCTAATTCTTTTGCTAAAAATAATAATATTGAAGATAATGATGAGAGAGTTGTTCATAATGAATTTATATCTAAATATGATTTAAGGAATTTAGATACTAATGATTTATTCAATAAATTTATTAGAAGAGTTTATACTCAAATAAATGATACAATAACTTTATTAGAAAATGAAAATCCAGAATTAGCATTTAAATTATATTTACAATTAGCAACTCAAGCAAATAATGTTAAAGTAGATAAAATAACATATGAAGAAGTTTGTTATTCTTCTTTATCATCAGCAATTCAAGTTTTTAATAGTGGTAAAATGAATAATGATGTAAAAGTAGATTTATTAAATGAAATGATAGGTTCAGTTTTAAATTTTAATATATTAGGGCATGATAATTTTATTAGTATTACTTCTAATATAGTTCAAGCTGCTCAAACTTTAATTAAAAGAGGTGATCAATGTATTGCTATATTAAGTTGTGTTCATTTATTTTGTAATGGAGAAAATATGGATAAAAATAAAGTTAATGATTGCTTAGTTAAAGCTAAAAGATTTGCTGATTTTGCTATGACAAATCCACAAAATGCTATTCTATTCATTTATATTATTAATAAATATGTCTATTTAATCGATAAATTCGAAAATATTGGATTTTGCGATTTTATTGTTGTTGATACTATTAATGATTTAATTGAATTAGTTAAAAATCATATTCATAGTATGAAAATTGAAAATAAAGATGCTAAGTTTTTACCTGAAATTGAAGAATATTATAATAATACTTTGTCTTTGTTGAGAGAAAGAAAAAAAGGAGGAATGAGTAAAATTTTATTACAAGTCAATGTTTAAATAATAATAAATAATATTTAAAAATTTATTTTAAAAAATAAGAAAAAGTATTTTTTATAATAATACAGGATTTAATAAAAGAATAAATCTAACCTAATTAATAAATAAATAAAAATAACAAAAACAAAATGTTGCTTTTGATAATATACTTTTTGTTCATTTAATTAATGTTTAAAAACTTTAATTGTTGAGCAAATTTTATTTAAATATTTATTTTCATTTTCAATATTCATATATTAATTTGGATTCCTCAAAAAAAATATTTAATTGCAAATTTTTTATTCTCTTCATTATCATTTCAAGTTGATTAGAAATATGAATAATTTTGATATGAAGTGCAATTACCTTTTTTTTTCATAATAAAAAACAATAAAAAACATTTTTTTTCAAAAAAAAAAAAATGAAAAAAATAATATTTCTATCATTTTTAAATAACATAATAACATGGAGTCTATTTTACACTCCATTCACAGATAAAAAAAATATAATAACAAACACAATCTATGGAACAGGAAATAGATTAACAGATACATCATATAAATCATATTGTGTAATAAAATGTAAGAAAGAATATTATTCAAATGAATTTTGTTGTTCTGGTTCAAATTATGCAACAATGAACTGTCTTTCAAAAGAAAAATGTAAAGAATTAGATAATTTATATAAAAATTATATTATTAAAGTTGCTTTTGCTTCTTATTTTATTCTTATTTTAATAACCATGATTTTTATTTTTCTTTTATTTTTTTGGAAAACAGAAGTTAAACATTTAAAAATTAAAAATGCTGTTTCTGCTTCAATTATTGTTTTTTTATCTGCTTTGATTATCCCTATTATTATTATTAAAATTTATTGTTATTGTAAAAAAATTTCCTTATCTGAATTTTTTGGAAGTGATTTTCGAACTTGTTGTCCTAAAAATAATTTTTTTAATTTAAAAAGAGTTGAAATTAAAGAAAATTATAGTGAGAAAAATAATGAAGAATAGGAAAGTAAATAGAAAATTAAATGCTAATGAAAATTAAAAATTTTAATTTATTTAATTATTTATTTTTAAATAATATTATTAGTGAATAAATAAAAAAATTTTTTTTTTGATTAATTAAATAAATAAATATATTTTAATTAATATAATTATAAATTAATAATTAACAAATTATATTTATACATTTTCTTTTCTTTCTTTTTTTTAGAGAAGTTGATTTTGATTGATTAGTAGATTTATTAAAATCTAATTTAATTAAATTTTTATTTGTTTTAATTATTCTTTTTGGAGTAGAAATTTTTTTTCTATCAGTTTCAGGAAATAATAAAGTATTATTACTATTATTTGAAACATTAATAGTATAAAATTCATTTGAAATCATATTTCTTTTTCTTAAAGATTTATTTAAAAAATCTTTTAATTTTGTAATTTCAATTGTTTTATTTTTTTTATTTATATATTTTAAAGTATTATTTGTTTGCATTGAATAAATATTGTTTCTTTTATTTATTATTTTATTCACATTTATTAATTTTTCCACTT
>JAEEGI010028968.1_pt1 | contig 10499 bp, 4 predicted proteins | sample 8958751 | NCBI WGS metagenome assembly JAEEGI01 (sample SAMN16246545, study PRJNA631951) | gut metagenome | biome: gut microbiome; feature: rumen; material: KS-attached | host: Bos | place: Iran: Karaj | collected 2018-10 | reverse complement strand
AGTTAATGAGTACGGATTCGTTGAGGCACCTTATCGTCGTGTAGACCATACAGATGCAGAGCATCCTGTTGTTACAGATGAGATCACATACATGACAGCAGATGAGGAAGATAACTATCGTGTAGCTCAGGCTAATACTCCTCTTGATGCTGAAGGTCACTTCATCCGTAACAGTGTTTCAGGTCGTTATAAAGAAGAGACTTCTGAATATCAGAAGAATCTTATTGATTATATGGACGTATCACCGAGAATGGTATTCTCAGTTGCTACAGCCCTTATTCCTTTCCTTGAGAACGATGATGCTAACCGTGCGCTCATGGGATCAAACATGCAGCGTCAGGCAGTACCGCTTCTTACAACAGATGCTCCTGCAGTTGGTACAGGTATGGAACAGAAGGCTGCAGTTGACTCAGGTGACAGCGTTGTTGCCCGTAAGGCAGGTACAATTGATTATGTTGATTCCAAGATCATACGTATGACTTATGATGATGGTGAGAAGGAAGAGTATCACCTCACTAAGTTTATGAGAACCAACCAGTCTACATGCTATAACCAGAGACCTATCGTAGATAAGGGCGAGCATGTAGAAGCAGGACAGGTTATCGCAGATGGTCCTTCAACATTCCATGGTGAACTTGGTCTTGGTAAGAACCCTCTTATCGGATTCATGACATGGGAAGGTTACAACTACGAAGATGCTGTTCTTCTTTCAGAGCGTCTTGTACGTGATGATGTATTCACTTCAGTTCATATTGAAGAGTATGAAGCAGAGGCACGTGAGACTAAGCTTGGACCGGAAGAGATCACTCGTGATGTTCCCGGTGTTGGTGATGAAGCATTAAAAGACCTTGATGAGAACGGTGTAATCCGTATCGGTGCAGAGGTTCGTGCAGGTGATATCCTTGTAGGTAAGGTTACTCCTAAGGGAGAGACAGAGCTTACAGCTGAGGAGAGACTCCTTCGTGCGATCTTTGGTGAGAAGGCAAGAGAAGTTCGTGATACTTCCCTTAAGGTTCCTCACGGTGAGTACGGTATCATCGTAGATGCTAAGGTATTCACAAGAGAAAATGGTGATGAGCTTTCACCTGGTGTTAATAAATCAGTCCGCATCTATATCGCTCAGAAGAGAAAGATCTCTGTAGGTGATAAGATGGCTGGCCGTCACGGTAACAAGGGTGTCGTTTCCCGTGTACTTCCTATCGAAGATATGCCATATCTTCCTAACGGACGTCCGCTTGACATCGTGTTGAACCCTCTGGGCGTTCCTTCACGTATGAATATCGGACAGGTGCTTGAAATTCACCTTTCACTTGCTGCAAGAGCTCTTGGCTTTAACGTAGCAACACCTATTTTCGATGGTGCTAACGAGAAAGATATCCAGGATATGCTCCAGATGGCTAATGACTATGTCAACATGACATGGGAAGATTTTGAAGCTGCATATAAGGATGTAGTAATGCCTGAGATCATGAAGTATCTGTATGATCACCGTGATCACAGAGAACTCTGGAAGGGTGTTCCGATCACTACAGACGGTAAAGTACAGCTTCGTGATGGACGTACAGGTCAGAAGTTCGATGGTAAGACAACAATCGGACACATGCATTACCTCAAGCTCCATCACCTTGTAGATGATAAGATCCATGCTCGTTCAACTGGTCCTTACTCTCTTGTTACACAGCAGCCTCTGGGTGGTAAAGCTCAGTTCGGTGGACAGCGTTTCGGAGAAATGGAAGTTTGGGCACTGGAAGCTTACGGTGCTGCATATACTCTTCAGGAGATCCTTACAGTTAAGTCCGATGATGTAGTAGGTCGTGTAAAGACTTATGAAGCTATCATCAAGGGTGATAACATTCCTGAACCTGGTGTTCCGGAATCATTCAAGGTTCTTCTCAAAGAGCTTCAGGCACTTGGCCTGGATATCCGTGTTATGCGTGAAGATAATACGGAAGTTGAGATCATGGAGTCTATTGATTACAGCGATTCTGATCTTAGATTCGAGATTGAAGGCGAGAACCGCAGAAACTTCGAGGATGAGTCTTTCGAAGCTAATGGATTCTCAAAGCAGAGATTCGATGAAGAGAGCGGTGAGCTTGTAGCAGACGAAGATGACTTTGCAGAAGGATTCGATGATTTTGATGCTGCTATCGATGCACAGGCAACAGATGGTGACAACGAATAATCCAGGTAACTACAGTTGATAAGTTGAAGGCATGCCCGCCTTTTGGGGCGGGCATCGGACAAGGAGAATATAAGCATGTCAGATTCAACAATGAATAAAGCAATCAATGAGGCTTCCAGCGGAAGATCTACTCTTACGCAGCAGTATCAGCCGATGACATTTGATGCAATTAAGATTGGTCTTGCTTCTCCGGAGAAGATTCGTGATTGGTCACATGGCGAAGTTACAAAGCCTGAGACCATTAACTACAGAACCTTAAAGCCGGAACGTGATGGCCTTTTCTGCGAAAGAATTTTCGGACCTACAAAGGACTGGGAATGTCATTGCGGAAAATATAAGAAGATTAGATATAAGGGCGTTGTTTGTGATCGCTGCGGAGTTGAAGTAACTAAGTCTTCAGTTCGTCGTGAGCGCATGGGTCACATCGAGCTTGCAGCTCCTGTTTCCCACATTTGGTATTTCAAGGGAATCCCTAGCCGTATGGGTCTTCTTCTTGATATATCACCAAGAGTACTTGAGAAAGTCCTCTATTTTGCTTCATACATAGTTCTTAATCCGGGAGAAACAACTCTTGAGTACAAGCAGGTTCTCTCTGAGAAAGAATATCAGGATGCCAGAGAAGAGTTCGGCAACAAGTTCCGTGCAGGAATGGGTGCTGAAGCTATCAAAGAGCTCCTTATCGATATCGACCTTGAGAAAGATTATGCAGAGCTCAAGGAAGAAGTTGAGACATCAAGCGGACAGAAGAGAGCTCGTGTCATCAAGAGACTTGATGCAGTAGAAGCTTTCCGTGAGTCAGGCAATGATCCAAGCTGGATGATCATGGATTGTATCCCGGTTATTCCTCCGGATCTTCGTCCTATGGTACAGCTCGATGGTGGACGTTTTGCAACATCCGATCTTAATGATCTGTATCGTCGTATTATTAACAGAAACAACCGTCTTAAGAGACTTCTTGAGCTCGGTGCTCCTGATATCATCGTTCGTAACGAGAAGAGAATGCTTCAGGAAGCAGTAGATGCTCTTATTGATAACGGTCGTCGTGGACGTCCTGTTACAGGTCCTGGTAACCGTGCACTTAAGTCACTTTCAGACCTTCTGAAAGGTAAGTCAGGTCGTTTCAGACAGAACCTTCTTGGTAAGCGTGTCGACTATTCCGGCCGTTCCGTTATCGTAGTTGGTCCTGAACTTAAGATTTATCAGTGTGGTCTTCCTAAGGAAATGGCTATCGAGCTGTTCAAACCTTTCGTTATGAAAGAACTTGTATCCCGCGGAATCTCACAGAATATAAAGAATGCCAAGAAGCTTGTTGAGCGTCTTGATGAGCAGGTTTGGGATGTACTTGAAGATGTTATCAAAGAGCATCCTGTTATGCTTAACCGTGCTCCCACACTTCACAGACTTGGTATCCAGGCATTTGAGCCTATCCTTGTAGAAGGTAAAGCTATTAAGCTTCATCCTCTTGCATGTACACCTTTCAATGCTGACTTTGATGGTGACCAGATGGCTGTTCACCTTCCACTTTCAGTAGAAGCTCAGGCAGAGTGTCGTTTCCTTATGCTGCTTCCTAACAACCTGTTGAAGCCTGCAGATGGTGGCCCTGTTAACGTTCCTACACAGGATATGGTACTTGGTCTTTACTACCTTACACAGGAGCGTCCTGGTGCAAAGGGAGAAGGCAAGTTCTTCAAGTCAGTAGATGAAGCTGTTCTTGCATATGAGAACGATGTAGTAACTCTTCAGTCTAAGGTATACGTTCGTGTATCCAAGACTCTTGCTGACGGAACAGTAGCTTCCGGCGTAGTACAGAGCACTGTAGGACGTTTCATGTTCAATGAGATGCTTCCTCAGGATCTTGGATTTGTAGACAGATCAAAGCCTGAAAACCTTCTTAAGCCAGAAGTTGACTTCATGGTTGGTAAGAAGCAGCTCAAGCAGATCATCACAAAGTGTATCAACGTACATGGTACATTCAAGACTGCTGAAGTTCTTGACTACATCAAGGCAACAGGTTATCACCTCTCTACAAGAGCTGCCATGACAGTTTCAATTTCTGATATGACAGTACCTCCGCAGAAGCAGGAGATGCTTGATGAAGCTCAGAAGACTGTTGACCGTATCGCTGCTAACTACCGCCGTGGTCTTATTACAGACGAAGAGCGTTATCGTGCAGTAATCGATACATGGATGCAGACCGATAAAGAGCTTACTAAGTGCCTTCTTGAAGGTCTTGACAAATATAACAACATATTCATGATGGCTGACTCCGGTGCCCGTGGTTCTAACCAGCAGATCAAGCAGCTGGCTGGTATGCGTGGACTTATGGCTGATACAACAGGTCGTACAATCGAACTTCCTATCAAGTCAAACTTCCGTGAAGGTCTTGACGTTCTGGAGTATTTCATGTCAGCTCATGGTGCTCGTAAGGGTCTTTCTGATACAGCTCTTCGTACAGCCGATTCAGGTTACCTTACACGTCGAATGGTTGATGTATCACAGGAACTTATTATTCGTGAAGTTGACTGTTCTGCAGGCAAGGAAGAGATTCCTGGCATGACAGTACGTGCTTTCATGGATGGAAAAGAAACCATCGAGCCATTGTCAGATCGTATCACAGGACGTTTCTCATGCGAGACTATCAAGGACGCAGAAGGAAATGTACTTGTTAAGAAGAATCATATGATCACACCAAGCCGTGCAGAGAAGATTCTCTCTGTAGGTGTAAATGCTAAGGGTGGTCCGATCGAGGCAGTTAAGATCCGTACAATCCTTACATGCCGCAGCCACGTTGGTATCTGTGCTAAGTGTTATGGTGCTAACATGGCAACAGGTGAAGCAGTACAGGTTGGTGAAGCAGTTGGTATCATCGCTGCTCAGTCAATCGGTGAGCCTGGTACACAGCTTACTATGAGAACATTCCATACCGGTGGTGTTGCCGGCGGAGATATCACACAGGGTCTTCCTCGTGTAGAAGAATTGTTCGAAGCACGTAAGCCTAAGGGACTTGCTATCATCTCAGAGCTTGATGGTCAGGTAGAGATCCGTGACACTAAGAAGAAGCGTGAAGTTGTCGTTACTAATGACGAGACAGGTGAATCAAAGGCATATCTTATCCCTTATGGTTCACGTATCAAAGTTCAGGATAAGCAGACAATTGAAGCTGGTGATGAACTTACAGAAGGTTCTGTAAATCCTCACGATCTTCTCAAGATCAAGGGTATCCGTGCAGTACAGGATTACCTTCTTAGAGAGGTACAGAGAGTATATCGTCTTCAGGGTGTTGATATCTGCGATAAGCATATCGAAGTTATCGTACGTCAGATGCTCAATAAGGTAATGGTTGATGAGAGTGGAGATACTAACTATCTGCCAGGAACACTCGTAAGCGTTCTTGATTTCGAGGATGACAACGAGAGACTCATTTCCGAAGGAAAGAGACCTGCAGTTGGTAAACAGGTAATCCTTTGTATCACAAAGTCAGCCCTTGCAACAGATTCCTTCCTGTCAGCTGCTTCCTTCCAGGAAACAACTAAGGTTCTGACAGATGCAGCTATCCGCGGTAAGGTTGATCCGCTTCTTGGTCTTAAAGAGAACGTTATCATCGGTAAACTTATTCCTGCTGGTACAGGTCTTAAGAGATATCGTGACGTTGGTCTTAATACAGACGAACACTTCAAGGATCCTGCAAGAATGATCCTTCGTAAACAGCCTTCAGTAAGCAGAGCTGCCTTCGAAGCTGAAAGTGATATTGATGACAATATCGCTATCGAAGAAACAGTTACTGTAATGGATGATGACGAATAAATCAGTTCTGTATTGACAATATTGCATTAAAATATTATAATATCGAATTGTGTGAAAATACGGAAAGGGGAACGTATGTCCTCTTTCCGTGTTCGCACGTTGATATACACATTTCAACAGGAGGTAAAAAGAATGCCAACATTTAACCAGTTAGTCAGAAAAGGTCGTCAGACATCTGTAAAGAAGTCTACTGCTCCTGCTCTTCAGAAGGGTTTTAACTCTCTTCACAAGAAGGACATAGCTACAGCTTCTCCTCAGAAGCGTGGTGTCTGCACAGCTGTAAAGACAGCAACACCTAAAAAGCCTAACTCAGCTCTTCGTAAGATCGCCAGAGTGCGTCTTTCAAACGGCATCGAGGTAACATCCTATATTCCTGGTGAAGGTCACAACCTTCAGGAGCATAGCGTTGTTCTTATCCGTGGTGGAAGAGTTAAGGATCTGCCTGGTACAAGATATCACATTATCCGTGGTACACTTGATACAGCCGGTGTTGCAGATCGTAAGCAGGCTCGTTCCAAGTATGGCGCTAAGAGACCTAAGGCCTCAAAGTAATTTAGTAACAAAAAAATATTAAGTGTTGGGTTCTTTGAACATATAGTAATATAAATGATCAAACGAGCTTGCAGTTAAACTCGGACTGAACATACGGCAGTCAAAGTAATACAGCAGTAGAAGCTTTATCAGTTATATTAGTAAGTTTTAGGAAAACCGCACGAACACTTAATGCATGCGAGGCACTTGTGCACAAGTTGCCGTAGAAAGCCCCGCAAGTGAGTACCTATGATTTATTAACTAATAAGGAGGGAAGAACCGTGCCGCGTAAAGGACATATTGTAAAACGTGATGTACTGGAAGATCCAATGTACAACAGCAAGGTTGTAACAAAGCTTGTAAACCAGGTTATGCTGGATGGCAAGAAAGGTGTTGCACAGAAGATTGTATACGGAGCTTTCGCACAGGTTGAAGAGAAGGCTGGAAAGCCAGCTCTCGAAGTATTTGAGACAGCTATGAATAATATCATGCCTGCACTCGAAGTAAAAGCTAGACGTATTGGTGGTGCTACATACCAGGTTCCGATCGAGGTTAGACCGGACAGACGTCAGGCCCTGGCTCTTCGCTGGCTTGTACTGTTTTCACGTAAGAGAGGCGAGAAGACTATGATCGATCGTCTCGCTGGCGAGATTATGGATGCTTCTAACAATACAGGAGCAGCTGTAAAGCGTAAGGAAGACATGCACAAGATGGCAGATGCAAACAAGGCTTTCTCACACTACAGATTCTAATTATATATTCTGTTATAGAACGTTGTTTGCAATCATTTAGGAGGAAGAACCATTGGCTAAAAGAGAATATCCATTGGAGAGAACCAGAAATATAGGTATCATTGCTCATATCGATGCTGGTAAAACAACATGTACAGAGCGTATCCTCTATTATACTGGTGTTAACTACAAGATTGGTGAGACACACGACGGCGCTTCTACCATGGACTTCATGGAACAGGAGAGAGAGCGTGGAATCACAATTCAGTCTGCAGCTACAACATGCCACTGGACTCCACAGGAATACGGCAAAAAGATCGCTGGTGCTCCTGAGTATCGTCTTAACATTATCGATACTCCTGGTCACGTAGACTTCACAGCAGAAGTTGAGCGTTCACTCCGTGTACTTGATGGTGCAGTTGGTATCTTTGATGCTAAGAACGGCGTTGAGCCACAGTCTGAGAACGTATGGCGTCAGGCTGACACATACGGCGTACCACGTATCGCATTCATCAACAAGATGGATATCGTTGGTGCAAACTTCTACCACGATCTGGATATGATCCGTGATCGTCTTGGAAAGAACCCGATCGCTATCAATATCCCGATCGGTGCTGAAGATACTTATGAAGGACTTATCGATCTCTTCGAAATGAAAGCTTATTATTTCAAGGGTGAGAAGGGTGCTGATGAAGATTGTGAAGAAATCCCTGAGGAACTCAAGGATCAGGCTGAAGAGTGGCACAACAAGATGGTTGAGCAGATCGTAGAGCTTGATGAGAACCTTATGGAGAAATACCTTGAAGGCGAAGAAGTTACTACAGCAGAGCTCAAAGCAGCTCTTCGTAAGGGAACAATCGCTTCTGAGGCAGTTCCTGTATGTAACGGAACAGCTTACAGAAACAAGGGTGTTCAGAAGCTTCTTGATGCAGTTATCGAGTATCTTCCTGCTCCTACAGATGTACCGGACGTTGAAGGTACAGATATGGAAGGAAATGAGATCACATGTAAGTCTACAGAGGATGGTCCTCTTGCAGCTCTTGCATTCAAGATCGTATCTGATCCTTTCGTAGGTAAGCTTGCATTTATCCGTGTTTACAGAGGTATCCTCAAGTCAGGATCTTATGTACTCAACTCAACAAAGGATAAGAAGGAACGTGTAGGTCGTATCATGCAGATCCATGCTGATAAGCGTACAGAGATCCAGGAAGCATTTGCTGGTGATATCGCTGCAGCAGTTGGTTTCAAGGATACAACTACAGGTGATACAATCTGTGATGAGAACAGTCCTGTTATCCTCGAGTCTATCGAGTTCCCTGATCCTGTTATCGAGCTCGCTATCGAGCCTAAGACAAAAGCAGGCCAGGCTAAGCTTGGTGAAGCTCTTGGTAAGCTTTCTGAAGAAGATCCTACATTCCAGGTACACACTAACCACGAGACAGGTCAGACTATCATCGCTGGTATGGGTGAAGTTCAGCTGGAAGTTATCGTTGACCGTCTCCTTCGTGAGTTCAAGGTTGAGGCTAACGTAGGTGCACCGCAGGTTGCATATAAGGAAGCATTCACAAAGGCTGTAGATATCGAGTCTAAGTATGCTAAGCAGTCCGGTGGTCGTGGTCAGTATGGTCACTGTAAAGTTAGATTCGAGCCTATGGATGCTAACGGTGAAGAGCTTTACAAGTTCGATAACGAAGTTGTCGGCGGTGCTATTCCTAAGGAATTCATCCAGCCTATTTCTGAAGGTATCGAAGAGGCTATGAAAGCCGGTAATATTGCTGGATTCCCTGTTGTTGGTATCCACGCAACTGTATACGACGGATCATATCATGAAGTCGATTCATCTGAAATGGCATTCCACATTGCCGGATCTATGGCATTCAAGGATGCTATGGCTAAGGCATCACCTGCACTTCTTGAGCCTATCATGAAGGTTGAGGTTACAATGCCTGAGGAATACATGGGTGATGTTATCGGTGATATCAACTCCCGTCGTGGCCGTGTAGAAGGTATGGATGACATGGGCAATGGTAAGATTGTTCGTGCATACGTTCCTCTTGCTGAGATGTTCGGTTATGCAACAGACCTTCGTTCTAAGACACAGGGTCGTGGTAACTACTCAATGTTCTTTGAGAAGTATGAGCCAGTACCGAAGAACGTTGCTGACAAGGTTATCTCACAGTACAAGCAGGCCTAATTTAAGCAAAAAAGCTTGAATTTGCGCCGATTATCGAATATAATCGTTTATAGTCGGTGCTCAAAATATTCAATAACAATAATGATAATGTTGTTACACATTCATTTAAGGAGGACTTAAAAAATGGCAAAGGCACATTTTGACAGAACAAAGCCGCATTGTAACATTGGTACAATCGGACACGTTGACCACGGTAAGACAACTCTTACAGCTGCTATCACAGCAGTTCTTGCTGACAGACAGGGTGGCGAAGCAGTAGCTTTCGATCAGATCGATAAGGCACCTGAAGAAAAGGCACGTGGAATAACAATTTCATCTGCTCACATCGAGTATGAGACAAACAACAGACACTATGCACACGTTGACTGCCCTGGCCACGCTGATTATGTAAAGAACATGATCACTGGTGCAGCTCAGATGGATGGCGCTATCCTCGTTGTTGCTGCTACAGACGGTGTTATGGCTCAGACAAAGGAGCACGTTCTTCTTGCTCGTCAGGTAGGCGTTCCTTACATCGTTGTATTCATGAACAAGTGCGATATGGTTGATGATCCTGAACTTCTTGACCTTGTTGAGATGGAGATCAGAGACCTTCTTAACGAGTACGAGTTCCCTGGCGATGATACACCTATCATCCGTGGTTCAGCTCTTAAGGCTCTTGAGGATCCTAAGTGCGAATGGGGTGACAAGCTCGTTGAGCTTATGGATACAGTTGATTCTTATATCCCTGATCCTGCTCGTGAGATCGACAAGCCTTTCCTTATGCCTGTTGAGGACGTATTCACAATCACAGGTCGTGGTACAGTTGCTACAGGCCGTGTTGAGAGAGGTCAGCTCCACCTTAACGACGAAATCGAAATCGTTGGTATCAAGGAAGAGACAAAGAAGTCAGTTGTTACAGGTATCGAGATGTTCCGTAAGACTCTTGACTACGCTGAAGCTGGTGATAACGTAGGTATCCTTCTTCGTGGTGTAGATCGTACAGAGATCGAAAGAGGACAGGTTGTAGCTGTTCCTGGAACTGTTACATGCCACAAGAAGTTCACAGCTGAGGTTT
>JAEEGI010028964.1_pt1 | contig 10500 bp, 4 predicted proteins | sample 8958751 | NCBI WGS metagenome assembly JAEEGI01 (sample SAMN16246545, study PRJNA631951) | gut metagenome | biome: gut microbiome; feature: rumen; material: KS-attached | host: Bos | place: Iran: Karaj | collected 2018-10 | reverse complement strand
TCCCATAGGAAAGGAAGCAGACTCAGCAGCATCAGGATCAGCTGCCTTTCAGGCAGCAGGTTGAATGCGGAGGCCCGGCCAAAGCCTTCCCGGACAATCAGCAGGATATGCTTTGCCGCCTGAAGGGCCAGTGCAAGGGACGGGGCGCGAAAAAAGATCCAGGCCGCCGAAATCAGGAGGAAGGTCAGGATGCAGCGGATCGCTGCCAGCAGCCTTCCGTCCTCCTCCATCCCCAGCCAGCGCCAAAGCTTTTTCCGTGCCGGCAGGGTCAGCATTCCCGCTGCCTGATACAGCCCGTTCAGCAGTCCCCACAGCAGAAAGGTGATCGCCGCACCGTGCCAAAGCCCGCTGACGGAAAACACGATGAGGATGTTCACAATGGTCCGCCAGCGGCCCTTTCTGCTGCCGCCCAGCGGGAAGTATAAGTACTCCCGGAACCAGGAGGTCAGGGAAATGTGCCATTTCTTCCAGAAATCCTTTACGCTCAGGGAGAGGTAGGGCGCCTGAAAGTTTTCCGTCAGCCGAAAGCCCAGCATACTGCCGCAGCCGATGGCCATATCGGTATAGGCGGAAAAATCCAGATAGATCTGGAAGGAATACAGCAGGACGGCGCAGAGCATGGCTCCGCCGGAGACGGCGCCCGGATCGGACCAGGCCGCGTCCACATACAGGCCGATGGTATCCGCCGCCACCAGCTTTTTGGCAGCCCCCCATACAAAACGCAGCAAACCCTGCCGCCGCTCTTCCCCACCGGCGGAGGGCGGCTCCCGGAGCTGCGAAAGCAGCGTATTCCCCCGTTCGATGGGACCGGCCAGCAGCGTGGGAAAGAACGCGGCGAAGAGGGCATAATTCAGCAGGTTTTTCTCCGCCGGATACTTTCCCTGCTGCACATCGAAGAGATAGCCGCACATCACGAAGCTGAAGAAGGAGATCCCCGCAGGCAGCACCCATTCCGGAAGGAAACCGGCAGACAGCTGCAGGATGTCCTCCAGGAAAAAACGGGTGTATTTGAAGAAGAAAAGCGTTCCCAGCGTGCAAAGCACGCCAAGGGCGGTCCAGAGGCCCCGGCGGCCCCGGAGCTCCCGTTCCGCCGCCCTGGCCAGCAGCCAGGTCAGCAGGGTCTCCAGGGCCAGAAGCAGCACAAAGGCCCCCCCGGCCAGCCAGTAGAAACCGTAGCAGGCCATAAGCAGCCAGGGCTTTTTCGCTTTTTTCGGCAGAAAATGCCAGCCAAGGGCTGTGATCAGAAAAAACAGGAGAAAGCGCAGCGATGGCAGACTCATATCGGGTCCCTGCTCCGACGCTGTTCAGAATTCCGCGCTGCCGGTGGTGCGGGGGAAGGGGATCACGTCCCGGATGTTTCCCACGCCGGTGAGGTACATGATCAGCCGCTCGAAGCCCAGGCCGAAGCCGGCGTGGCGGGTGCCGCCGTAGCGCCGGAGGTCCAGATACCACTCATAGCCGCTCCTGTCCAGGCCCAGCTCAGCCATCCGCTGCTCCAGGACCTCCAGCCGCTCCTCACGCTGGCTGCCGCCGATGATCTCCCCGATGCCGGGAGCCAGGCAGTCGGCAGCGGCGACGGTCTTCCCATCGTCATTCAGGCGCATGTAGAACGCCTTGATCTCCTTGGGATAATCCGTGACAAATACCGGCTTTCCGAACTGCTTCTCCGTCAGATAGCGTTCATGCTCCGTCTGCAGGTCGCAGCCCCAGTAAACGGGATACTTGAATTCCGCACCGGAGTTTTTAAGGATCTCCACCGCCTCGGTGTAGCTGACCCTGGCAAAGTCGGAGGAGGCCACCAGCTCCAGCCGGTCCTTCAGCCCCTTGTCCACGAAGCTGTTCAGGAAGTCGATCTCCTGGGTGCAGCGGTCCAGCACGGTGCGGATCACGTATTTCAGCATTGCCTCTGCCAGGTCCATGTCGTCGTCAAGGTCGGCAAAGGCGATCTCCGGCTCGATCATCCAGAATTCCGCGGCGTGGCGGGTGGTGTTGGAATTCTCGGCCCGGAAGGTGGGACCGAAGGTATAGATGTCCCCGAAGGCCATGGCGTAGGTCTCGCCGTTCAGCTGGCCGGAGACGGTAAGGCTTGTCATTTTACCGAAGAAGTCCTGGCTCCAGTCCACCTCTCCGTCCTCCGTCAGGGGCGGGTTTTTCGGGTCCAGAGTGGTGACCCGGAACATCTCACCGGCGCCTTCGCAGTCGCTCCCGGTGATCAGGGGGGTGTTTACGTACACAAAGCCGCGGTCCTGGAAAAAGCTGTGGATGGCGAAGGCCGCCACGCTGCGGATGCGGAACACGGCGGAGAAGAGGTTCGTCCGGGGCCGGAGATGGGCCACCGTGCGAAGGTATTCCACGCTGTGCCGCTTCTTCTGCAGGGGATACTCCGGAGCGCTGGCGCCCTCCAGTTCAACGGAGGCCGCCTTCAGCTCGAAGGGCTGCTTGGCCTCCGGGGTCAGGACAAAGCTGCCCTTCACCACGAAGGAGGCGCCAACGTTCTGCCGGGCGATCTCCTTGTAATTCGCCACTACGCCGTCCTCAAAGACCACCTGCAGACCCTTGAAGCAGCTTCCGTCGTTCAGCTCAAGAAAGCCGAAGCTCTTCATGTCCCGGATGGTGCGGGCCCAGCCGCCCACCGTGATCACCCGTCCGGCGAAGTCGGCAGGCTTTTCATACAACTCTCGAATGCAGATCCTCTCCATACTCAATCCTTTCCGTCCCGGCGGGAAGGCGCTTCCTGCGCCGCTTCCGCCGTGTCATGCTCTCTTATCTCCGTCCCCGCCCCGGTTTCCGGCGGCGGGATTTCGTCTGTCGTTTCCTCCGCCGGTCCCGTTTCCGGCAGGCGCTCCTCTGCTTCCCCGGGCAGGCGGATCCCCTCCGGCTCCCGAAGGACTGCGCCGGTCTCCGGCGCTTCCGGTTCCCCCTCCGGAGCGAAGGCCGGGGAATCGTCTTCCCTGCTGAGAAGGCGGAAGGCCTCCCGCAGTTCCTCGTCGATATCCGCCGCCGGCATCGGCGCTTCCTCCTCCGGCTCCGGCGCAGAGCCAGGCGCGGGGGTGACGGCGCTTCTCTGCCGGTTCAGCCACAGCTCACCCGGCTCCGGATTCCGGAAAAAGCGGATAAAGAACATCGCCGCCAGGGACAGCACACAGGTCAGTCCCGCCAGAAGCTGACTCACCCGCAGATTCGTGCTGCCCAGGTAGAGGCTGTCCGTCCGCAGCCCTTCGATGACGATCCGGCCAAGGCCGTACCAGGCCAGATAGGCCAGGAACATCTGCCCGTCGTATTTCCGGTGCTTCTTTGACCAGGAATGGATGAGAATCAGCCCCAGCACATTCCACAGGCTCTCGTACAGGAAGGTGGGATGATAGTAGAAGGTTTTGTAGGAATAGACGAGACCCATCCGCCAGGGAACCGTGGTCTGGGCGCCGTAGGCCTCCCGGTTCGTGAAATTGCCCCAGCGTCCCACGGCCTGACCGATGAGGAGGCCGCAGGCGAAATCATCGAACATGGCGCGGGTGCTGATCTTTTTCCGCTTGGTGGAGATGAGCAGGCCCAAGGCTCCGCCCAGCACGCCGCCGTAGATGGCAAGGCCGCCCTCCCAGATGGCGATGATCTCACGAAAATCGTTCTGCCCGTCAAAATAGGGGTTCGCGCCGTTTCCGTCCCGATAGAAGATGACGTAATAGAGCCTGGCCCCGATGATACCCAAGGGCACGGCCCAGAGAAGGGCGTCGATGACGTCATCCTCCGTAAGCCCCAAAGAGGGGGCCCGATTCAGCCCGTAAACCACCGCCAGCAGAAAGCCCACGGCGATGATGACGCCGTACCAGTAGATCTTCCAGCCGAAGACGGTGAAATAGGGCAGGAAATTCAAAACCCGTCCGCCCAGCAGCGGAAATGTAATGCCGGGAACCTCCATGGGAACCCTCCTTTTATATCGGCTGAATGACGGAGAGGGCCAGCCTTTGGGCCTGAAACGCCTCCCGCAGGAAGCTCTCCGCATCCGCCGGGCTCAAGCCGTCCAGCAGGGCGGGAAAGGTCATCCGCTCCCAGCCGCCGAACCAGCTTTCCGCCTGAGTATGACACAGTTCCTCCGGGGAATCAAGCGCCATGAGGAAATTCCCCAGGGCCGCCCGCTTGAGCCGATCCAGCCGGGCCCGGGCGGAGGAGTCCATGCGGAAGCTCTCCGCGGCGTCGGTGATCCTGCCCATCACCGCCACAGGGTCCTGGCAGCGGCCCCCGGCGCAGCATACGCCGCCCCGGGGAAAGTCAAAGGCCCCGGCGTAAAAGCTGCTGTTGATCAGGCCGCCGCTGTACAGCTCCCCGTAAAGGGGCGAACCCTCCCCCAGCAGCAGGTCGCAGCTCAGGTTGGCAAGGAGCATCTGCCGGGCCCATTCGGCGGGGTCCGCCAGCCAGGGCAGCTTGCTGCCCAGCATGAAGATGGGCATGGAGACGGCCATCTTCTCCTGGGCGCGGACAGAAACCGGAAGGGCCCCCTCCTCCCCGCCGTAGTCCCGCTCCGGCGCGCTGCCCCCCGGCGGGACCAGCTCCTCCGCCAGGGCCATGACGGCCTCGGGGTCCAGGTCGCCGGCGCAGCAGAGGACCATGTTTTCGGGACTGTAGAACATGCGGTGACAGTCGTATAGGGTCTCCGGCGTGATTTGGGCAATGGACTCCACCGTACCGGCGATGGAATCCCGCACCGGATGCTCCCGGTACAGGGCCCGCATCAGGTTCTGCCGGACCCGGCGGGAAGGATCGTCCTCGCCCATGCGGATCTCCTGGCCGATGATCCCCTGCTCCTTCTGTACGCTCTCCGCCGTGTAATAAGGGGTGGTCACATAGGTAAGCAGCTCCCGCAGGCACTCGTCAAAGTGCTCGGTACAGCTGAACAGATAGCCCGTCATCCCGCTGCCGGTAAAGGCATTGGGACTGGCGCCCAGGGCGGCAAAATGCTCCATGGCGTTGTAGCCGGGCATGTCGAACATCTTGTGCTCCAGATAGTGGGCAATGCCGGCGGGGGTGTCCGTCCAGCGCCCGTCCAGAAGGAAGCGCCGGTCGCAGCCTCCGTATTTCGCGGCAAAAAAGGCGTATTTCGACTGAAAGCCCTCCATGGGAAAGACGAAGACCTGAAGACCGGCCCCGGTCGTTCCCGCATGGATGCGGATGCCGCTGCGGGGGTAATCCAGCACCTTCATTCCGCTTCCCCCTTTCTCAGAAAATAGCCCAGGTCCGGCGCCATTTCCCCGGCGATCCGGGCCACCTCCTCCGCCGTGACGCCGGAGACCCGCAGGGCGAACTGCCGCAGGTCTTCCCCGCTGCCCAGCAGGCTCTGGCTCAGGCGGAAGGTGCCGATGGCGGCGGGGCTGTCCTGGGCGCTGAGATAATCGGAGGCCACGCTTTTCTTCGCCGTGGCGAGGTCCTCGGCGGAGATATCCCCCTTCGCCAGGCGAGCCAACTCGCCCAGGATCGCCTCCTCCGTCTCCTCCGCCCGGTCAAAGGCGATGCCTGCGGAGACGGTCATGCTCTCCTTAAACTGGTCCACGCTGCTGCCCACATAATAGCAGAGGGAGCGCTTCTCCCGCACGTTCATAAACAGACGGGAGGCGGGACCGCCGCCGAAAAGCTCGTTGAACACCATCAGGGCCGGGTAATCCGCGTCCCCCCGCCGGTCCCGCCGGAAGCCGATGACCAGGTTCCCCTGCTCCACGTCCATCCGTTCGGTGATATGCCGCAGCTCGCCCGCCGCTCCCGCCGGAACGGTGACTGGCAGGGGACGCTGGGCGCTGCTGCCGGGAAGGGTCATCAAGGCGCGGCGCACCGCCTCCTCCACCCGCTGCGCTTCGGCGCTGCCGCAGTAGAAAAGCTCCATGGACGAGGTCTGAAGGACCATGCGGTAATGCTCGGTCAGGGTCCTGTGCCGGATGCGAAGGGCCTCCTCCGCTTCCCCCAGGGGGTAGATTCCGTAGGCCTCTCCGGCAAACATCAGCTCCCTGGCCCTTTTCAGCGCGTATCCCCGCTTGTTGTTCACAGCCGCGGCCACCCGGTCGTGGAGATTCTGCCCCTCGGAGCGGACATACTCGTCCCGAAGGAGCCCCCCCCTTGTGGCCGGGTCCAGCAGCATTTCCCCGGCGAGGGCGATCACCTGCTCCAGGCAGTTCTCCCCCTCCGGCAAAAAGCGGTCATCTGGAAAAACCGCCTGAAAGCCTATGCTCATGACCTCGCCCCGCTGCCGGAGGCTGGGCTCCAGCGCGGCGCCGTAAAGGCTGTCCAGGGTGTGGGAAATGCTCTCCATATCCGGCCTGGTCCGGGTGCCCCGCCGGAGGACCGACATCAGGAGCGCATTTCGGGAGGCCTCCTCCCGGCACAGCGGGCGCTGCAGCTGCAGGAGAAAGCAGCCGCTGTGAAAACGATCCGTCCGGAGCGCCGTCAGCCGCACCCCGGGAAACAGCACCGTCACCTTTTCTTCCATGCTCCTCCCCCTCTCTTTTCGCATTTAATAAAAGGTATTATACCATAATAAGGTGGAGAGAAACAATACACAAATCCCAGGTTCTACAGTTTCTTCACCTCCGAGACCCAGGCAGCCCCCTCCCGGCGCACCAGGATGCGGTGCTCCGCACCCCCGGCCCGGAGCGTCAGCGCATAGCCCTTCCAGTCCTGCGGCGGGCAAGGCCGCACCTCCGGGACCCCGTTCCGGGTCCGGACGCCCAGCAGCTCCTCCACCGCCGTCCGCAGGAACCAGCCGGCGGCGCCGGTATACCAGCTCCAGCCGCCTCGCCCGGCCATGTCGGGATTGGAATAGACATCCGCCGCCAGGACAAAGGGCTCGGTCTGGTAGATCTCCTCCCGACGTCCGGAAGGCAGCAGGGTTTCCAGCAGACGCCAGCCCCGCTCCGTCTCGCCGCAGCGGAGGCAGGCCGAGGCCAGCCAGATGGCCCCGTGGGTGTACTGGCCCCCGTTTTCCCTTACCCCGGGCAGATAGCTGCGGATATAGCCGGGGCTGGAAAAGCCGTCGAAGGGCGGGGTGAAGAGCTTTACCAGGCCGTGCTCCCGGTCCAGCAGCCGGTCCGCCGCCCGGCGCACCGCCCCCCGGCTCCGCTCCGGGTCCCCGAAGCCGCTGAGAACGGCAAAGCTCTGGGCCAGGGAATCCAGGCTGCATTCCCGGTTCCACTCCTCTCCCAGGGGCCGTCCGTCGGCGTAATAGCCCCGGAGATACTGCCCGCCGGTCCAGCTGTTTTCTGCGGCGCTGCCGTAGACCGCCGCCCGGTTCCGCAGGTCCCGATCCCCCAGGCAGCGGCCCATCCGCTCAAAGACCAGGGCCGCAAACCAGCTGAGCCATACGCTCTCGCCCCGCACCCGATCCATGCCGTCGTTCCAGTCTCCCCCGCCGAAGCGGAGAAGGCCGTGTTCTCCGCAGCCCCGCTCCTGCACCTGCCGCAGGGCCCGAAGACAGTGCTCCAGGATCGTGGCTTCCCCCTCGGTCTCCGGCGACTCGTAGCGGTCATCCTCCCGGGCCTCCAGAGGCGGAGAGCGGAGCCAGGGAGCCGTCGCCTCCCAGAGGGAGGCGTCCCCGGTCTTCTCCACATAGAGGGCGCAGGCATAGGGCAGCCACAGGAGGTCGTCGGAGCAGCGGGTGCGAACCCCTCTGTCCCGCGCAGGACCGGGATGCCACCAGTGCATCACGTCCCCCTCCGCATACTGGTGGGCGGCGGCCCGCAGCAGGTGCTGCCGGGCAAGCTCCGGAAAACCGTCGGTCAGGGCGCAGATATCCTGCAGCTGATCCCGGAAGCCGTAGGCCCCGCCGTTCTGGTAGAGGGAGGTGCGGCCCAGAAGGCGGCAGGCCAGGGTCTGGTACAGGGCCCAGCCGTTCAGATAGCGGTCCAGGGCCGGCGAGGGAGTGCTGACGCGGAGGGCCCCCACGATCTCCCTCCAGTGCTTCCGGGTGGCCTCCAGCCGTTTCTCCGCCTCCGGCAGGGTGATCTCCAGCGAGGGCTCCGGGCCCGTAAGCAGGCACATGGCCCCCTCCGGGGCGTACTCGGCGCTCCTGACCGCAGAAGGAAGGCGGTTCTCCGCGTCCGGAGAGGGCAGCAGGCGCAGCGCGCGTTTTTCCCCCCAGGCCGACGTCCATACCGGGACGCCCGGTACCGGGAGCAGCCGGTGCCGCAGCCGGTCCTCCGGACGGTAATTCCGCAGGCGGATGAGCAGGAAGCGCCGCGTTTCCCCCCAGGGGATAAAGCCCGTCACCTCCGTCTCCGTCTCCCCGATCCGGCGCCGCCAGCGGATCCAGCCGAAGCCATAGTGAATCTCCGTTGGAAACTCATCGGCCCCGGCCAGAAGGGAGACGGCCCGCCCGTCCCGGAGAAGGCTGAGTTCCTCCGGTCCCTCCAGGGCCAGGGGGTCGTTCCGCCAGGGGGTCAGAGGCGCTTCTCTGGCGTTGTCCAGCCAGAGATGGCCGCAGCCGCTGTCGGCGGCGATCCAGCCCAGCCTGCCCCCGGTCAGGAGCAGGCTCCAGGCCCGTCGGCCGATGCCCTTCTCCGTGACGGTCGTGCAGCCCTCCTCCGCAAAGCGCAGCTCCCGCACCGCGGCGGTCTCCGTCTCCCGGGGCAGGAACCGGGCCGGGCCTGCCGAAGAGGGAACATGCCTTTTCGGCTGCCTGAGACCGACGGCATCCGCGGCGGCGGACAGCGCCTTCCGCTCCTCCGGGCTGCCGCCTGCAAAATGGAAGCCGCCTGAACGGTTCTCCCACCCGGCCAGGCCCCACCCGGCGGCAAGGCTTCTCAGCGCCTCCGCTTTCGGGCGGCCGTAGATGCCCTCATCCCCCATATGAAGGGCCAGGTCGAAGGGGACCCCCAGGGTGTGAAGGAAGGCCCAGGTTCTCAGCAATCGTTCCCCCTCCTCCCACTCTCCAAAGGCCACGGGGAGATCGCCGGAGATGCCGAACCGCCAGAGGGCGCCCTTCCGGGCCTCCTCCGTCAGTTCCCCTCTCCGCCGGAGCTTCTCCGGGACCTCCCACAGAAGCGGCGTCAGCAGGGCCAGAGCCTCCTGCGCCGACAGCTTCTCTCCCAGGAGCCCCAGCGAAGCGGGAACGAGGTCCCGCTCCGGCTCCCTTCGTTTCAGCAGCAGACGGGCCGCTGCGGCGCTCTCCTCCGGCGCGGGGGCCGCCGCCAGAACAAAGGTCACGGTTTTCGACTCCCCTGCCCGCAGGCGCAGAGAAAGGCGCAGAAAGGCGCAGGGCTCCGAAGCGGCCCGCACGTCGCTGCCCTGCCGCCGGATGGCGGCGGGCAGATTCCGCAGGCCGCCCCGCCCGAAGGCAAGGGCCTGATCCGTCTCCGCCTCAAAGGGCTGATCGCAGCCGAGGGACAGCGAGGCGGGGGGAAGCCTTCCTCCCGGCCGATGGGAAAAGGTCAGGATTCCCTCTTCCATGGAACACTCGGTACAGAGTCGCTGAAAGGCCGGATGGGCCTCGTAATCCCGGGCCGGACAGAGAACGGGTTCCAGCCAGAGGACCAGGGTCAGGCTTCTTCGGCGGCCTCCGTTCACCAGCGTGACCTGCCGCACCTCCCCGCCCGTCTCTCTGGGCACATAGCTCCGCAGCCGGAATTCCAGCTCGCCGCTGCGGACGTACCTGGTCAGGCTTTTTCCGTCCCAGCTGCAGTCAAAGCCTGCGGGAAGACCCAGCTCCGGCAGAGGCTGCAGGGAACAGATCCCATTCTCATCCCCGGCAAAGAAGAACACTCCCCCGTGGGGCCGGATCTCCGCCGGGCTCCCGCCCCGTACCGGCAGGCGGCATCGGACGCTGTAATCCCCCAGCTCGCTCTGTACAAGGCAGTACTTCTCCCCGCCCAGGGGGAAGAAGGCGGGCCGCAGCGGGTCATAGCCCTCTCTCCGCAGAAGGAAGCCTTCGGCTCTTCCCCGCTCCGGCCTGGGTGAAGCCCGGTAGCTGCGAAGGGGACGGATGCGCTGGCCCACCGGCGTTTTTTCTTCCAGCAACTCCAAACAGGCCCGGTTTTCCGGCGCGGCCAGAAAGCGCTTTTGCAGAATACCCTCCGTCAGGCAGTTGTCGATGGCAAGGAGGCTCATGCCCAGGTGGTGGGACATAAAGCAGCGCACGGCGCGGAAGGCCTCCCGCCCCCTGCGCTCCTCGGTGAAATCCAGCGCCTCGTAAAAGCCGTATCTCCCCTCGGCGCCCAGGGCGCGGAGGCGGCGCAGATTCGCTATGGCCGCCCGTCTTCCCTCCTCCAGGGCCAGGAAAGAGGCGTAGGGCGCCACCACTCGCTCCCGGTCCATGCCCCGCTTCAGGGCAAGGCCCTGGACGCCGTGGGCTTTGTAGGCATAGTGCTCCGCCGCGTCCAGCTCATGAAAAGCGCTCTCCGACATGCCCCAGACCCCGCCGGGGGCGCAGCGCCGCTGAACATGCAGGCAGAACTCCTGGCTTTCTCCCAGGAGGGAGCCGCCGGGGCTGGGCATAAAGAGGGCGGGCATGAGATACTCAAACATGGT
>JAEEGI010028956.1_pt1 | contig 10503 bp, 10 predicted proteins | sample 8958751 | NCBI WGS metagenome assembly JAEEGI01 (sample SAMN16246545, study PRJNA631951) | gut metagenome | biome: gut microbiome; feature: rumen; material: KS-attached | host: Bos | place: Iran: Karaj | collected 2018-10 | reverse complement strand
TGCCGGTGGTGCCAGACAGACCTCTCGGCATCTCGTTGGCGGAGATGATATAAGGACGGTCGTCGATGACTTTCCGTGCCCACTCATAGTGATACTCCAGGGCAGGGATAGGCAGCTTGTCGCTGCCGACAAACCAGGCGATGATCGACGGATGGTTGCGCAGGTAGCGCAGCTGGTCGTCATATTCCCTTGCGATCAGCTGAGCCTCCTCGTCGGTGAGGATGCCACCGTATCGCTCGTCGCAGGGCTTACCCTGGTAAGAGTCCCACTCCCAGAAGCAGCTCCATCCGGCGAGCAGCAGGATTCCCTTCTCGTCGCACAGGTCGTAGAGTGCCTGAGATGTTCCCCAGAAGCCCTCCAGACGAACGGTGTTCATGTTCATCTGCTTGACCAGCTCCAGCTGACGGTCGTAGCTGGCGGCATCATCGCGCAGGAAGATATCGTCGGTCCAGCCGGCACCGAGGAGCTGGATGCGCTGCCCGTTGAGGGTGAAGGCACGGTAGCCGTCGTTGGTGATGAAGCTGCCAACTTCACGGATGCCGAAGCGTACCTCTTTGGTGTCGCTCAGGGTCTGGTCGGCCTTGAACGCCAGCGACAGGTCGTACATCTCGGGCTTGCCCATGGTGTAGCACCACCAGAGGCGCGGGTTCATCACATGCAAGGCTGCCATCTCGTTCTCGTCCAGTCGGACCGTCCTGACTTGTCCTGCACGCAGGGTGACGGGTAGGGCATATTCCTGACCCTCGAAGGTGCATACCAGTTGACCGCTGACGTCGTGGTCGCTCAGGTTGCGCAGTTGGGCCTCCACGTCCAACCAAGCCTCCTTCATGGTGTTCAGGTTGACTCGTGAACAGACACGCGGTGACTCAATCACCACGTCACCACAACGCTGCACGCTTACTGGACGGACGATACCCATGCTCTCGTCCAATGGGCGCGGGTTCCAGTCTACGAAGCCGATATTGAAGTCACCGGGGTTGCATTTGAAGGTCTCCACCACCAGGGTGTTCTCCTCCTTGGCTGTGCCTGTGACATCGACGGCAAAGGTGCTGAACGGCCCTCGTACGGTGTCGCGCGAGGCTACCAGTTTCCCATTCAGATAGATGTTGGCGCTGTAGCCCAGTCCCTCGAAGAGCAGTCTGACATGCTCATGATCCTTCAGTCCGTCCAGACGGAAGTTCTTCTTGAAGAACCAGGGTACGAGGAACCGGCTGTTGTTGTATTGCTTATAGTTATCTCTCTCCAACAGTCTCGGATACTCCCCGTTGGCAACGAGAGTGCCCATGACCGTCGAAGGGACATGAGTGGCATACCAGGATGCGGATGATTCCTTGCCGGTAGAGAGGGCGGCTCCGTCTGTGCCGACGATGGCCGACGACTGGCACTCCCATCCGTCAAGCAGTTCTGTGGTCTGTGCCTGTGCACCTAATGTGCAGAAGCAGATGGCCGTGAGAATACTTATTTTTCGGTGTTTCATATCCTTAATGCGATTGATTATTCGTCTAACATGGCAGCACCCAGCAGGGCTGCGTCTTTCAGTTTAGAGGGAGCGATGTGCAAGCGGGCTACCGATTCCTGATAAGGGAACTCCTTGAGGCGTTGGTACATCGCGTCCTTGAAATAGGGGAACGCTTCGGTGATCCCTCCGCCCAATAGGATGGCTTGTGGATCATAGGCATAAAGGATAGCCTCCATCAGGCAGCCGAGGTTATCACCGAAGAGGCACCATGTTTTCAGTGCCTGTCCATCATTCTCTCTCGCTTTTTCCCCTAACTCGACACCTGTTGTCTCAAAGGCGTCGAAGAATCGGCTGGCGCAGAAATGCTCATAGTCCTTTCCCTTGAAAGGCAGCGAACCGATCTCGCCAGCTCCCGTGTTGTGTCCGTTGTACAGTTTCCCGTTAAAGATAAGACCAGTGCCGATACCTGTACCGATGGTCAGTCCGACAAAGTCGTTGTAGTTTTTTCCTTCCCCGAAGTAATGCTCACCCAGGGTAAAGCAGTTAGCGTCGTTGTTGATAAAAGCTGGTCTGTGGAACTCGTCCTCAAGAATCTGTCTGAGATGTACTTCTTTCCACGACGGGATGTTGGCAACATTGTAGACGATCCCTCTTTCGCGGTCCACGACAGAGGGAACGCCTACGCCAATTGATGTTACTTCTTCCGACATCACCTTTTTGATAAGTGCGAGAATCTGTTCCAACACTTCTTTCTCCGTGCCCTTCGGACAGGGTGCGGTCTGTTTGCTGATGAGTCGGTTTTGGTCAACAAGTCCAACTCGAATGTTAGTGCCTCCTAAATCAATTCCAATCTTCATAACTCTTTTTTTGTAAAGAAGGTTTTTAGTTATCAGTATGTTACAATCTATTTATGTGAAAAATCTGGTGCAAAGATAAGCGTAATGTTTGATATAAAAAAAGAATTTTGCGTTTGTTTTTCCTCAAAATGCGCAAAACATCATTTTTTTCACCCTTAAAACCCTCAATATCCGTAAAACACCCCTCCGTAGGTGATATCGCGATCACCCTTAGTTGGGGGGCCAGTCTTCGAACTCCAGCTCCAGTTCAACCCATCGTGGCTGTTCGTTGGTCTGCTCATCCCGATGGTTCGATACACCCAGCCCCAGCAGGCGGATCGGGTGTGAGTGGTGGTCAACCTCCTGCATCAGTCTCTTGGCCAGGGGGAGTATATCGTCTTTTGTCCGCAGGAGGCAGCCAGTGGTGATACTTCTGGTGATCTGCTGGTAGGACTGGTAGCCGGTATGTCCATCGGTAGCGGTCATCACCTTGGCCTTCAGGGTCAGCGTGTATCCTTCGAAACCACTTTTCTCGATGCGGCGTACCAGTTCAAGCACAGTGTGATATAGTTCGACGGTGACAGCCGCATCGCTGCTGATATCAGTCTCGAAGGTGCGCTCGCAGCTGACCGATTTCCGCTCCCATTCCGAGATGACCGGACGCTCGTCGATACCTCTGGCAAACTCGTAGAACACATGTCCCATCTTCCCGAACTCCTGTGTGAGGCGGGTCAGCGACTGTTTCTTCAGGTCGGCTCCGGTGAAGATACCCATGTGGTGCATCTTCTCGGCCGTCTTCTGTCCCACACCCCAGATCTTCTGAACGTTCAGCTGTTCGATGAATGCGACAGCCTTGTCGGGATGTATCACCGTCAGACCGTCGGGCTTGCGCCAGGCGGATGCAATCTTCGCCAGGAACTTACAATAGCTCACCCCGGCAGAGGCTGTCAGGCCGGTTGTCTCCTTGATGCGTTGCTTGATCTCCCTGGCAATATCCACTGCAAGAGGTATGCCTTTCTTGTTGTCCGTTACGTCGAGGAAGGCCTCGTCGAGCGATAGCGGCTCAATCAGGTCGGTATAGTCGAGGAAGATGCTCCGTATCTGTTGTGACACCTCTTTGTATTTATAGAAGTGGGGCTCAACGATGATCAGTGGTGGACAGAGGCGTTTGGCAACTTGTATTGATTGGGCTGAGTGTACGCCGTAGCGGCGGGCCTCGTAGCTGGCGGTCGATACCACACCTCTCGCCTCGTCGTGCCCTACGGCGACGGGCTTGCCTCTCAGCTCGGGATGGTCGCGCTGCTCTACAGCCGCGAAGAACTGGTCCATGTCCACGTGTATGATCTTCCGCTCTGCCATCTTCTTTTGTTCTATCCGGGAACTCAACCGTTATAGGAGGTATAATGCTATTGCGGCGCAAGCTTCTGCATCGGCCAGAGCATGGTGATGGTGCTGCAGGTCGTAGCCACAGGCTGCGGCAACGGTGTGGAGCTGGTGGTTAGGCAGTGCATGGCCGAACTGCCGACGGGATGCAGTGAGCGTGTCGAAGAAACGGTAGTCGGGGTAGTCCATCTGATAGACCTTGAAAACCGCTTTCAGGCATCCCTCATCGAAACGTGCATTATGGGCAACGAATGGGATCGCGCTCAGCCTTTCGTGCAGGCACGAGGGCTCTTGCTGCTCCGTTGCTTGATCGGGAAAGAACACATCCGTCAGGCGTTCTTCTAATCGCCGCCATACTGTCGAGAAGACTGGTGCTTCGTCTGTATCCTGTTGACTCAGTCCGTGTACGCGCTGGCACCAATAATGGTAGTAGTTCGGCTCTGGCTGGATGAGGCTATAGAAGGTATCGACCACCTGCCCTTTACGTACCATGACCGCTCCCACAGAGCAGACACTCGACGGTTCCTGGTTGGCCGTCTCGAAGTCGATAGCGATGAAGTCTCTAAGCATACTTGTGCAAAGATAAGCATTTTCTATGAGATATGGGCGTTTTTTGCGGTATATTTGATATACTTTGGAGTGCAAAAACAAATCCTAAATATCATAACATATGACACCAAACAAGCAACTGAAAACTACTACTGTTTGGCGCGGTGATTGGACAATTGGACAATTGGACAAAACTTAAATTCGATTGGAACAGACGGTGCTAATGACAAGAATTTAATTATATTATATATTATAATATATAATATAATTAATATAATATAATATATTAATTATTTCTTTCTTTGTCTTGACTTCGACAAAAGAAAAAACTTTTTGTCCAATTGTCCAATTGTCCAATTTTGATTCAACGTTTTTCAGGGATAAAACTGCTTCGGCAAAGTGAATATTGATAGAATAAATTTACAAAATCGGCACTTCCGAAGGCAAGGCTACGGAAGGCTCCCTGCAACGGCACGTTTTGCTCGGAGCAAAACGGGAGTTTCGTCGGAGGAGAATCCGACTTTCCCTGGAGGAAACCCCGAGGGCGCTGAAACGCCCTGAAAGCGGGGCGTTCAGGGTCGGCCGAGCACCTGATAAATTTTGTTTACTTCCGTAGGAAGGAACGTCCTGCGGCGGAGGGTGGCGAGGTGGCTTAACGACGGCTCGTCGGCCAGAAGCTGGCGCAGTTTTCGCCATGCCGACGGGGACTGGACAAAGGGGAAATACTGCTGTGCTAGTTCGGTACGTCCGAGGGCAGACTGATGGAGGTGGGTGTTCGTTGGGGTGCCAGAGGCGGAAAAGGGTTGTTTTTCTTGCATTTGTCGAGGGCGGAATCGCGTTTGATTCCACCTACAAAGGTACGAAAAAAACACGAGAAATCGGCAAAAAACGCATAGGAATCCGGGGCATAACGTGCCATAATGTGCCATAATGTGCCATAACGTGCAACAACAGGATTCACTCAAGGAAAATGCTTGGTGGCTGGCGCGATTTGTCGTAACTTTGCAGCGACAAAACAATCGTACAACATTTCGACCCAACGATTTTTAATTATGGCAACAGAAGTTATTGCATTTCCTGTGAACCTGAGACAGAACAGAAACCCGGAGAGCACCGGCTACGGAAAGTATTACCCCGAGGCCGACTCGAAAGAGCCGCTGAACCTGAAGGGCTTCGCCAAGCACCTGACGGAGCACGGCAAGCTGGTGGACTACCCCATGGCGGTGCTCGTGCTGCAGCACATCGTGAGCTGCCTGAAGGAGATGGCCATCCAGGGACAGCCCGTGAAGCTCGACGGCTTCGGCACGTTCACACCTGTGATCGAGAGCGAGGGCACGAAGATCTCGAACTCCGTGGAGGAGGCGATGAACACGGGCGTAGACAACCTGATCGCGGGCGTTCACCTGCGCTTCATCCCTGAGAACACGAAGGGAGAGAAGCTGACCAGTCGCGCCCTGAAGGGCGAGTGCACGTTCAAGGCGGCCTACGTGGTGGCGCGCAAGACCAAGACCGTGAACGGTAAGCAGGTGGCTTACCAGGAGAAGATTCCCATCTCGAGCTTCGCCGTGGCATCGGCTCAGGGCGACTAAGACCGGAAAGGAGGTGAACGATGATGAAGCGAACAACCATCAAGAAGATCCTGCATGTGCTGGTGAACATCCTGACAGCCGCACTGACGGCACTCGGCACAACGAGTTGTGTGAACGGTTTTTAGGTTCTGAATGATTAAAGTGCAGTTGTTAAGTAATTCTTAACAACTGCACTTTCTATGAATGCGAAAGATTTTGTATATTTGCGGCTGGAAACAAGGAGGGAACGGTGACCATGAAGATGGCATTATAGGCGAAAGCCCCAAAGAGCATGAAATAGTTGAATATGAAGATAGACCATGTTGCATTATTTTGTCGCGACCTTGAAGCGATGAGGCAGTTCTTCCTCGATTACTTCGAGGCGGTAAGCAATGAGCAGTACCATAATCCGCGGACTGGCCTAAGGACGTACATCCTTACGTTCCCCAACGGGGGAGCGCGGCTGGAACTGATGAAGCAGCGAGAGCAGAGTGAAGCTTGCTTCGACTCTGCCGAGTCGCGCCAGAAGTCGACCGAAGGTCAACTGATGTCGCGCCCTGACACGATCGATGCTGACCCTTCGATGCCTCATATCGGTTTCATCCATGTCTCGTTTGCCGTAGGAAGCAAGGAGGAGGTGGATGCCAAGACCATCGAACTTCGTGATGCCGGCTATCAGGTTATTAGTGGCCCGCGAACCACAGGCGATGGGTATTATGAGAGTTGTATTCTTGGACCAGAGGGGATTCAGATTGAGATAACCATATAACTTCATATAGATAGAAATGAAGAAGATCATGATGACAATGATGCTGGTCATCGCGGTAGTGGCGGCATCGGCCCATTGCCTACCGCCAGTCTAACACTGAAGAGCAAATAACCATATGCAGTGGACTGTTTTATCAGACAACCGGTCGTGCAATCCTGCGCTTGAGACGGAGCATGGACTGTCAATCCTGTTAGCAACAGAGCAACACAAGATTCTGCTTGACACAGGAGCGAGTGATGTGTTTATTCGGAATGCTGAGCTGTTGGGCGTAGATCTCAACGATGTGGACTCTGTTTTCATTTCTCATGGACATAGTGACCATGCAGGCGGCTTACGGTACCTCTTAGAGTCTAATCGTCAGGCTCGAACGGCGTTCAAGGTCATCGTCTCGCCCGATGCAATGAGTGGTAGATTCTTTTCCAAGCGGGGGAATCTGCACAGCATTACTACGGAGTGGCCGGAGATAGATGATGACAGACTCGTCTTGACTGACCAGACCTGCGAGATCGCTAAAGGCATCTATGTGATTGCCCATATCCCTCAGATGCATCCGATGCCCAAGGGGAATAAAAACCTCTATGTGCAGGATGCCCACGGTGATTATATCCACGACGATTTCCGACATGAGTTGGCTCTGTATGTCGATGGTCTGCTATTTACAGGCTGTGCTCACAGCGGTCTGGAGAACATCCTGGCAGCCTGTCCTTGGCCCGTTCATACCGTTGTCGGTGGTTTCCACTTACTTGACGGACAAGAGACGGATGAAGAAATAAAAGCTCTGGCTCAAAGACTGACAGAAAGATATCCTGAAACGCAGTTCTACACCAGCCATTGTACAGGTGACATGGTATATGAGGTGATGAAAGGCGTGATGGGTGAACAGCTACTGTCTTTCAGATGCGGAACCGTCATTTCGCAATTGTAATACCTATTTATGATTAATCTGCTTCGGCAGGTTGGCGGTGGTGCGCAATACTTAAACACTCTGTTTTAGGTATTGCGCACTTCGTATAATCCTCGTACCTTTGTGCCCGAGAAACAGTTAATTAGATAAGAACATTAAAATGAACGCAACAATTGTTATCTATGGTTCCTCTACAGGAACCTGTGAGGCCATCGCAGAGAAGATTGCCTCGAAACTGGGCTGTGAGGCCGTTAACGTACAGGACCTGACGGCTGATATCATCAGTAATAACCAGAATCTGATTCTCGGTACTTCGACATGGGGTGCCGGTGAGCTGCAGGACGACTGGTACGACGGTCTGAAGACCCTGCAGGGGGCTGATCTTAACGGTAAGACCATCGCTATCTTCGGCTGTGGCGACTGCCAGTCGTATGGCGACACGTTCGTCGGTGGCATGGGCGAGCTTTATAATGGCATCAAGGCCAGCGGTGCTCGTTTCATCGGAAGCGTTGAGACCGACGGCTATACTTACGATGACTCTGAGGCCGTCATCGACGGAAAGTTCATCGGTCTGCCTCTCGACGATATCAACGAGGACGATAAGACCGACGCTCGTATCGAGGCTTGGGTCGCCGCGATCACTCCAGACTTGTAATCATAGGTATAAATTCATAAAGTATTTGTTTAGTTTAGTATTGAATAGGGGCCGACCGCGATGGTCGGCCTCTTTTTTCTTGTCTCTCAGATGACGAACGAAGGGCTATATATGCAACCGGGTTGCGTGATCTTTGTGATACCTTTGCACTCGGATTAACAAACAATAGAGAAGATGAAAGATCAGATGAAGAGTTCTCCGCAGAATAAGACAGCGGTGCAGCATGCTTATAGGTTTAGCAGGCATTTTTACGACGATGCCATCACACAGGGTAAGTGGTGGAGTCGTTTGTATTTCAAACTGCTCTGGGGTGGGGTAGACGACAACGAGATCGCCCGCAGGGTACTGGGTTGGATTCCTGACGATTTCGCGGGCAGGATGCTCGATGTACCTGTGGGAACGGCAGTGTTCACTACGGAGAAGTACAGGAGGATGAGACAGGCTGATATCACTTGTGTGGACTATAGTCTGGATATGCTGGAACAGGCTGAATACCGGTTTCGTGGCACTGGCGTCACTCATATCAAGACGATGCAGGGTGATGTCGGTGCACTGCCTTTCGGGGATGAGGCGTTCGACCTCATACTCTGTATGAATGGGCTCCATGTGTTTCCCGATAAGGAGAAGGCATACGCAGAGATCCTTCGTACGCTAAGGGCTGGCGGCGAACTTCTTGCCTGTTTCTATGTTGCCGGTGAGCGGAAATCTGCCGACTGGCTCGCTAAGACCGTGATGACGCGTATGGGGTGGTTTACACCGCCTTTCGATACGGCTGGTGATGTGCGTCAGCGACTAGAGCCTTATTATGATATCCTCGACTTCCATGTGGAGGGCGCCATGGCTTATTTCAGAGCCAGGAAACGATAAGACCTGTTTCTGATCGACGATCAATTAAGAGGAGGGGATGCAAGTGCGCAATGCTTATCACCGAAGGGCTAGAGCATTGCGCACATCATTACTAACCAGAATGTCTAGAAACTGTATTTTAATTTAAGGAATACCTCCGAGTTCTTGTCGTAGACGGTAAACATGCCGCGGTCGGCCTGGAACAGGTCGTAGCCCACGATGGCGTGCAACTGGTCGTTCAGTGCATAGTCGGCACTCAGACGGTTATAGATGCCGCCGTTGGTCACGTCGATATAGGCAAAGCTCTGGAGCGCCAGTGTGTTGTGAAGCAGTTCCTTGGAGATGCGAAGGGTAGCCAGTCCCGTATGGCGGTGATCTCCCCATGCCACGTATTTGTGGGCATATTGGGCTGAGAGCGACCAGTCGTTGCCGGCATACCAGTCTATGCCCAGGAGTGCATTCGTAGAGGCTGCTCTTGGCATCTCCTCGACGTCCATGGCCGTCTGGGCCTCGTCCAGATACTCGGCCACCTCACCTCTGACGACGAACTTCCCCACGGGCACCGACAGGTCGGCTCCCAGCATGGTCATCCGCCGGTATTCGCCGACACCATTACAGACGACCGGCATCTTGTTCCAGGTATGGAGGGCCGACAATGAGATATCGATGCCGCTGTTGAAGAACGACAGACGGGCACCATATTCCATATTGCACAGTCGGTGGCTTGGCTCCGGCTGGATGGGAACAGGGCCGACAGACCAGGGGTTCTCTCCATCGGTCGGGAGCTCGAAGAAGGCGCTGACTGGTATGGCTACCGCCTCGACACTCCATTTCTCACGCGAGTAGCGCAGGCGCAGACCTCCCACAGGAATGCGGATATCGTCGTAGTCCTGTGCCAGGAACTCCGTATAGTCCATGGGCGATATCACATCCGTCAGTCGTAGACCGTCGGCCACGCCCCAGGCAATGATCTGTCTGCCGGCGCGCAGGTCCCAGTTGTCGTCGGAGTAGTAGGCGTAGGCCTCACGCACCTGCAGACCTGTCCGGTCTTTCAGGATGGCGTTGTGCACCAGGTTGGCAGAGACGAAGGCTCCCGCAGGTCCTTTCTCCAGAGACACCTCGCCACGCACCCGGGTTCTTGACGACATCCAGTCGTTAGGTCGTTCTGTACGCAAGGCGTGATAGGTATCGACAAACCCCTTCACACCGACGCGCAGGGAATCCTCGTCCTGCGCAAGGGCAGGACGAGGAAGTGCGCACCATAGGAGCGCCATGATGATTACAGATCTCATAAGCCTTTTTCCAGTTTGGCGACGGTGAAGAGGGCCTTGTCGATGGAGATGTCATACTTAGGGTTCTTCACCAGGATCACGGTACTGTGTTCGGTCTGCACGTTCTTCATCTCCATCTTGTGGATGGTCCAGAATCCCTGCACTTTCTTGACGTCGGATATGGTCAGTACGCGGTGTAGCTTGTTCAGCTTGTCGTAGTACTCCACATAGGCGGCTGTCAGACAGTCCTGTCTGATCCATGA
>JAEEGI010028955.1_pt1 | contig 10503 bp, 5 predicted proteins | sample 8958751 | NCBI WGS metagenome assembly JAEEGI01 (sample SAMN16246545, study PRJNA631951) | gut metagenome | biome: gut microbiome; feature: rumen; material: KS-attached | host: Bos | place: Iran: Karaj | collected 2018-10 | reverse complement strand
GCTCTCCGGCCTGGAAGGGGTTTCCTTTCGCGCCATGATGGGGGAATACATCCTCTATTACCGCGGCAAGGTGGCGGGGGGCATCTATGACGACCGCTTTCTGGTGAAGCCCGTGAAGTCTGCCGAGGCCCTGCTGCCCGGGGCCGCCCGGGAGCTTCCCTACGAGGGCGCGAAGGAGCTGCTGCTGGTGGAGAATGTGGAGGACAGGGCTTTCCTCTGCGGGCTGCTGGAGGCAATGTACCCTGAGCTGCCCGAACCGAAGAACAATAGAAAACAGAAAATGCGGGGATAAGGGAATGAACCTGGAAACAGAACGGCTGGTCCTGCGCCGCTGGGAGGACAGCGATGCGGAGGATCTGTATTCGTATGCCGCAGACCCGGAGGTCGGTCCCATCGCGGGCTGGCCCCCTCATCAGAACGTCGAAGAGAGCCGGAACGTGATCCGGACCGTCCTGAACGGCAGAGAGGCCTATGCCCTCTGCCGGAAAACCGACGGCAGGCCCATCGGAGCCATTGAACTGAAGCTGAAGGGGCATACCGACATGACCGGGCGCGATGACGAGTGCGAATTGGGGTACTGGCTCGGAAAACCATTCTGGGGTCAGGGCCTCATGCCGGAGGCCGTGCGGGAAATGCTCCGTCACGCCTTTGAAGACATGGGCATGACAAGGGTCTGGGTCGGCCACTACGAAGGCAACACAAAATCAAAACGGGTGCAGGAAAAGGTCGGCTTCCGCTTTCAGTGGAAGTCGGAGGGCGTCGAGGTCCCTCTGATGGGGGAAAAGCGGACGGGATATGTGAGTTCCCTGAGCAAAGATCAGTGGCAGTGGGACAGGCTCTACGCTGCCGCCGCTGCCCTGCGGCAGGAGCGCCGGATATCGGAGTACGTCACCTGCGGCGAGGTTTCCGCGGCCATCCTCTCCGGCACCGGCAGAATATACACCGGCGTATGCATCGATACCTGCTCCGCGCTGGGCATCTGCGCGGAACGGAACGCCATCTTCAACATGATCACCAACGGCGAGCAGGTGATCCGCAAGGTCCTCGCCATCCTGCCCGACGGATCCAGCGGCGCGCCCTGCGGCGCCTGCCGGGAACTGATGGTACAGCTGATGCCGGACAGCTATCCGGGCATCGAGATCATGCTGGACTACCGGCGGGAACGGGTAATGACCCTGGGAGAGCTGACGCCGGAGTGGTGGATCCTGCCGTCGGAAACACGGGAGGAGCCGTGATCGAACCGCGCTGAAGCGGAAAGGGGGCGCAGGCTATGAAGGGCCTGTCGGAGTATCATCACACGCTGGCACGCATCGTATGCAAAAACGGAGACAGCTTTACGGGCCCCTGCGAATGGTATCCCTCCGGGTACGGACTGCAGGAATATGACCGGGAGGAAGAAAGCCTGCAGATCGGAGACTGCGTGTTCTTTGCGGAGGAGATCCGGGACATAGAGCTCCTGCGGCAGGAGATCTGTGTCCCCGTGCGGGACTGGCCGGAGGCGAAGGAGGAGATCGCCGCCTGGTTTCATGACCGGTGGGGCATTCCCCTGGAGGCCTACCAGGAGAGCATCCGGGACTGCCTCGGGAAGGAAGACGGCATTCCCCAGTGGTATGTCGTCCTCCGCGGGAACCGGATCATTGCCGGCTGCGGGGTGATCGAAAACGATTTCCACCAGCGAAAGGACCTGAGCCCCAACGTCTGCGCCGTCTACGTGGACGAGGAATACCGGAACCGGGGCATCGCCGGTTATATGCTGGGCTTTGTCTGCGAAGATATGGCAAGGCTCGGCTTCCGGACGCTGTATCTCCTGACCGATCATACCGGCTTTTACGAGAGATACGGCTGGCAGTTCCTCTGCATGGTCCGGGGAAACGATCAGGCGCTGTCGCGGATGTACGTCCGCCGCCTTTGAGTTCACCGGGGCCGACAGGCAGCCGGGAAGGGGCGTCCCGCCGGACGCCCCGGAGGACGAAGGGGAAGGGAAATGGAGATCGAAACCATCCGTACGGACCGCTTTGCCATGGACTATGTCCGCTTCGGTCACGGGAAGGAACCCCTGGTGATCCTGCCGGGGCTCAGCGTGCAGAGCGTGATGAACTCCGGGGACGCCATCGCGGAAAGCTATCGGCTGCTCAGCGACGAGTTTACCATCTATGTTCTGGATCGCCGGAAGGAGCTGCCCCCCGCCTACTCCGTGGAGGAGATGGGGCGGGATACCGCCGGGGCGCTCCGGGCCATGGACCTTGGTCCGGTAAGTCTTTTCGGCGCGTCCCAGGGGGGAATGCTGGCCCTGGTGATCGCCCTGGAACAGCCGTCCCTGGTCCGTCGGCTGGTGCTGGGCTCCACTGCGGCCCGGGTGACCGGGGCGCAGTACAGGGCTATAGAGCAGCGCTGGATCCGGCCGGCGAAGGTCGGAAACGCCGCCGGGCTCTATCGGGCCTTCGGGGAGGCCCTCTACCCCCCGGAAGTGTATGCCCGGTCCCGGGAACTGCTGGAGGAAGCCGCCAGAACCGTGACCCCGGAGGAGCTGCGGCGCTTCGTCATCCTGGCGGAGGGCGTGCGGGGCTTTGATGTCACGGAGGAGCTGGAAAAGATTTCCTGTCCGGTGCTGGTGCTGGGCTCCCGGGACGATTCGGTGCTGGGGGGCGCTGCGGCGGAGGAGCTGGCGGCCCCCTTCCGCTCCCGTCCGGACTGCGGGCTATATCTGTATGACGGCTACGGTCACGCGGCCTATGACCTCGCCCCGGATTACAAGGAGCGCATGCTGCGCTTTCTGACTGCGAAGCCCACGGCCTGAGGGCGCGGCTCCCGCCTTTCCATCCGCTTCCCGGGAAGCGCCCCGGAGAAAGGTGACCCGGAACGGCGGGGGGCACCCGGCGCCGAGGGCTGCCGGAACCGCCGTCCCCACCGGGGCGAAAAGGAGGCAAAGAGGCATGGTCCTGATCATTACGGGCGCATCCCACACGGGGAAAACCCTGCTGGCCCAGAAACTCCTGGAGGAATACGGGTATCCCTATCTCTCCATAGACCATTTGAAGATGGGCCTGATCCGCAGCGGGCAGACCGCCCTGACGCCGGAGGAGGACGACGCCCTGACGGAGTTTCTGTGGCCCATCGTCCGGGAGATGGTGAAGACCGCCATTGAGAACCGCCAGAACCTGACGGTGGAGGGCTGCTACATCCCCTTCGACTGGCGGCGGGATTTCGACGAAGGGTATCTGCCCTGGATCCGCTTTCTCTGTCTCGCCATGAGCGAGGAATACATTGACGCGCATTTTGAGGAGATCCTGGGATACGAGTCCACCATCGAGGCCAGGCAGATCGCTGCCGACTGTACGGCTGCCGGTCTGAAGGCGGACAACCGGAGCTGCATCGAGGGCTTCCGGCAGGCAGGCGAAAAGGTCGTGCTGATCGAATCCGACTACGGACAGACCATGGCGGAGCTCAGGAAGAGGATGCGGGAGGGAGGTTTCTTTTGACTCGCTCCCCGTCCCGTGATAGAATGATCCGGCCGCAGTCCCAGGGGCTTCCGGTCCCGGACCGGCCGGTACCGGGAGCCGGTGCTGATGCGCCCGGAGCTGTATGCCTGGACAGCGGACAGAATCAAAACGCGGGAGGTGATCTCCTGATGACGGCGGAAACAAAGAATAAGCTGGCCCTGGGGGGATTGCCCGCCGCCTTCATGCTGCTGCAGCTGACCCTTCTCTGGCTGGGGAACCGGGCCGGGGCGGACTGGCTGGCCCCGGAAAGGCAGGAGCTGGTGTACTATGCCGAGCAGGTCTTTGTCCTGCTGGGCTTCTTCCTTTATGCGCTCACCCACCGCTGGGGCGGCGCGGGGCTGCGGGAGGGGATCACCCCGGCTGCCCTGGTGCTGCTGCTGGCAGGGGCGGCGGCCCTGCTCTATGCCGGCCCCGGCGGCTTCCGCCTGCTGGCCGTGGTGCCCGCAACTCTGGGGCTGGGACTCACCGGCGGCGCGGTGAACGCCCGCATGGCCGCCGCCATGGCCCGGGGGGAGCGGGCCGCCCGGGCCATGGGCATCGGCTACGCCCTGGCGGTGGCTCTGCAGTACCCCCTGCAGATCTGGAAGGGGCCCTCTCCCCTGCTGGGGCCGGTGATGCTGCTGGCAGGGGCGGCGCTGTTTCTTGCCCTGGGGCGCCTGCCCTGCGAGCTTTCCCCGCCGGAGGGCACCGCTTCTCCGGTCTCCCGGCGGCGGCTGCTGCACCTCCTCTGCATCGCCGCAGCGCTGCTGCTCTTCACCTCCTTCTACAACGGCTACATCCACCGGCTGCAGGTGCGCTCAGGCTACGGGGCGTACAATGTCTACAGCTGGCCCCGGCTGCTGCTGATTCCCGCCTACCTGTTCTTTGCCTCCATCGGCGACCGGCGGGAGGGCCGCTTTGTGCCCCTGGCGGCCCTCTGCATCGCTACGGCGGCGCTGCTGAACTCCGTGCTGACCGATGCCTACCGGCTGAACATGTGCCTGTTCTACCTGGCCATTTCCGCCACCGTGGCCTACTACCAGCTCTGCTTCTGGCGCGCCGCTCCCCGTACCCGCTGGGGAGGGCTCTGGGCCTCCCTGGGGCGGATGCTGGACAGCGGCATGGTGCTGCTGACCGGGCTGCTGCGCCTTTCCGCCCTGCCTGCCGCCGCCGTGCTCTCCCTGGACGTGGCGGTACTGGCGGCGGCGATCCTGCTGATGGCCCTGAACGGCGACTTCAACCTGGCCTCCTCCCCCTCGCCTGCGCCGAGGGAAACGCTGCCTGATCCCCGGCCGGACCCGCTGGGGCAGCTCTCGGAGCGCTGCGGCCTGACCCCTGCCGAGACCCGGGTCCTGCGGGAGCTGGTGCAGACGGAGGACAAGCAGGAGGCCCTGGCCGCCCGGCTGGGCATGAGCGTGAACACCCTGCGCCACCACATCACCGCCCTCTACCGCAAGACCGGGGCCGAGACCCGGGCCGGTCTCGTGCGCCTGGTCCGGGACGGCGGCTGAGCCGCCTCCGTTCCCGTCTTTCTCCGGCGGTCTTTCCTTTTTGGGGGAAGGCCGCCGTTTTTTGTCTTTTTGCAGCCCATGGCAGGTATCTGCTATTTCCTTTGCCGGAGATTTCCGCTATAGTTTTAACTGGATATTTGTAGAATCCCTCCGCCCCGGCGGAGCGGACCACGGAAACGGAGGCAAGCATATGAAGTTATCTGCGGGAAGACGGGGGCTGGCCCTTCTGCTGGCGCTGGTTCTCTGCCTGTCGCTGCTGCCGGCCCCGGCCCTGGCGGCGGTGCCCATCTCGGCGGGCTGGAGCATCCGGGAATTCCCGGAGGATCAGTTCCGCGTCTATAAGCACGCGGCGGCAGACTCCGCCGCTGCGGAACGGTACACCGACAGCGTCATCGACCTGAGCGATGCGCTGCACTTCTTCCTGGACGGCATCGGCAACAGCTACAGCGGCTTTGCCCTGCTGCGCCTCAGCGGGCCGGAGGACGCGCGCATTCCCCGGGAGGGCGACACCATCGCCGACGAGGGATACTATCAGCTCCGCTGCTCCACCTCCTCCGGCAGCCGCTACACCTATATCTGCCCCTCCGGCGTGTTCCCCGACCTGAACAGCGGGTATGCGGACGGCACCAGTCAGGTGAACGGCGGCATGGCGCTGCAGTACTACGCCGGGAAGAACGCGCTGTACTATCCTGCGCCGGGGTATTACCGCTTCGTCTACTTCCACCGCCAGGACCGGGCGGTGTCCTATTCCGGCGTCTACGAAATCACCGACAGCACGGGGCTGTATGCCGGTCCCGGCAGCATGTCCGCCTCCTTCAGCCGCTCCGGCGGGGGCGCCGAGCTGACCCGCCTGTTCACGGACGGGACCTACGACCTGCGCCTGAGCGATCTGACCCTGCCCGACGGCACGGCGGTCAGTCCCTCCGCTCTGACGGTGAAAAAGATCGAGCTGCTCACCGACGCCTCCAGCTATATCGTCAGCGACGGCAGCTCCCCGGACAGCATTGTGAGCTACGTCTTCAACGACACTCGGGTGATGTACGGCCCGGGCTTCACCGCCTCGGACAGCCGCGCCCTGGCGGCGGAGGACGGCGCCCTGACCCTTCGGGGCTTCACCGGCACCTATCTGAACGAGTGGGGCGGCGATCTCAATCTGGCCAGCAGCGGCTTCGACTACGTCTACCGGGTCAAGCTCACGGCGGAGGTAAACGGCGCCGAGCGGGAATTTCTGTGCACCGCGCCGGTTGCCGTGGCCTTCCACGACCCCAGCTGGGGCGGCGTCGTCCAGATGAACTACCTGGCCAACTATCCCGGCGGTCTGGCCTCCCCCGCCGAAGTGCGGGATGAGATGGAGATGGGCATCTACAGCGCCCTGCGGCCCGGAAACACCTTTCTGGCCCCGGAGGGCTTCCGCTTCGCCGGCTGGAACACCGCTGCCGACGGCAGCGGAGACGCCTATCTCCCCGGCGCGGCAGTCCGTCCACTCACGGACATGACTCTCTACGCCCGCTGGACCCGGGGCAGCTACATCGTGAAGCTGCCGGAGAACATGAATCCGGTGGTGGGCAGTCTCTGGATCACGGGCACCTATGACGGCGGGAGGGACTATCTCTGGGGCATGAGCTACATAGAGGCCGCCGATGTCTCCGGCCGCAGCTACCTGGCCCCGGACATCCCGGCGGGCCGCCGCTACACCGCCCTGGAGCTGTACACCTATGTGGACGGCGAACCGACGGTCCTGGCCCGCAGCACCCGGATCCTGGACGACAGCTTTGTGGGCGCGGTGGAGCTGGAGAAGACCGATGCGGTATACCAGATCTATGACAGCACCGACGGCTACCCCCTGCAGGAAACCAGGGACTATACGCCGGGATACCTGCACTGCGGCGACGGGCCCCTGCTCCTCCTTCCCTGCCTCCTCAGCGGCGAAAAGAGCTATTCGCTGCAGGTCAGCGGCGTCAAAACCTCGCCCTTCTACCTGGACTATGACTGGACCCGGGAGTGGCCCGCGGAGGCCGGCTGGGGCAGCACCCTGAACCTGGAGCCCCTTCGACTGGAGCGGACCCGCCGGATCAGCGGCAGGGTGAGCTATCTGACCGAGGGGCTGACGAAGGAAGACGAGCCGGGAGTGCCGGGGGCCACGGTACTGCTGACCCAATATGCCGGGGGCATCCCCCGCAGCCTCACCGCCGTCACGGACAGCGACGGGCGCTACGTCATCAGCGCCTACCCCGGTGACAGCGAGGACTATATGCTCACCGTTTCGGAAGGTGTCTCCCCCTCCTACGGCTGCCAGTACCGGGAGGATGTGGGCCCGGATGAGACCGACCTCCGGCTGGGCAGCAGCTATGTACGGCTCCGGGCGGAGGTGGAGACCGATGACGAGACCCAGACTGCCCTGGCTGCCCGGGCCCTCCGGACCAGGGAAAACGCAAACCTCGGCATCAGCATCTTCAGCACCACCCGCGATATCGGAGCCATCGGCTTCGGCGGAAGGGCCACAATGAATCAGCTGTCTGCCGACTTCACGGTAGGCCTTCAGAGCAGTACGCTGCCGACGGAGGTCACCCTGGCGGTTTCCGGCGCCCTCTTCGACCGGGCAGAGACCGGGCAGATCGCCCTGACCGACGGCCGGGGCGAGGGAAGGGTTTCGCTCCGCCTGAAGAGCGGTGTCCTGCTCCCCTTCGCCAGTGAGCTGAGCAGCAGCTTTATTCTGGACTGGTACGAGGGCGAACAGTATGTCGGCAGCGGCTCTTATCTGTATGCGTCGGGCTCCGGGGTCGACAGAAGCGCGGAGACCGTGCAGTATGAGGATCACTACTTCGCGGCGCCCACCCGGGTCCTGGATGCCCTGAAGGAGGGCGGGCCGAAAACCTATACCCTGCTGCTGATACCCCGCGGCTACTGTACTCATGACCCCGGCACCGCCCTCTCCGAAGTCGCAGAGAGCAAGATCGCCGCCCGCTGGGACGACGTGACCCTCGCGGATGGGCAGATTACGGAGCTGGCCCCTGCCTACATCTCCGGGGCGGCCTCCCGCAACCTCATGTATGACACCCTGCCCAACTCCACCCTCCGGGCCGACCGGGAGAGCTATTCCCACGAGGGCGAGCTGATCCGCTTCACCGGCAGCATCGGCCTGGATGACGACCTCACCGACGGCACCTTGACGCGGCTGGAACTGCGGCCGGTCCGGGGCAACTGCGTGGGCTTCCAGGCCCTGATCCTGAACGGCCGGGTCTATACGCCCAGGACGGAAAACATCAATTTCGAGACCGTCAGCTTTGTCTTTGACGAGCCGGTGCCGCTGCCTGCGGACTACACCCTGATGACCGTCAGCCAGCGCTCCGACATGGACGTGGAGTTCACCATGACCGGGGACGTCAGGTATTCTTACATGAGCAACGGAGAGACGCAGCACACTGCAAGGGGCAATGAGCTCATCGGCACAGGCTTCGTGGCCCGCCCCGGCGTGAAGCTTTCCACCCCCGCCGACCACGTCAACCGGGATACGATCAGCCTCACCGTCACCCTGGCTTCCGACTTTGCCTCCACCGTCATCTATGACAACGGCGCTGCCGTGGCGGAGCTGGGGCAGCTCGGCAGCGGGCAGCGCACCCTGCAGGTGCAGCTCCGGGACACGGACGAGGAATATGTCACGATCCATTCCCTCCGGGCGGTCAGTACGCCTGCGGAGGGCGGCGAGCCCGTCACCTCCGACGAGCTGATCGTGACCCACCGGAAAGACGGCCCTCAGCTGACGAAGTTCACCATGGACTGGGATTACATCGAGTACAACGATCATCTCTGCATCAACGTGGGCGACCACTACAGCCACTGGAGCGCCATCGGCATGGACAACGTTCGCTTCACGGCGGTGTTTGAGAATTCCGACCAGCTGGATTTCCTGCCCGGCTGGGAGGATGAAAACGGCGACCCGGTCCAGGCGGTCTTCAAGGTCTGGACCTACGACGGCGAGATCCGCTTCCTGCCGGCAGAGAAGGAGTACGACACCTTCACCGCCATGATCCCGGAGCATCTGCCCCGGGCCGTCACCCGGGCCGAGGTGCTGTACCAGCCGATGCCCGGCTCCACCGGCGTCCGGCTGGGGGAAGAGGAGGACGAGGTCGCCGTCCGCTGGGAGGCGGATCAGAACACCCGGACGCAGCTGACCGCCGCTCTGCGTGAATTCCGGGAGCAGGTGGACGCCTATCTGGCGGACAAGACCGCCGAGGACAGCTTTGCGCTGCACTGGGACGGGACGGAAGCGACCCTGAGCGGCGCAGATCCCACCGAGGCCGGGGCGGAGAAAACCATAACCGAGGCCTGGGAGGACACCGTGCAAAAGTTCGCGGGCTACGGCATCGGGCTGGAGAGCTACGCCGTGGCCTACGGGAGCGAGAGAACCACCCTGGAGTGGCTCCGCCAGGTCGCCGCGCAGCAGATCTCCGATTCCCGCGGCAGGCCCGGCGAATACAGCCGCTCGGTGATGCTGCCCGAGGACGGCGAATTCTTCGCCCTGGAAAAGGCGGCGGCCTCCGCCGTGGCCGACGAGCACCGGATCACCCTGGTGGGAGACGTGACGGTGGACCAGTTCGTGCTGACCGACGCGGCGGCGGAGCCGGGGCCGGAGACGGATCTCAGCGAGGTGGAGTGCCTCTACTACGTTACCCTGACCTTCCTGGCCGACGAGGCGAATCAGACGTATCTCTCCGTCGCCACTGCGAACCTGGGCGGCGCTTTCGACGGCTTCCCGGCGGCGCTGCAGTCCGAGGCCGCAGCCCTGATGGAGGGCTTCGAGGGCCACTACTCCAGGTACGAGGATACCAAGAGCAGCTTCGGCGCCGCCGGGGGCTCCTCCGCCGTCCTGGGCACCAATGCCGCCACCATCGACATGCTCAACGACACCTCCAAGGCGCTGCAGATGAACAAGGCCGTCACCAACGCCGGGGGCGCGGTGCTGGGGGTGGTGGACATCTGGCAGGGCCTGGAGGGCTGGAAAAACCGCACCCTGGACAACCACACCATGTACCGGGACATCCAGCGCTTCCTCAATTCCCCCTGCTACCAGAAGCTCACCGAGGGCCAGAAGCAGCTGGTGCAGCACAACTTTGAACGGTTCGAGAAGGCCTACAAGGCCACCGAGACCACCGACATGATCGTCACCGGCACCAACACCGCCATGACCGCCTGCAGCGTGGCCGCCGCCTGCTCCGGCGTGGCGGCCCCCGCCAGCCTGGCCATTACCCTCGGCGGCGTGGTGGTGGGCTGGATCGGCGGCGCGGTGAACAACGCCGTGCGCAAGGAGTTCGTCAAGAGCTATGAGGAGGTCTACACCTCCATCAGCAAGATCATCCGCGCCCACGCCTACCAGGCGGACGACGACGACTGCAAGGGCGAAAAGGACGGCGACGGCAGCAGCTTCTCCGTCTGCTTTGACCCTTCCGGCGTCGTCTACGACGGCGTCATTGAGAATCCTGTCCAGGGCGCGACGGTGACCCTGTACTACGCCG
>JAEEGI010028953.1_pt1 | contig 10504 bp, 6 predicted proteins | sample 8958751 | NCBI WGS metagenome assembly JAEEGI01 (sample SAMN16246545, study PRJNA631951) | gut metagenome | biome: gut microbiome; feature: rumen; material: KS-attached | host: Bos | place: Iran: Karaj | collected 2018-10 | reverse complement strand
TGATAAGCGCCCTTCCAAATAAGAAACTCCAAAATTGGAATAATTGCCATGGAAAAGATTCCAATCACTGACATGTATAGAAAATGCTCATTCTTCATATTTTGAGCGAGCGGGCGAAGTAGTGGCAATGAAATCAGGTATGGTATGAAGGCATATAAATACCAGTAAGAATAATTATGGTTCGTTGTGCACAGCACCTTAAAAAAAGACACTAATGAAAATCTGGAGAAATCCTTATGAATATTAACCAGATAATAGCCAAAAGAAAAAATGATCAGGACCAAAAACATCTTAATTACTCGTTTTTTCCAAACATCCTTTATGCTCTCGTTCTTTGATAATAGTAATCCGCCTGATATTGCAAAAAAAAGCGGGACAGAAAATTTACAGAATATAGATAAAAATATATAGAGCCAAAATTTCATATTACCTGCATCATATTGGGAAAAAAGAAAAAAACCATTGTCATCTGTGTGATTAAATATTACGAAAAAACATGCGATGATTCTAAGAAGTTCTATGTGGATTTTTTTATTATTTGATTTTGAAAGTTCCCCCATTTGCTGTATCCCCCTGATATCCTGCTAGGTTCATTCTATTATTTGGTTTATACAACGTCAATAACTGAAATTATTTTTCTTTAGCTTCATTAGAAAAGACAACGGTTGTTTTTTATTCAGAATACAGATATGATTTTTTTGAGCGCAAAAGCGTATTTTATTATGAGGTTAGATGACATATGTATAGATATAAGCTATATGGAATAGATATAAACTCTGATATAGAGTTTGAACAGTTGATACCGGGAACAGTAGGGAAAGCAATCGATTCAGGGGCTATCGTAGTTGAAAAAGCTATCATAAAGGACGAAGTAAATCTGCTGCTCAAGGATACTGACATGGTTTATAAGATAACATATGAAGTCTCATGTTTCAAAAACAGCAGGGGATACTTTTTGATAAAAAATGGTAGTGAGATCTATTATGAGCCAAGAGAAAATAAATCCGTAGATGAGTTAAAAACCTTCATCCTGGGGTATTGCATTTCTATGGCTTTATTACAGAAAATGATAATAACTATTCACTGTAGTGCGGTATGTCCGCCTAAAACTTCACCTTCAGAGGGGGCATTTCTTATTGCGGGGATGCCGGGGGCTGGGAAATCTACTATCACCAGAAAACTTTTGGAAAAGGGCTTTCTTTTAATGGCTGATGATGTAGCTGCGGTAAAAAAAGAAGAAGTATCTTTAGTTTATCCGGCTTTTCCGTATCAGAAGTTATGTAGAAATGAAGTTGAAAAAAGAAATCTTGCAATGAGTGAGCTTGTTCATGTGGCAGATGATGAGGATAAGTTTTTTGTACCTGTAAAGGAAGCTTTTGAGAGTACGCCGCAAAGGTTGAAGGGGATGTTTATCCTGATGATAACAGATGGCACAGATGTTGAAGTTCAAAAGCTTTCAGGGCTTTCCCAGTTCATGACTATCAGGCAAAATCTCTTTTTACACAGACTAAAAGGTGAGTGGGAAAGCAAAAAAGAACTGATGGAACTATGTATGGAAGTTGCAAAAGATTGTCCTGTGTACGTTATAGCAAGGCCAGATGGTATAGATACAACAGATGATATCATGCAGAAAATAATCGAGATAGCAGAGAGGTTTTAGGCAATGTCAGCTATATGGGGACATATTGATTTTAATAGTAATACTTGCACGATGGAGACAATGGTCTCTGAGTATAAGAGGAAATGCAAGCTTGACAGAATCAGAGAAATCCATTATGAAAATACACTTTTTGGCTCGGGGCTTCAGATCATAAATGATGAAGACGAATATGAAGAGATGCCATATGTACTTGATGGCGGCGATGCTGTTATAACTGCAGATAGTATTCTGGACAACAGAAAAGAGCTGATAAAAGAGCTTGGTTGTGAAGAAGACATGATTCCTGATGGGAGGCTTATCTGCCTTGCCTATAAAAAATGGCATTATGATCTTGTAAAGCATCTTGAGGGAATCTTTGCTATTGCTATTTATAATACGATAGATAAAGAGCTTTTTTTAGCTGTTGACCACAGCGCCAGCAGATGCCTTTATTACTACAAGGCAGCAGGATCCTGTACATTTTCGACGCTTATTTCTCCTATAATACAAACCAATAAAGATATTAAAAGAAATGAGGAATATTTAAAGGAGTTTCTGGCACTGCCTGGTCTTGTTAATACTGTTTCTGCAACTGAAACTCCATGGGTGGATGTGTATCACTTTGAACCCGGAACATATGTGGTAATAGATACAAAAGCCTCCTTTGAAGGAGACATTAAGTACGTTAGATACTATTTGCCATCAAGGGTATATGAAACAAAAGATATTTCAAAGCTAAAGGATTTATTTATACAAACGTATTCTGATGTGGCTGCAAGCTGCATCAGAACAAATGGCAAGGTTGGAATAACACTGAGCAGTGGATTTGATTCCTCGTCAGTGGCATCAATGGCAGCGCCTCTTTTACAGAAACAGGGAAAAGATTTGAATTCTTATACCTACGTTCCGTATTACAAAGAAGAAGCAAAAAAGCGTTATCCCAAGATTGCGGTTACAGACGAAACTGATTTGGTTGAAGAAATAGCAAAAATGTATCCCAATATAAAAACACATTATGAGGATAACGATGGGAAGTCATTTTTGGACTACATAGATGAAATTGTTGATGTTCTTGAACTCCCCATAAAAGCTTTTGTTAATATGCCACTTCTTATGAGCATTTACAAAAGAGGAAAAAAAGATGGTAACAAGATATTTCTAAATGGGCAATATGGGAATTTTACAGTGTCCTTTGGCGATATTGGAACTGCACTTAATCAGCTTTTTATTGATCACAGATATTTTACCTTTTTGAAATATTACAATAATTATTGTAAGAACGCTGGAAAGAGCAGAAAGAAAAACATCTTTCCTCTTTTAAGACAAGAGATCAAGGGAAAACAAAAAGTAGATGTAAATATAGAATATATAAAGAAAGAGGCTAATGTTTTTGTAAATAAAGATATAATAGATGGATTTGACTTTTACAGTAAAGGAGAAATTGCGAGGCTATTTGAAAGTGTTTTTTCGCAAATGACAAGGAACTCATATCCAATAGAATTGTATAACAAGTCAATGCTTTCATATGTTGGTGAAGCAGAGACAAAACTTGGTCTTTATGCTGGAATTGTAATAAGAGATCCTACAAGAAACAGGAAGGTATTGGATTACTGTTATTCGTTTCCGTTTGAATTCTTTAGCTACAATGGAGAGCCGAGATATCTTATCAGAGGCTTTTTAGGAGACAGGCTTCCAAAAGCCATACTTTATCCCTACGTGAAGCGAGGAATTCAGGGAGCTGATTGGCTGGACAGATTAGAGGCATCAAAAGAGAAAGTGTTTGCAGAACTTGATAAAATGCTTAGGCAGGGTATGGAAGATAAGTATTTTGATACTGAAAAAATTCATAAATTTCTTATAGAGAGAAAGCCATTTGATGTCGATAATTCAGATGAATATCAGCAGCTTTTTATAACGTTTGTTTTCGTAAAAAACCTGATAAATAGCCGATAAAACGTAAAGGCTTACAGTTGTGATAGATTTGTTTACATGTCGTAATTTTTCTTGTACTATTTTAAAAAATCAACACAAGGGAGAGTAAAAATAGTATGAAGAATTGGGAAAAACCAGAGATTAATTGTGTGAATATATCAGATACGGAATCCCATTTGTTTGGCGGTGGTGGAGACGGAGTCGTATATGGTATTGTGGAACTTGGTGATAATATTGTGATTACTGCAGAAGGTGGAACAAATTCACCATGCAATACAGGATCCAGAGTTAAAATATTTGTTAAGCGCGATTGTGAAAGTGCAAGTTAAATTTGATTTATTAGTTACATCTATAAAAAGGATTGTAATGATAGAAACCGCGCGTGTATACTATAGATGACTGAATACTATTTGGCATAATTGAGGTGAAGAAATGGTTAATGTACTGGTTTCAATCATCATGACTGTCTATAATCGTGAAAAATATGTGAGACGAGGCTTGGACAGTATTGTTGCGCAAAAGAATGTAAACATTGAACTAATCATTGTTGATGATGGCAGTACTGATGGATCACCGGCAATACTTGATGATTATGCTAAAAAGTATGGTTTTATCAGGGTAATACACAAGAGTAATGGTGGAATCTGCTCTGCTAGAAATGTTGGGTTAGACAATGTCAGGGGAGATTATATATTCTTTATCGATGATGATGATTTTTTGCCTGAAAATGCAATCCATGATTTGCTGGAAATAAGTCTTAGTAATGATGCGGATTTAGTTATTGGCAATTATTCACAATATAATGATAATTGTGAATATATTGGTTCCTTTGAAATTCCCACCAAATATTGCAATAAGCTTCTGACAAAAAGAGAGGCATGTGAATTATTATATTTCTGTAAATTAAGTCATGTCGCTATAGTTGTATGGGGAAGACTTTATAAAAAAAAGATATGGGATATTATCAGATTTCCAGAGAACATTCCCAAAAGTGAAGATGTGTTCATTTATCCTGATATTATGAATAATTGTAATTCAATATATTTTACTGATGAGATTGTTTACAATCAACTATTATCAGAGGTGAGCTTATCAAGAAATAAATATAGTAGAAAGTCTCTTTTTCATGTGGAAGGAATAGCGATTGTTATAAGATACCTGATAAAAATGGGATTTTATGATGTTGCATTATATCAATTTGGGATGGGTACTAGGTTCATTATGTATATTCAAGATTTTCTACATGATGATGAGAGTATACAAGAGATAAGACGTTTAATCGGAATATACAAAGTTATAGCAGGCGATTTAATAAAGTATGTTGATTTAAAGAATAAACTGCGAATGTTAATATTTAAAGCTAACTATGGATTATATAAAAAACTTCAAAGAATATATGCCCAAAAACATGATGGAGATGTAGAAGTGTAATCACTAAATGATTTATTACTTGTAATAATGAAGCCCCCCGCCACTCGGCAGGGGGCTAAACATATTATATGTATATGTCAGATGTCGAATATCAATTATTTTCAAAAGAGCATTTGTCTGGAAGAATAGTTTCGAATGCATCAATTATTTTCTTTTGATAGGATTTGAAGGTGTTTTCGTCATCACTGGCCGGAGCGTCATTGACTACCAAAATAGGTTTCTGCTGATTTTTTATCCTGTTGCATACCAAATCTGTTTGCGCATCGCTGGACAATTCGCAGTAATCGCCTAATTTGTTTATGTTTATTGGTTTAAAGCTGCCTGTCATGAATCGCCAATAGCGACAGAGCCAGTCTGTAATATCAAAAGGAGTTCTGAATTTGTTCATGCAGGCTCTGTCAAGATTTTCATATTCTAATTCCCATATTTTGATAAATGTGCTTTTATTATATGCAATAGTTAAATGCTGATCTTTAAATCCTACAATTCTTTTAAAGAAAAATTTATTTAGATTGGTGAGCATATTTTTAAAACCGTATTCAGGATTTACCCATTTAGTGAAAAGAGTTAGTGTTTTCTTTTGGTCTCCAAAATGCTTATTGATTATACCCACATTGTTGAAAATTGAATGTCTAAAAACATTTGTAATATCATAGTTGAACATGATTTCTGATAAAAGCATATCACAAGGGAGGTTGTTTTTAAAAAACATTTCCTCATTTGCAGGAGCAATAACAAATACATCATCATTGAATAATATGAAATTATCAGACAGGTCTTTAATGCGATGCATGTTCATCTCGATTACATTTGAATTAAAGGTGGGTAAGTATTTTTTAGGGATAAAATCCTTGTGGTTGACAATAACTATTTTTTCATGCTCTGTGTTAAGCCAATCTGGGACGTGCCCCCAGGTAATAAAATAAATTTTATTTATCCATGGCATGTACTTTTCAACGCCTCTGAACCAATAGCGCATCAGGCCCCAATCCCTAAATCTGTAACTTGATTTTGAACCATCATCAAAAGTGTCTTTTTTAACATCATATTTTCTCTTTTCTGCAAGCCATTCAGGGTCGCTGCCATCGACCCAGGGTATTACTATATCTATTTTTGAATTAGACATTTTGGGATAATTCCTTTCGACTAGTATTTGTAGTAGAAAAATCAGCGGATAATCAGTATATTGCAACTGGTCTTGGTGCTGAATAACAAATATTATTATACAAATAAAAAAACAGGCAGTAAATAAGAAAAGCGCTTTTTCGTTATGTTTATTCTTTTTTAACTATAGCTATCCCTTGCTGTGTGTTACAATGATAAAAAGTGTATGAAAAAACACACTAGGAGATCCTATGATCGGTGCCCAGAACATTGGCAGCATAACCTTTAATCTTGCTGCACTAGTCATAAGTATGACCTGTGTTCTATATACATTGATGATGAGGACAAGGATAAAGTTCAGTAACAGGCTTTTCATGTCCCTCATATTGATCGTTATTGTAGATTCTCTTACAGGTATACTTAGTGAAATCGTTGTATATTCAGGGCTTTCTTATGGAGTAAAGCTCTTTTGTTTTTATGTCTTTCAGTATCTATACTTCTTTACGCATTTTGCCATTGCCCCAATCCTTGCTTTATACATCATTATTTCCTGCGGAGTCTCTTTTAGATTTTCTAGAAGAGCGCGTTTTTTACTTGTATTTCCTTTTATTCTCATGGAACTTATGGTGGCAGTAAATCCATTCACAAACCTTGTTTATAGCGTAGATGAAAACATAGTTTTTCACAGAGGTGTTGGAGTATATATTGCCTATTTTGTCAGTGCGTTCTATGTCATGTTTTCTATAGTTGCCATGGTTTTGTACTGGAATGTCTTTAACAGGATGAAAAGATTTGCCATTGCATACTTCTTTATTCTTGTTATAGCAGGAACACTTATTCAGATGATTGTTTTCAGTGTCAGATGTGAGCTTATGTGTGAGGCAATAGGGCTTTTGGGCCTTATGATCATGTTTGAAAATGATGAGGACAGGATTGATATTTCCACCTGGGGATATAACCGAAATGCCTTTTTACATGATGCTGGAATTTATTTTAAATATAACAGGCACTTTTATACTATCTGTATTCGCATTCAAAATGGCGATGTTTACAGGAAAATAGCAGGCTATGAAGAATACGAAAAAGTTCTTTTCATGGTTGTGAAATTCTTAAGCAGTATCAGCCCCAGATATGAAGTTTACAGAGTTAGCAACGACTGTTTCTTTTTAATCTGTCCTGATACCTCTGAAATTGAGGCGGGAAGAGTCTCAAAGCAGGTATTTGACAGGTTTCAGAGAGAGTGGCTAAGGAAAAACAGCAGTTTCCTGTTAAAAGCGTGTATTATACGCGCATATTCGCCAGAACAGTTTGGGAACATCGGATATCTTCTTCTTTGGTCTGATTCTGCATTTGAAAAAGAGCCTGACAGGATTTATTCACAAGATGACCTTGATTTTATTTTGAGAAGGGCCAAGGTTGAGATTGCGGTAAAAAGAGGTATTGAAGAAGGCAAGTTTAAAGTCTCTTATATGCCTATCTACTCCAAGGATGGCCTTATTATCTACGGTGCGAGGGCTGAGCTTGAGTTTACTGATGATGAGCTTGGGTATATAGATAAGTCGGAGTTTTTGCCTATAGCTGAGGAAACAGGCCTTATTGAAAGGCTTGGCTGGCTCAACATTGAGGAGGTTTTTTATTTCCTTGGAGGCGGTATCACGGAGGAAATGGGACTTGAGTTTATCATAATAAACCTTTCTGCCGTGCAGGTTATCAGGACTGATTTTGTAGATAACGTAAAAGCGCTCATAGAAAAATATGGAGTAAATCCCAGAAGAGTTATCTTTAACCTTACGGAATCTGCAGTGACTTCTGATGAAAATATAATGAGTAATGTAATAAAAGAGCTGGTGGATATAGGCATAAGGTTTGGTATTGAGAACTATGGCAGCGGCTTTTTTACCAATCAGAGTTCGGCGTCGCCTCTTTTTGAAGGGGTTGTTATGAATGCTGCGCATATGTATACAGCATTTATGAATGAACAAACCCGGATCATTTTGGAGAACCGCATCAAGATGGTTAAGGATATGGGAAAAGACATACTTATAAGCCATGTTGATGACGCAAATCTGATGGAATTTGCAAGCAAAATGAATGTTGATTACTTCCAGGGCATGTATTTCTCTCAAGGCTCTTCAAGAAATGAATTTATTGCTATATTGCGTGCAACAGAGCTTGCAAAGATGGAGGAAAGAAGAGCAAAGGCAGCAAGTGAAGCAAAAAGTAATTTCCTTGCCAATATGTCACATGAGATCAGAACGCCTATTAATGCTGTGCTCGGCATGAATGAGGTTATCCTAAGGGAGTGCAAAGATGAAAAGATCATCGAATATGCTCAAAACATAGAGAGTGCCGGAAGGACGCTTCTTTCCCTTATAAATGATATTCTTGATTTTTCCAAGATTGAATCAGGAAGTATGGAAATAAATGAAGCAGAGTATGATCTGTCTTCAGTACTTAATGATGTCTTTAATATGGTGAATCTAAAGGCACAACAAAAAGCCCTAAAACTGCAGTTTGACATTGACGAAACAATTCCTGACAAGCTCTTTGGTGATGAGATGAGAATCCGCCAGGTAATGGTGAATATATTAAACAACGCAGTAAAATACACGCAAGAGGGCAAAATCACGCTTTCACTCAATGGAATAGAACAGGAGAAGGGGATTCTTCTTGTTCTTAAGGTAAAAGACACCGGTATAGGCATAAAACCTGAGGAGATGGATTCACTTTTTGATAAGTTCAAAAGGCTGGACGTTGATAAAAACAGGACAATTGAAGGAAGTGGGCTGGGGCTTGCTATTACCCATTCACTTATTGAACTTATGGATGGAACAATAGATGTTGAGAGTGAATATGGAGTCGGAACTACCTTTATAATCACAATTCCACAGGGAATAAGGAGTAAATCTCGGATTGGTGATTTCAAGTCACGAATTGCCAAGACTATAAAAAATAATAAGGGATATCATGAAAAGTTTGTGGCTCCTGATGCAAAGATACTTGTGGTAGATGATACTCCTATGAACCATGTTGTCATAAGAGAGCTTCTGAAAAATACTAAGATACAGATCGAATCCGCAAGGAGCGGTGCTGAGTGCCTTGAAAAACAGCGCTTTGAAAAGTATGACATTATTTTTATGGATTATAGAATGCCACAGATGGATGGCATTGAGACTTTAGAAGCTATGAAGGAAGATGATGACAGTAAAAATAAAGACACACCGGTCATCATTCTTACAGCAAACGCAATATCCGGGGCCAGAGAAAATTTCTTGCAGGCGGGCTTTGAGGACTATCTTTCAAAACCAATTGAAAGCGAAAAACTTGAGGAGCTCATCATGAAGTTTTTGCCTAAGGATAAGGTTACGGCCAGTGAGGACGAAAGTAAAGGCGATGATCATGAGGAAGATACTATTGGAAATGATAATCCTTTCACCGGAGTTTTCAAAGAGATTGACTACAAAGAGGGGCTTAAGAACTGCGGAAGTCTTGAGAGCTATCTGAATATCTTAAAGGTTTATTATGATTCAATAAACTTTACAAGAGACAATATTTATGGGGCCTATGAGTCGGGAAATATCAAGGATTATACAAGCTACGTTCATTCACTTAAGAGTACAAGCAGGACTATAGGGGCAACAAAGCTGTCAGATATGGCTAAAATGCTGGAGGATGCCGGTAACAGCGAAGATATAAAAACTATAAGTGAGTATACGCCACAGCTATTAAATATGTATCATATTGTTGCGCATGAGCTATCTGAGCTTAAAGAAATAGTTGGCTCAAAAGAAGAAAATGACAGTGACAAGCCGGCAATTTCTGATAGTCAGCTCATAGACGCATATAATACAATAGTGGAAGTGTGTGAAGTACTGGACTATGACACGTTAATATATGTTCTTGATACAGTTAATAAATATAGTGTTAGTGGCGTGGATAATGATATAATTAAGAAAATAGGCGAACTATCTTATAAACTTGATTGGGACGGGATAAAGCAAATCGTTACAGACAGGCTAAATAACAGGGAGAACAAGTAATGTTCAATAAAAAAATCCTGCTGGTCAGAAAAACTGAGACCTTCATGGTCAATGCAATTAAAAATAACCTTCTGCAGGCGCATTTTCAGGTCAAAGATTCGGATTATTCAATCAAACAGCTAAGTGAAAATGCCCGGGCAGCAGATCTTATTATCCTCTATACAGACTCAGATGTAGAGGATCATCGTGATGCTTTTATTTATCTTAAAGATCTGTGCGCGGAAGATAATAAGGTGGTTCTGATCATTGGTGAAGATGAGGCCTTTAGATTTGCACATAGATTCATTCCCACAGAGGACATTGCGTTTGAGGTATACAGGCCTCTTGATCTGGCGGATCTGATGTCCAAAGTTAGTAC
>JAEEGI010028950.1_pt1 | contig 10505 bp, 8 predicted proteins | sample 8958751 | NCBI WGS metagenome assembly JAEEGI01 (sample SAMN16246545, study PRJNA631951) | gut metagenome | biome: gut microbiome; feature: rumen; material: KS-attached | host: Bos | place: Iran: Karaj | collected 2018-10 | reverse complement strand
GGGGGTCCACGATCGCGAGCATCGCGTGCCTCTTCTCGGTAGGCTCCCCGACCGCGAGGCCGCCGATGGCATAGCCGTCGGCATCGAACTGCACGGCATGTTCGACCGCGCGGCGGCGCAGGTCGGGATACACGCAGCCCTGGACGATCGGGAAGAAGCACTGCGAATGGCCGTACAGCGGCTCCGTCTCGCGGAAACGCCGCGCGAAGCGCTCCAGCCACGACTGCGTGAGCTTCAGCGACTTCTCGGCATACCTGTAGTCGGCATCGCCGGGGCAGCATTCGTCGAGGGCCATCATGATGTCGGCCCCGATGATGCGCTGGGTGTCGACGTTGTTCTCGGGGGTGAAGGTGTGGCGCGAGCCGTCGATGTGCGAGGAGAAGGTGCAGCCCTCGGGCCTAAGCTTGCGGATGGGGCTGAGCGAGAAGACCTGGAAGCCGCCGCTGTCCGTGAGGATGGGCCTGTCCCAGGACTCGAACTTATGGAGACCTCCGGCGGCGCGGAGCGTATCCAGGCCGGGACGGAGGTACAGGTGATAGGTGTTGCCCAGGATGATCTCAGCGCCTATGTCATCCTTCAACTCCTTATGGTACACGCCCTTGACGGACCCGAGGGTACCGACGGGCATGAAGATGGGGGTGTGGATGTCGCCATGGTCGGTGCTGAGCACTCCGCAACGTGCGGAGCTGCAAGGATCGGCTGCGGTCTGGACAAATTTCATCTGTCGTCTGTTTTTTAACCTTCAAAGATAGTAAAAACTGCGCAATTTCTTCTATTTTTGCAGAACACACCGGAACGAAACACAACTAAAACAGTTTTCATATGAAAAATCAGAACATCAGCCTCAGGCTGATCATCATGAACTTCCTGGAATTCGCGGCCTGGGGTGCATACCTTACGTCCATGGGCAGTTTCCTGGCGCGCTGCGGCTTCGGCACCCAGATCTGGCTCTTCTTCGCCACCCAGGGTTTCGTCTCGATCTTCATGCCCGCCCTGATGGGCATCATCGCGGACAAGTGGATACCCGCCCAGAAGGTCCTGTCCCTCTGCCAGGGAATCGCCGGACTTGCGATGCTCGCAGCGGGATGGTACGCCATGAGCGCCGGCTCCAACATCAGTTTCGGCCCGTTCTATGCGCTCTATACCGTCAGTATAGCCTTCTTCATGCCCACCATCGCCATCTCCAACTCAGTGGCTTACAATGCGTTGGAGAAGTCGGGCAAGGACCCTGTAAAGGACTTTCCCCCGATCCGCGTTTTCGGCACGATCGGCTTCATCCTCACGATGCTCTTCGTCAATTTCGTCAAGGGAGCCGACGGCATACAGTTCCAGCATACATACAACCAGTTCTTCGTGTCGGGTATCATCAGCCTGATCCTCTGCGGATACGCCCTAACCCTGCCCGACTGCCCCTGCAAGCCCAAGTCCGAGGGTACGCAGTCCTTCGCAGAGGCCACCGGTCTCAATGCCTTCCGCCTCTTCAAGGACCGCCAGTTCGCCGTGTTCTTCATCTTCTCGATGCTGCTGGGAGCTTCCCTGCAGGTCACCAACGGCTACGCCAATACCTTCATCACCTCGTTCAAGGACAATCCCGCATTCGCCAATGCCTGGGGCGCCAACAACGCCAACGCACTGATCTCGCTCAGCCAGGTCTCCGAAACTCTCTGCATCCTGCTCATCCCGTTCTTCATGAAGAAGTTCGGCATCAAGAAAGTGATGCTCATCGCGATGTTCGCATGGGTGTTCCGTTTCGGACTCTTCGGAGCCGGCAACCCCGGCGGCGGAGTATGGATGTTCGTGCTGAGCTGCATCGTCTACGGCGTCGCATTCGATTTCTTCAACATCTCCGGCTCGCTTTTCGTCAACGAGAACACAGACAAAGGCATCCGCTCCAGCGCACAGGGACTGTTCATGCTTATGACCAACGGCCTCGGTGCGTCGATAGGCACCTGGGCCGCAGGACGCGTCGTCAACCACTACGTCTACAATGCCGCCGACCCGTCCTGGAGCACCGCCTGGTACATCTTCGCGGCCTACGCCTGCGTCGTGGGCATCCTCTTCGCGATCCTCTTCAAGGACCCTCAGAAAAAACAGGCCTAATCCTCCTCCTGCACCCGTTCTATCCGGAAGATCCGGGTGGACGTGCAATAGTATTTGATATCGAAACACCTGTATTCGTCGTGACCTCCGACCTTGTGGTAGGAGGTCACGAATTCTTTATTGTAACCCATCTGTGCCAGGTCGCCCAGGCTGATGGAGCGGATGTCCAGGCGGAGGAGCTTCTCCAATACGGAGTAGTTCTTGTCCAGAGCGCCCAGCACGTGTAGCCGCACCGACCTGGAGTAATGGTATTTGCGGTTGTGATACCTGTTCTTGCAGCTGTCGCTGCAGAACTTCCTGCCTGTCCTACCGTACATGATCTCGTCCCCGCATTCCAGGCAGACCGGACGGTCGGAGTCTTTCTCCCGATAATCCATGGTTCCTTCCCTTGTTTGGGCCTCCAAGTTGCGCAGGCCTGACGACATATCCAAGGAACCTACAAAAACAGAAGCGTGGTATTTCTGTTTTTTTATTCCTGGGGACGTATCAAAAAAAGGCTGATCATATAAAAACATACGAAACCCCCGTCATCTTTCTTTATGTTCCATTGTCCCCGGCCGGGAATGGCCTTACTTTGTCACGGCCGGGGACGCTGGCGGTCAGCGCAGTCCGGGCCTGAACCATCAAACTCAGACTTATGGAACAACTCAATCGCATTGAAATCAGGGGCAACGTCGGAGCCGTCAGGCTCCAGGTAGTAGGCAATTCCCGCGTGGCAAGGATCTCCGTGGCCACGAACTACGTATACAAAGGGCGCGACGGCGATCCCGTCATCGAAACCACGTGGCATTACGTCAGTGCCTGGGAGGGAAAGAACATCCCCGACCTGACGACCATCCACAAGGGAGACAAGGTATATGTAGTCGGACGCCTCAGGAGCCAGCGCTATACCGCCGCAGACGGCACGGAACGCAACGCATACGACGTACTCGCCTCCAAGCTGCAGATCATCGAGACCGACGAATTCCTCCAATACGAGTTCTGATGCGCGCATACCGCTATATCATCCCTGTGCTTGCCATAGCGGCCGTCCTCTCCTGCTCGACGCAGTCCAGGCTGCGCAGCGTACGGAAGGGGCCGGCGGCCACCCTCGCCCTGGCGCGGGAGGACCGCCTGCCCGAGATGTCCATGGACAGCCTGCGGACGCACCGCGACACTCTGCGTGTCCAGGCTCCCGACGGCCGCGAGATGATCATCATGAAGGCCGTGCGCAACGAAGACGGCGAGATGGTGGCCACGGACGTCATCGACGCGGCCGTTGTCACCGCCCGCTTCCGCAACGTCGCCGAACGGCACGGCAAGGTCGACCTGCGCTTCCTCGTGACCGTGCCGCAGACGATGCTCAACAGCCGGTGGCAGCTGCGCCTGACGCCCGCGATGAACGTCCTGGGAGAAGACATCCTTCTCGAGCCTGTACTCATCACCGGCAAGGATTACCGCAAGGCGCAGTTGCGCGGCTACCAGCAGTATGAGCGCTTCATCAACTCCATCATAACAGATACCACGCGCTTCATACGCCGGCACGAGCTCGAGGTCTTCCTGCACAGGAACATCCCCGACCTGTATCAGCTCAAGACCGATACCACCTTCGTATCCGACGAAAGGTTCGCTTCCATCTACGGTGTCACGGAGCGCGAGGCCGTGGAGCACTACACGCGGATGCTCGCCGCAGCGTTCAACCGCCGCAAGATAGAGCGCAAGGACAGGATGTTCAACCGCTATGTCAAGGTCCCGATCATCACCGACGGCCTTCGCCTGGACACGGTGATGGTCACGTCCTCGGGCGACTTCATCTACGAGTACGTTCAAACGGTCAATACCGCCCCGGAGTTGAGGAAGGTCGACGTCACCCTGTCCGGAGCCATCTTCGAGGAGGAACACGACCTCTACACCATACCATCAGCGGACCCTCTGACATTCTATATCAGTTCACTCAGCACGCTTACGCAGAACGAGGAGAGATACCTCACACAGGTCATAGGCAGGAGGGTAACGGCCAATTCCACGTATTGGATAGACTTCGAGACCGGACGCGCCGACATCGATCCCGGCCTTGGTGAGAACGCTTCCGAAATCTCCCGCATAAAGCGCCATCTCGGCGACCTGCTCGAGAACCGCGAATTCGACCTCGACTCCATAATCGTCACCGCCTCGTGTTCCCCCGAAGGCGACTACAGGTCCAACGAGTCGCTGTCCGGAAGGAGGAGCGCCTCGGTGTCGCAGTATTTCGACAGATACATCCGCCGGTACCGCGACTCGCTGACACGGGAGGCGGGGCTCTTCTACTCCATGGACGCAACGTACGACGGAGGTTCATCTCCGGGAGGGCGTATCCCATTCGTTTCCAGGAACATACCGGAGAACTGGGAGATGCTCGCAGAACTCGTCGCCACAGATACGGAACTTGGTGGAGACGAGCGCGAGGACTACCTCCGCAGGGCGGAAGTCCGCGACCCGGACGCGCGTGAACGGGGCCTGTCCTCGGCGCCATACTATCCCCGGCTCCGGACGGTACTCTACCCTAGGCTAAGGACTGTACGATTCGACTTCCACCTGCATCGGAAAGGCATGGTAAAGGACACCATCCACACCACCGTGCTGGATACGGCCTACATGCGCGGCATACAGGCCATCCGCGACCGCGACTACCGCACCGCAGTCACCATCCTCCGCCCCTACGGCGACTACAACGCCGCCGTCGCCTTCTGCTGCATGGACTACAACGAGAGTGCCCTGGACATACTTGGCCGGCTCGAGAAAACCCCTGCCGTGAACTACCTCCTGGCCATCGTACATGCCCGCAAGGGTGAGGACCAGGACGCTGTGCAGAGTTATCTCGACGCATGCGACCAGGATCCGTCCTACATCCACAGGGGCAACCTCGATCCCGAGATCAGCGAGCTCATCAGCCGCTATGGCCTCAACTCTGACTGGTAATCAACAACCCTTAAACATCAATATCATGAAAAACAATTACCATCTCATCGCAGCCGCCATGCTGACCCTTTGCCTGGCCGGATGCAACGGCCGGCAAAGCGTGGAGACGCCTGCGGACAACCTTATCCACACCACTATCCGCATCACCGGCAGCCCTGAAACCCGTGTCACTGACGTGACTCCTACAGAAGAGGACAACATCAAGAATCTCCAGATATTCGTCTTCGACGAGGGCGGCGCCAAGGAGTTCTACCTGGACGCCGGAGCATCCTCGACCGGAGACATCGTCACCAAAGAGGGAAAGAAAACCGTGATGGCCGTAGTCAATGCTCCCAACATGGAAAGCATCGGCACGCGCACTGCGCTGCTCACCAGGACCTCCCTGCTCTCCGAAAATTCCCTAGGCTCCATGGTCATGACCGGAGAGGTCGAAGCCGTGCTCCAGGACGGCGGCAGCATAGCCATACCGGTGACAAGGATCATCTCCAAGGTAATGATCAAGAAGGTCACATCCGCCTTCACATCTTCCAACAACGCGTCCAAGGAGTTCAGGATCAAGTCCATATATCTCCTCAACGTGGCCGGCGACAACACCTATGCCGCCACCTCGGAGCCTACCATCTGGTACAACAAATTGATGGAAGGCCGCAACGACCCTGCATGCCAGTCCTTCCAGCTCCTTTCGGACCCGGTCAACGCCACCATCCCCTACAGGTCCTCCTACACAAAGGAGCACAGTTTCTACTGCTACCCCAACCTCATCAGCGGCGAGTCCTTCGAATCCACCTGGTCACCCAGGCACACCATGCTGGTCATCGACGCATCGCTCGGCGGCGAGCAGACATATTATCCCATCGAACTTCCGGTCATCGGCAGGAACAAATGCATCATCATCGAGGAACTGGTCATAACCAAGAAAGGCTCGGACTATCCTTATGTCCCCGTCCGGGACGGCAGTTGTACGGTCACGGTCCAGGTCGTCCAGTGGGACGTCATCCTCGACTATACCGAAACCATCTGACACCATGACGCCAGGGACATGAGAGCGACAAGACTCATACTGCCCGCGCTGCTCTGCGCGGCCATGGCCTCCTGCACCATCAAGGAGGACAGGGGGCCATGTCCCTGCGTGCTGGACATCTACCTCGGAAACAGCGGCGATTTCGCAGACAGGCTGGCCGTCGCGGGATGGGACAACAGTTCCGACAGGCTTTTCCTTGACAAGATAGCCCCGGACCAATACCCGGGTTCCTATTCCAAGAAAGTGGAGAAATGCTTCCTGCACGTCAGCGCTTATTGCGGAAACACCGCAATGTCCGCCAAGGGCGACAGGCTCATCATTCCCGAAGGCAAGCCCTGCGACCCGGTCTGGGCTTACCGCGGAGAGACGATAGATGCGACGGGCGAACATGCCGAGGACCATATCGTCCTGCACAAGCAGCACGCGGTCATCCACGTCCGGATCGAACTTCCGGACCGGGTCGAAGGCGAAGTCGTACTGCGGGCGAAGGGCAATGCCAACGGCTTCGACATATCCACTCTCGAACCCACCAGGGGCAGTTTCCACTGTTTCGCCGAACTGGACGAGGACATGCACCACATGGTCACCGTACCGCGCCAGTACGACGATTCCCTGGAACTGGAGGTGTTCCTGGACGGGACGCTTTATCGTACCATCAAGGCCGGTGAACTGATCGCCAACTCCGGCTACTCCTGGGACAAGGAAGACCTCGACGACATCTACCTGTCCCTCGGGCTCTTTACCCCGGGTATAGTTACGATAGGAGTAGTGGACTGGGACACAGAGGTTTGTACATTCACATTCTAAAGATGACACCATGAACAGACACCACACCGGACACATCCTCAGGTCACTGTGCACGGCAGCGGCCGCAGCCTTGGCCGCCTGCACTCCCGCCGCGGAACAGGACTCCGCCAATGCAGCACAGGTGACGATACGCTTCGTACAGGAAGACCTCGCACAGACACGGTCCTCCTTCTCCTGGGGGGAGGATTCCATAAGAGACATCCAGGTAGTCGTAACCACCGGTGACGGGGCACTCCACGACGTGCTGTACTCCGCCTCCCCCTCCGACCTGCAGTTCACCGGCAATGTCGGCGGCCTCTACAAGCTCTGGGCAGCCGCCAATCTAGGAGGTAGGATAGGAGTGGGCAGGCTGGAGGATTTCACGGAGGCCGTCAGGCACGTTTCGGCTTCCGGGATAGCGGCTTCGGGCATCCCGATGTTCAGCGAGGGCTGCAGCGAGATCGTCGTGACAGGCAACGGCGACCGTGCGGTCATCCCGCTGAAGCGGATGATGGCCCGCGTGGAGTTCGGTCTCGACCCCGGGAGGCTGAGCAATCCCGAAGGCTTCAAGGTCAAGGGAGTGAGCATCTTCAACCCGGTCGAGGCCTATACGGCATTCGCCGGGAGTGTCAGCCGTGAGCACAGCGGAGGGGGCGGTTATGTCTTCGACAGCGCCTCCCCTTCCGACCTCTCGAGGCTCAACTCCGGATCGAAAGTCGTCCTGTACGCTTTCGAGAACATGCAGGGGACGCTTCTGCCGGGCAATACCGACCCGTGGCGGAAGGTCCCTTCCAACATCGGGAATGCCGGCCCATACTGCACCTATCTCGAAGTGGACTGTTCTTACGAGACCGACACCGAGAGCTGCTCGGACATCACCTACAGGATGTACCTGGGCAAGGACGCCACCACCAATTTCGACGTACAGCGCAACTGCAGGTACACGGTCACGCTGATCCCGACGGACGGCGAGATGCACGGTGAACGCGGCTCCTGGAAGATCGAGTCCGGCGAATGGATAGTGAATGGTCCCGAGTACACCACAGAGACCGAGAAAGAGGTCGTCCTAGACCCTGGATGGGCCAGGCTTGAAGAAGGCGAAAGCATCGCATTTACAGCCACTTACATAGAGAGAGACTACATCCTTGCCGACGGTGTCCGCATCAGTGACACCCCTTCCGAAATACGCCGCAGGGATGTCACCAGGAATGCCACCTGGGTGGTCCAGTCCGGAAAGAGTTATGTCACCAGCGAAGGGCGGGGTGTGTTCACCTGGGCTTCCGGCCCCGGCTCCGCAGTCGTCCGGGCGACCTACAACGGTATCAAAGGCACGGCGGACATAACCACGCTCGAACCGGCGCAGCCGGACGACCCTGTCATCACCTACATCCACCGTCTGGAAATCCTCGACATCGGGACTGTGAACGTCGGAGAAAGCAAAACGCTCAAGGCGAAACTTTACACTGATACTTATACGGACGGAGTGCTCACCGAGACCGACACCGTCGGGGAGATTGTATCCAACGACCTGTTAATGTGGGGTTTCGGCACCTCGCCGGAGGCGCTCCCGACCAGTTGTGAATATGCCGTCATCGGAAACGGAGGTATCATCACCGGAGTCAAGGGCGGTTCATGCACGGTCACGGCAGTGCTCCGCGAGGACAGCACCGTATACGATTCGAAGCAGGTGGAGATTGTCGAAGTCTTTGTCCCTGTGCCCGTACTGACGGCTTCGCTTACGGAACAGGACACCTGGGGAGGAAACTCCTATCCTGTCACCCTCATCTATGATGACGGCGAAGGCAATGTCCGTGACGTCACGGCCCAAGCCAGGGTCGAAAGCCTGGACTGCGGCTCCGCTCCCGCCGGCCTGGTCACGTGGGACGGCAGGAACATCGTGGCGAAAGACTGGTGGGGCATGTCCGGCAGTTGGGTCACGTCCTCGCCCGTCTACACGCTCAAACTGTCATACGGAGGACTTACAGTAACCATAAGCGGAACGATGCACGGCTACACCGGAGCAGAGATCACGCCTTCGAAGAGTGTCTGGCATTACTCCGAGATAGAGTCGGGAGGCCTGAACGCGCCTACCGTCAAGATAACGCTTGTCGGCTCTGAAAGGACAGAGGTGAAAACCTACGATTCCTACGTCGTCGACGACTACGACCATCCTGAATATATCCTCGAGAACGGCTGCATAGGCGTGGGTAGCGGTATCCCGCTCCGCGTGGAGTTCACTGACCCCTCCAACGGCTTCCGCCGGTCCGGAGACACATCCTTCGACGTAGTAACCAACGTTGCCAGGCTGCACGCCTACATCAACGTCTTCTTCATCCAAGGCAGCGGAAGGACCTCCAGCATCAGTAATACCTCCCAGTTGAGCGGAGCCCACTTCGGCAGTGCCGGCATCGTCAGCATCCAGCAGGGCAATCCTCCCTTCAGGCTCAATGTCCAGCAGAGCATCTGGTACGACGACTACCAGGGCGTCCGGCACGAAGTGACATCGCCATACGGCCAGGCCGATCCCATGGACAGCATAACGGTTTCAGACGAATGGAGCCTTGAGGAGAACTGGGACGCCACCATCGGCATGGGCGAATCCCACCTGGTCACAATCGACGTAAACGGTTTCACGGCAACGTGGCTCTGGGGCTACGTCGGAAGCTAGTTGCGCCACTCATAAAGTTGGTTGAGGGCGGATCCGTCGCGAGACGCATCCGCCCTCATTTTATACCTGTGTCCGAAACTAGAAAACCAGTTTTACGGCAAAGGACTGCCGTCCTTCGACGAAACCTTCGACATAGAAGGTTCTGGCGGCGTCCGTCGTTTCTTCAGCCATCTGGAGTTCGACCTTGTCGCCGAGCCTTGTCTCACGGTTGAAGTTGACGGCCACCTCGCTGACCTGGTGTGTCGAAGTGAAAGCGCGGTCGATGCAGTCCATGGCCCAAACAACGTACTTTACATTGTTGGTATGGCCGTTGAAGTCGATGTCGGAGTACTGCACGGTGTGCTCGCGTACGACAGTCTTTGTGAGTGATGACGGGATTACAACTTTGGGAGCAGGAAACTCCACTGCATTTTCACGGTTTTGAGCCTCGGGATTGACGAACTCGGGAAGCGACTCGTTGCGTACGAACGAACGGTTCTGCATATCCAGGACCACCCAGGAACTTGTGCCGACTACGGCACGCCCGCCGTCTTTGCCGAGAAGCTCGTAGTCGCGCAGGAAAACCAGGCCTTCCTGGCCCTTGTGCCACGTATTCATGGTCATGTGCTCCCTCCAGATGACCGGGCGCAAAAACTTGAAATACATTCGGTACAGTACCCAGCCGAGGTGGACGGGATTCATCTTGTCAAAGCCGAAACCGAGCTCCTGCGAGCCCTGCAGCGCCATATCCTGGGCGACGTCCATGAAAGCGGACGCGCGGAGGCGGTATTCGCCGTCCGTCATGAAGCAGGGGACGTCGAAATCTCTCGTGGTTTTATTCATGGGCAGCTATGTTGAGAGTATGCTGAGCACACTGATGAGTTCTTTCTCGATGGGGCGGTTGATCTTGACGGCACGGGCTATCGGGACATACACGATCTTGTCGTCCTTGATGCCGCTCATGACATTGCGCTGGCCTTCGTTGAAAGCCTCGCTGGCAGCGACGCCCATACG
>JAEEGI010028949.1_pt1 | contig 10505 bp, 9 predicted proteins | sample 8958751 | NCBI WGS metagenome assembly JAEEGI01 (sample SAMN16246545, study PRJNA631951) | gut metagenome | biome: gut microbiome; feature: rumen; material: KS-attached | host: Bos | place: Iran: Karaj | collected 2018-10 | reverse complement strand
AGCACCCCACGCCTGACGGCTAGGCATGTAACGAGTGTGCCTCGTGCCGAGCATTTAACGAGCAGTCATCGTTCAATATCATCGAGATGGACGCAGCCAGCAACAATGGTGTCGATGCCATCCGCGACTTGACCGAACAAGTACGCATCCCCCCACAAGCTGGACGCTACAAAGTATACATTATCGACGAGGTCCACATGCTATCGGCTGCGGCATTTAATGCATTTCTCAAGACCCTGGAGGAACCGCCCGAATATGCCATCTTTGTGTTGGCCACCACCGAGAAACAGAAAGTCATTCCCACCATCCTTTCACGATGCCAGATTTATGACTTCGCGCGCATTACTGTACCCGACATTGTGCTGCAGTTGCAGCACATCTGCCAGGAGGAGGGCGTGACCGCCGAACCTGCCGCACTCAACGTCATCGCCCAGAAGGCCGACGGCGCCATGCGCGATGCACTCTCAATCTTTGACCAGGTAACGGCATCAAGCCAAGGAAACATCACCTATCAGAGCGCTCTCAAGAACCTCAACGTCCTGGACTATGAGTACTACTTCCGTCTGGTGGAGGCATTTCTTGCAGGAGATGTGCCACAGGCACTACTCATATATAAAGAGGTACGCGACAAGGGATTTGACTCGCAGTTCTTTATCAACGGACTGGCTCAGCACCTGCGTGACCTGATGGTGGCAAGCACGCCACAGACCATCGGCTTACTTGAGATGAACGAGGAGGTAGGACAACGCTATGTGTTGCAGGCAGCCAAACTAGGGCCGCGGTTCTATTACCGTGCCTTAGACCTGTGTAACACGTGCGACCTGAATTACCGCAACGCCACCAACAAACAGTTGCTGGTCGAGCTGACACTGATCAAGTTGTGCCAGATGGTGTCGCCCATCGATTCCCAACAGGGAGGAAAAGGTAGTGGTAGTGAGATAAAGCCTATTGCTGCACATCCTGCTCCGCAACCCACTACACCCCAACAAGCAACTACTGCTACTCCCGCAAAGACAGAGGCGCGACAGGACATGACTGCCACATCACAGCCAGTTCCAAAGCCTGCACCTCAACCGGCCGAATCACAGCCAGCCTATAAGCCTGTGGCGAGCCAGCCTACTAGGATTGCTAAGAGTAGCCAACCCCGTATTCTGGTCAATGCACAACCGCAATCCACAACAGGTGTTGCTGAGTCAACTAATACTGCGACCATACGACGTGAGCCATTCAATGCTGAACAGCTGCAAAAAGCCTGGCAGGACTACATTGACCAGAACCCCCATGAAAAGGTCATCATCTCTTCGATGCGAACAGCACGGCTGCGGCAAGTAAACGATACACTCTACGAAGTAACCGTCGAGGGACAAGCTCAGGTCGAATCAATCGAGAGCAACAAAACCAAGATAATGACCTACCTGCGCGATGCCGTGCACAATGACATGCTGGCCATTGACATCAAGGTATCGCAGAGCAAGGAGGATCACCGCATCTTAACCCCACGCGAGGTGGTCGAGGATATCAAGCAACGTCGTCCCGATTTTGTCCCGTTTATTGAGTCTTTCCAATTGGGATTGGCATGAGCGGGTTAATTGAGCCTCGCTCTGAGTGCCTTGATTTTCTCTAAACCCATGATTTTCAGGAATATTAGTATTCGTTGAAAATAAAGGGTGATTGATACAATAATTATATCATTTCGCCAAATAATTGAAAAAATGCTTTCAATATTTTTGTCTATTCCTTTAAATGAGTATATCTTTGCGCGTGTTAAGCTATCTCCCATCCAGAAATATGCTTAGTATTGTACACGAGAACAATCGAAAATAATTAGTAATAGTTTTTAATCATCAATGTGAACTTGCCCACTGTGTTGTGAAACACGGTGGGCAAGTGTTATGGTGGGTAACTGTCAAGTTACTTTTCTATTTTACCTGCACGCCAGGACGCACGGGACCAGTTGGACCGATAACGACCAGGCGGCCGTCAGCATCCTCAGCACTCAGAATCATGCCTTGGCTCTCAATGCCCATCAGCGGACGAGGCGGGAAGTTAGCGATGAAACACACTTCCTTTCCCAACAGGTCTTGCGGCTCATAGTAAAGGGCAATGCCACTGACGATGGTGCGGCCACCCATGCCGTCATCGATGCGGAACTTGAGCAATTTTTTGGCCTTCTTGACCTTCTCACATTCCACTACCTTTCCGACACGAATGTCCAGTTTCATAAAGTCGTCATAGGTGCACTCAGCTGCTACAGGCTCGGGTTTGTAGTTCTTCAATATATTTTCCTGCTTGATGCGCTCCAGACGGTCTTTCTGTGCTTGGATAACCTCATCGGGAATCTTTTCAAACAACAGCTCGGGCTTTTGGATGCTTGCACCTGTCGACAATATATCAATCTCGCCGAGTTTGTCCCAACGCACCTCGCCAAGACCCAACATATTGCGTAACTTCAGCGCACTGAATGGCAGGAACGGCTCAAAAGCAATCGCCAGGTTGGCACAAATCTGCAAAGCCACATGCAAGATTGTCTCCACGCGGGCCATATCGGTCTTGGCCAATTTCCATGGCTCGGTGTCGGCAAGATACTTGTTACCGATGCGTGCCAGGTTCATTGCATCTTTCAATGCCTCGCGGAAGTGGAAATTCTCAATATTTTCGCCCAGTGTCTGCTTCACCCCCTTGAATTCCTCGAGCGTAGCACAATCATAGTCGGTGAGCGTGCCCAAGGCGGGAATCACTCCGTCAAAATATTTGTGTGTCAACACCATTGCGCGATTTACAAAGTTACCCAAGATAGCGACCAACTCGTTATTGTTTCGCGCCTGGAAATCGTCCCAGGTAAAGTCATTATCCTTGGTTTCGGGAGCATTGGCAGTGAGCACATAGCGCAACACATCTTGCTTTCCAGGGAAGTCGGCAAGATACTCATGCAACCACACTGCCCAATTGCGGCTCGTCGAGATTTTGTCACCCTCGAGGTTCAGGAACTCATTGGCTGGCACATTCTCAGGCAATTGATAGGTACCCTCGGCCATGAGCATGGCGGGGAAAATAAGGCAGTGGAACACAATATTGTCCTTGCCAATAAAGTGAATGATGCGCGTGTCAGGATCCTTCCAATACTGTTCCCAAGTATCGGGCAATAAGTCCTTTGTGTTGCTGATATAGCCAATGGGCGCGTCAAACCACACATAGAGTACCTTACCTTCTGCACCCTCAATGGGCACAGGAATACCCCAATTCAAGTCGCGCGTGACCGCACGAGGTTGCAGCCCACCATCAAGCCATGATTTGCACTGGCCATAGACATTGGATTTCCACTCTTTGTGCTCCTCCAATATCCACTGACGCAATCGAGGTTCCCACTTGTCCAGGGGCATATACCAGTGCTTGGTCTCGCGCATTACAGGCACATTGCCAGTAATGGCACTGCGTGGATTAATCAAATCGGTCGCGTTCAAGCTTGAACCACATTTCTCGCATTGGTCGCCATAAGCCTCACTGCCACACTTGGGACATGTTCCCAGTATATAGCGATCGGCGAGCCACTGGTCAGCCTCCTCATCATAAAACTGCATCGAGGTTTTTTCAATAAATTCTCCGGCATCATAGAGCTTGCGGAAAAAATCACTGGCTGTCTGGCGATGCGTTGCACTTGTGGTACGACCATAGATATCAAACGAGATACCTAGCCCTTCCATCGAATCCTTAATGAGCTTGTGATAACGATCCACAATGTCCTGTGGCGTTACACCCTCTTTTTGAGCCTTGATGGTGATGGGCACGCCATGCTCATCGCTACCGCCAATCATGATGACATCTTCACCCAGCAAGCGCAAATAGCGTGTATAGATGTCGGCCGGAACATACACTCCAGCCAAATGACCGATATGGACGGGTCCGTTGGCATAGGGCAACGCTGTTGTCACTAGTGTTCTCTTATGTTGTTTCTTCTCCATATTCTCAACAATTATTATTGTGCATTATGCATTGAGCATTGTGCATTTGAAAAAAGTCCTGAGCAACCTTGCGAGTGGCTCAGGACTTGTGCGAAGCGTTGTACGCAGGCCACTGTTATTAGCCGTTGTACTTCTTCATGACCTTGATCAGGTCAATCACCTTGTGGCTGTAGCCAATCTCGTTGTCATACCACGACACAACCTTTACAAAGTGGTCGGTCAGGTAAACACCAGCGTTTGCATCAAAGATGCTGGTGCGGGGATCACCCAGGAAGTCAGCCGATACGACTGCATCCTCGGTGTAGCCCAGAATACCCTTGAGCTCGCCCTCGCTAGCTTCCTTCATGGCCTTGCAGATGTCCTCCTTGGTAGCGGGGTTCTTCAGGTTGACCGTCAGATCAACAACCGACACGTCCAGAGTAGGAACGCGCATCGAAATACCCGTCAGTTTGCCATTGAGCTCGGGAATAACTTTGCCCACAGCCTTAGCGGCACCAGTCGAGCTGGGGATGATGTTGCCTGCAGCGGCACGGCCACCACGCCAGTCCTTCATCGACGGACCATCAACAGTCTTCTGAGTTGCAGTGGTAGAGTGAACCGTAGTCATCAGACCATTCTCAATACCGAACTTGTCGTTCAGAACCTTAGCAATAGGAGCCAAGCAGTTGGTGGTGCAGCTAGCGTTAGAAACAATCTGCTGACCAGCATACTTGTCGGTATTCACACCGCAGACAAACATATCGGCTTGACGACCATCCTCACCTGCCTTGCTAGGAGCAGAGAGAACAACATACTTAGCACCTGCCTGGAGATGCTTCTCAGCCTTGTCCATGGCAAGGAACAGACCTGTCGACTCAACAACATATTCTGCACCAATCTCGTCCCACTTCAGGTTGGCGGGATCCTTCTCGGCGGTCACGCGGATATGGTTGCCGTTGACAATCAGCTCGTTCTTCTCGGCATCAACTTCGATGGTGCCATTGAACTGGCCGTGCATCGTATCATACTTCAGCATGTAAGCCATGTAATCCACGGGCAGCAAGTCGTTGATACCTACAACTACTACGTCATTCACGTTGTTCTCCTCGAAGGTCGAGCGGAACACAAAGCGGCCAATGCGACCAAATCCGTTAATACCGATTTTAATTTTTGCCATAATAATAAACTATTAAAAAAATTTGTAATTTAACCTAATAATGTGTAACTTTGCCCGCAGCTTTTTAAAACAGGAGCAAATGTGAACTCTAATAGGTCTAACCCTAGTGTTTGAAAAAGCGATGCAAAATTACTGAATTTTTTTGGAATTCAAGCATTTGGAGCAAGAAAATTTCAATAATGAGTTAAAAAAAATTTTTATTCATCTTATTATACTAATTTTTTAATTTTAATCACTATGGGATTTGTTAAAGAATTCAAGGAGTTTGCCATGAAGGGCAATGTGATGGACATGGCTGTTGGTGTGATCATCGGCGGCGCTTTTGGCAAGATTGTCTCGTCGCTCGTCGACGATGTCATCATGCCGTTGCTCAGCCTTGCAACAGGCGGTGTTGACTTCACCAACAAGTTTGTCACCTTCGGCAAGGTTCCCGAGGGCGTAGCTAACAACTATGCCGCTCTCAAGGAGGCTGGTGTGTCGATGTTCGCTTATGGCGCATTTATCCAGAACATCATTGACTTCCTCATCATCGCACTCTGCATCTTCTTGATGATCAAGGGTATGAACAAACTCACCAAGAAGAAAGCAGCTGAGCCCGAACCCGAACCCGAACCCAGTGCAGAGGAGAAGTTGCTCACCGAAATCCGTGACCTCATGAAGGCTGAGAAGTAATTGTAAATTACTTAACAAACACAGTAAAAACGCTCCTTTTATTTGGAGCGTTTTTTTGTTAATAACCCTTTCAATCATTGTTGATAACTTGAAGAAAAAAATTAAAAAAATAATTTGCAAAACTCCACAAAACAATTGGATAAACAAATCAATCAAATAGCAAAAAAACATAGCACAAAAATTTCAGACCATTTTTGACACAATTTTTAGTGCTTTTCATCAATTTAAGTCCAGAGATTTTATTAACTTTGCAAGTTGTAAACAGCTTGTTAATAAACAGACTATTTTATTGGTTATCACTTATTTAAGTTGTTAATTATTATAATAATAGTCTTCTTTCTCAATACAATAACTAATCTGGCAAGATTTTTGTAAAAAAGTTATTGCCACAATTAACATCTCTAATAATACTAATAGAAAACATTTTTTAAAAAATTAAATTTTAAAAATAATAATATGAATGTTGACAAAGGCTATGTCGATGCCCCCATCGACGCTTCATTGGATCTGCGCAGCGAGATATTGAGGCTCAAAAAAGAGCACAATGCAGTGATCATGGCACATTACTACCAGCGACAAGAAATACAAGAGCTGGCCGACTATATCGGCGACAGCTTGGCACTGGCCCAACTTGCCGCTAAGACCGATGCCGAGGTGATTGTGCTGTGTGGCGTGCATTTTATGGGTGAGACTGCCAAGATTCTTTGTCCCCAGAAGACCGTCATTGTGCCTGACTTGAGCGCTGGATGTTCTCTTGCTGACAGTTGTCCTGCCGATGAGTTTGAAGCATTTGTAAAGGCTCATCCCGATCACATGGTGGTGAGTTATGTCAACACCAGCGCAGCCGTTAAGGCGGTAACCGATGTGGTGGTGACTTCGTCAAATGCCAAGCAGATTGTTGAGAGTCTTCCCGAGGATGCAAAAATCATCTTTGGACCCGATCGCAACCTGGGCAACTATATTAATAGTATTACGGGACGTAAAATGTTGTTGTGGGACGGCGCATGTCATGTTCATGAGCAGTTCTCGGTTAAAAAACTCTTAGAGTTGCGCAAACAGTATCCTGAAGCAAAAGTATTGGTGCATCCCGAGTGTCCTAAACCCATACGTCTTGTGGCAGACAAGGTGGGTAGTACACAAGCGCTGCTTAACTATGCCATTGATAATGAAGCACAGCAGTTCATTGTGTGCACCGAGAGTGGCATCCTCTTCCAGATGCAGCGTCAGTGTCCCGACAAGACATTTATTCCTGCGCCACCCGAAGACGGTACTTGCGCTTGCAACGAGTGCAACTACATGAAGTTGATTACGCTTGAAAAATTGTATAACTCGCTGTTGTATTTACAACCCACGATTGAGGTGGATGCCGACGTTGCCGCCCGTGCTGTCAAGCCCATCGAGCGTATGTTGGACATCAGCAAACAACTAGGCATCATTAAATGAGAAAACTAAGTATTTTATTTTTTACCTTATTATTATCAATCACTGTAATGGCACAGAATGTATATGATTTTAATGTCCTCGATCGTAAGGGGAATGAGATATCACTGAGCGAATATAAAGGTAAGGTATTACTCATTGTCAACACTGCCACGCGTTGTGGTTTTACACCACAATACGAGGAACTGGAGGCACTCTACAAGGTATATAGGGACAAAGGGCTGGAAATTCTTGATTTTCCCTGTAACCAGTTTGGACAGCAGGCACCGGGTAGTGAGGAAGAAATTCATTCATTCTGTCAGCTAAACTATGGAACCGAGTTTCCGCAGTTCAAGAAAATCGAGGTAAACGGCGAGAATCAGTCTCCGCTGTTTGCCTATCTCAAGGCGCAGAAGGGATTTGCTGGCTTCGATCTAAATCACAAGATTGGTGCTTTGTTGCACGACATGATGTTGAAGGCCGACCCTGATTATGCTAGCAAACCCGATATCAAGTGGAACTTTACCAAGTTCCTCATTAACCAGCAAGGCGAGGTGGTGGCGCGTTACGAGCCCACACACGACATCAAACTCATCGAGCAAGATATAGTCAATTTGTTGAAATAAGGAACAAGGAATGATAAAAAAGAGAGCGACACTGTTTATTTACGGTGTCGCTCTTTTCTTTTATTTGTTTACTAGAGTTTTTTGCGGGCTTTCTCGATTTCCTGATTTGACTTCTCGATTTTTTTGTTCAGTTTGTCAATCTTCTGCATCGCTTTAGCTTTCTTCTGCAGGTCAGGGTTTTCAAGTTCTTGTTGCACCTTCAGCAGTTCTCTTTGAGCCTTCTCGATGTTCTTCTCCTCTTTTTTGATTTTGTCTTGCGCTTTTTGACGTTCTTTAGCCTGCTTTTCTAGTTTTTTTGCTTCCTTGGCTTGCTGTTTAGCCTGCTTCTCAGCTTCTTTAGCTTTTTTGGCTGCTTCTTTAGCTTCCTTTTCGATTTTCTTAGCTTTCTCGGCTTGTTCCTTTGCTTGTTCAGCCTTTTGTTTCAAATCTTCAGCTTTCTGTTCAGCATTTTTTGCAATGTTTTTCTGATTCTCAACAGATTGTTGCGTGGTGGGAGTAGTCGGTGTTGTTGTCACCTGTATTTGTGCTTGTGCGCCCATTGCCATAAAGGCGGCCAGGGCTAGGCCTAATAATGTCTTGTTCATAGTTGTCTATTTTGAGTTGTTATTAATTTGACGCAAAGTTAAAATGTTTTTGTCAATAAACCTATGATAAGACATTTTTTTTTCAAATGGGTTTAATTTTTTTTATAATTATATACCACTTGACCTCACAACAAATATAGTAATAAATCGCGATAAAAGTGTTAAAAATCGGGCAATCAAAACAATTTCTGAACTCTCAACTCACAACTTTCAATTATTTGTATTACCTTTGCAGCCACATTTGACCACATAGGGGTCACAGGTCCTATAGCTCAGTTGGTCAGAGCACCTGACTCATAATCAGGGAGTCCTTGGTTCAAGCCCAAGTGGGACCACAATAAAATCCGATAACTATTTGATTTTCAGTAGTTATCGGATTTTTTGTTTGTAAAAATTCTCCACTTTTTCCCCACTTGTTTCTGTTTTATTAGCGACTCATTAGTGTCCCAATTTTAACGGGACACTAATGATCCATTATAGGAAAAGGTCGTCCAACGTGATTTGCTGGTTGACGTCCTTGGCGTGTTCGTTGGCTTTTACACCCTGGGTTGTCACCATCACCAGCTGAATGGAATGTGTCTTTGTGTGCTGCTTACTATTGAGGAATGCATAGATTTTTGCGCCCAGTTCTTTCTCGTACTGTCGGTCAATGGTGTACTCATGCTCGCTGAACTTCATCTCACAGAGATAATCGGTGCGCTCTCCTTTCCACTCTAAAACAAGGTCGATCTGGGATATGTCCCCATCTGGAGCTGCGCCTTTCCAGCAATAGTTGCGGTTGATGGTGGCGATGCGCAGCTTTTCCTTCATCTGCGGCAGATGTTCGATGCAGAGGATTTCAAAAGTGTTACCGGCCCATGAGTAGAATGTGGGGGTGCGTTGCAAGGTTCGCCAATTTCCTGCGTCAGTGCCCTTGCCATTGATGAAATGCAAATAGAACATAGAGAAGAAGTCCTTCAGCTGATATACCGTTTCCACGCGTTCCTTGCCATAACGGGGATACTCTCGGGTGATGCCAGATTCGTGAAGGTTGTCAAGGATTTTGCTGAACGTGCCACCGAGTTCTATTCCCACAGCACTGGCCAACTCCTTGCGTGTCATGCCGTAGAACTTAGACCCAAGAGCTTTAACGATATCCAAGTAACGCTCCGACGTAGCATACAGCCCTGTATATACATCCCTGAACTCTTGATTGATTTTCTCGTCCTTGAAAAAGAAATCATCGATGTTCTCCGATAGCGTTTTCTCGTTGTCCAATCTGTCAAGATAATAGGGTATGCCTCCAAAGGCCATGTATGCCACAGCTATTTCGTAACGTGACAGATGAAATCCATGGCTCTTGAAATATGTTTCACACTCTTTTAGTGTGAAAGGCAGCAAGCGGATGGTGCCCGTGAGTCGGCCATAAAGTCCGCCATAATCGCGTATAACATTGTCAAGCATCCAGCTAGTGGCAGAACCGCATACGACTAGTACGATGTTGCGTTGGCGGTCGGCCCATGAATTCCAGAAATAGCCCAGTTCAGCAATCATCTCCGATGACTGGGGACCAGCAAGCCAGGGTAGTTCGTCAAGAAATATGACGCGGCGTCTGGTGCGGACACCCTCAAGGTGCCTTCGGAGCAATCTGAAGGCCTCACGCCAGTTAGTGGGCCGTGGCGTGTCATCGGCCATGCCGCAATCCAGCAAACTCTCGTAGAAATGGTCAAGCTGTGTTTGCTTATACGATATTTCGTCGTTGGCCTTGATAAATGAACCGATGGCGCGGAAAGTGATTTTATTCTTATACACTTCCTCTACAAGGTAAGACTTGCCCACGCGGCGGCGGCCATAGATGGCCACAAACTCTGACTTTGAAGACCTCAATAACCGTTCAAGTTTCTTGATTTCTTCATTGCGACCTATAATGCTTTCATATGCCATATCAATGTTGCTTTTTGTTGTGCAAAGATACAGAGAATTTCTCAAAATACGAAAGAAAAATCAGCCATTTTCAAGTTTTTTTTTGAAAACGGCTGACTTTTCCGAAGGCAAAAAAGTCTTATTTACCGCCTTTACAATGAATAGTGCATCAAACCATCGACAAGTC
>JAEEGI010028946.1_pt1 | contig 10506 bp, 3 predicted proteins | sample 8958751 | NCBI WGS metagenome assembly JAEEGI01 (sample SAMN16246545, study PRJNA631951) | gut metagenome | biome: gut microbiome; feature: rumen; material: KS-attached | host: Bos | place: Iran: Karaj | collected 2018-10 | reverse complement strand
TCGAAATCACAAATGAAGGCGCTAAATTACTGGACCTCAAGCCTGGACGATATATCGTCGATTATGACGGCGGCAACGTCATGCGTCCGACGGCACCTACAGGCAAAGGCGACAGTCAAGTTCTGGTCGTTTTCAAAAGCTGTGTCAGCGAACACGGTAGAGCTCCCTACAATTTCATGGACACGCCAGCCGTCGTTTTCGGACAATACGGAAAAGGAAAGGTCGTGGCAAGCAGTTTCCATCCGGAATTATATGAATCAACCTACAATATAGCAATAGGTTACGTTCATGCTTTGACAAATATCAAGACCGTTCTTGAATTTCCCAAAAAAGACAAACACCCTTTGCGCGTAGGATTTCTGACGCTGGCTTGCGTAGGCCCGCGATCCGTTCGTGAATTTCTGGAATTGGACAAAGAATCCGCTCTTGACATCGATATCTTTTCCATCCATGAAATCAACGACGGCCGACTGCGTCATTATGACATCGTTGTGATGCCCGACGGCGAAGAAGCATCCTATAAAGACATGATGGAGCGGGAGTTCAACAAGAAACAGCTCCAATATTTCTTTGAGCAAGGCGGACGAATCATCGCTTCTGGAAACGGCGGTAAATACCTGCCACAGCAAGACAATATAACCATTCTGCCAGTCGGAGAGTCATTCGTGAACGCCTGTATTTCGTTCAAATGACCAGGCAGATGGGAAAACATAAAATAACTATTGTTATAAGGCTATTTACTTAAGAATCAAGTTCTTACCATTCTAAATTTGTTTTACTCTTTTGGCTACTTAGCCAATTCACGGAGAACAGCAATACGAGCCTCGTCCATCCATTCATGATGGTTGTCATTGTTCCAATCCATGTCGTTTTCCTCAATGTGCGGTAGAGTCGAAAGACCACGGACAAGTGCTTTGTCATAGACGGATTGCGCCGCTTTCGCCTGCTCATCCTTCCCTTGCACTTTCATGGTTTCAATCTTCTTCGCGAGCATGACGAAATACTCGTAGTCCTGCACACCTTCGCGAATGGCTTCATTGTGCTTTGCATTAGTGGGAGCATCCTGACCGACGAAATACGGCGAATATTCATTATGCTTTTGTGCATATGGTTGCCACGAATTACCAATGCCGCCACCGCATCCGAACGCCCAATACATAGAGCCTGTCGCTCCCATATCAACGGAACGCCAAAACTGCCCGCGATGGTAGGTGATTGGATCAAGCGTGCGGGACGGACCACTGCACGAATACAACCACAATTCCGCCCCCTCCTTCCGTTTTTGTACATAGAAATCACGGAAATTGCCTTTGAAACTCGGATCCTCCTGTGGGAATTTCCACATCGCATGGATCATGCGAGTCATTGGGCAGAGAACATCGCAGAGCTTGAAGAATGTTGGATCGACAGGCCTCGGATCGTTGAAACATGGATCCTCAAAAATCGTGAATTCCGGGCAGCGCTCTTTGATGGGACGCGCCCAATCCATGATCTTCTTGGCTTGCTCTTCGCGGGACGGCTCGTCGTAAAGCAGGACGACAACGTCTTTTGGATTAAATCCAGTCTCCTTAACATATGCCATCCAAGCATTTACGTATTCTGTCACCATATTCGCAAAACGCGGGTCGGAAGGCGCAACGCCATCGAATTTGTCTCCAATCGCCCAGAAGACGCAGTACCGCCTCGAGCCTTTCCACATGTTGGTCCATTTGTCCCATGCGGAGAAGTCGAGCTCCTTTGCGTTCTGCAGATGGCCATCATTGTCGAATTTCGCTCCCTTGGGCATGACGGCGTTCGTCGCCCACGGGCTATCAACGTATGTATCTTTCATGATGGCGATAGTGGCTTTGACACAGTTCGGTGTTCTGTAGTAGTTGCCCATCATATTGGTATAGTCCCATCCGCCGAGATGGATAGAAGGCTGCTGCGGAAAATCTATATCGTATATTTTAAGCTTTAATGGGATCGTCGCAACTATCTGCGTACCAACCTTTACATTTATCCTGCCATCATAGATTCCAGCCTTACATGTTGGACGCTTGAACGAGAGCCAAATCTGTTTATTGCATCCAGCAAGAAGATCAAACGATGAATTGGAATCCATCGGCACGATGGCATCGGATATAGGCATGTGTTTCGCAGTATCCGTGAAAAGCACTTCATTCACGATAAGATTGGCTTCTTTAGGAATCCCTTCAACGGCGATACGGCCTTCAAGCTTTGCTTCAGTTGGATTGCAGATATTGAACGTTTTGCCTCTAACTTCATTGCGCATCATCTCAATTTCTATGGACTGTATGCCTGTACCATTCGGTATCTCGTTTATATCCAAATTCTTCCAGCGATTGTTCTTCCATACAAACGGCTTTTTGTAGCCAGCGTTCACCAACAGTTTGGAATTGAGAGCGAAAACTTCCTCCTGTTCATTTTGCAAACCTAACGGGAAGATGGCCTTGAAATCATTTAGATTGTCACAATTCTCATACATATGTGGAATCTTCTGGCCGATTGCCTGTATCTTCACCTTTGCCGCGTCGTCAAGCAGCCCTGCCTCCGCAAGACGCATCTCCATATTGTCCAAATCGACTCTGACACGTTGCCTGGCCCCTGTCTCAAATGCCATATTCTCCGTGAAACGCACAGGGTTGTCTATGCTGGCCTCCAGCGTACTACCATCGCCACCGCCATAGATCTCGATTTCATCCACAAAGAGAAAATTCGTACCGAAAATAACAAATTTTACATAGCGTCCACTGCCCTTTAGGTCATTGCTTGCATAACGGAAGATGCTGTACGCGTCGAATGCAGGAGCTCCATTGACCATACCAAGGATCGCCAAATCTCCCACAAATGCCCACTTCTTGGCATCATCGCTCGTGAAAACGGTGATGGTCGATGGGAAAGTGACTCCCGCCCTACCTCCAGCCGTGTTGAAGGATGCACCGCAGATATTCTCATGTTTCCCCAAATCAATGGTGATATATGCGCGTCCGCCCTTCCATCCAACAGTGCTTTTCTGCGTCCAAAAATATCCTTTGGTGTAGATGCCGTCCGTCAGTTGGATATCATCATCAGGATCCGTGCAATACGGGTAATTCGGCCGTGGCTCAAGAGTGTATTTCTTACCAAGAGCGATATTCGGCCCCGCAGGTACGAATTTCATCTTGCGAGAAAGCTCCGTCTGATTCGCGTTAAGCTTGCCAGTAAGAACCCTTACATTGTCAAAACAGCTGAATCCGGACTGTCCGTTGAGGCATCCCTGAAGCTCAACTTTCAACTTGCCTTCACCTTCGTATTTGAACTCCTTGAAGACAGCCTGCCAGACATTGGGAATCGACGGTTTCAACGTAGCAAGCACATTGCCTTCGGAATCCTTCACAAGAACAGAAGGCGAGCATCCGCCCGCCTTCAAATCGGCGGCTACGACATATGTCGTCACTCCTTTTGCAGGCGAGAACTCCTGCCATGCCACAGGCACTCCTTCATTGCCTTTTCCTTTATAACGCAAGCAGTTGCAACCGTTGTCAATGACGACGCCATCATCGTCAATGTATTCCCACACCGAAAGGTTTTCAGCCTGCCATTTTGGCGGCATTGCCCCGTATTGTGGCGCATCTTCTCCGAACGTGCTGTTTTGGAGCAGATTGGCCGCTGAGGCGGCGAGCGTCATCGTAAGTATTCCGAATGCTATGCTTTTTCTCATGGTTGTTCTCCTGCGTGATTTTTTTCACATTTGGAAGCCAACAGTTTTACGATTGGAAACCAGTTTCATTTCCAACTTAATCTAACCAGATTATATTGCTTTTCAATCGATGGACATAAAATAGTTATCACTTCTACAGGTTTGTTGCAATGGTGATACTTTTTAGTTAACAAAACACTTGAATATTGAATGAATATGTGCTAAAACTATATATGTGACGAAGTTTAGGGTATTTAGGAATACCCATAAGAATTGGATTATGGTAAGGAGCATATGTATGCAAGTTACTAAAAAAATAATCACGTTTATGACAGTCGCAAGGTTGTGTGGTATAATGGCAGGTTATCTATCCTTTAATGCGGATGAAATCAAGGCGGCAACAGTAATATCACTGTCACCGAACAAAAAGCACGAGATCAACAACGGTGTGTTCGAAGGTTGGGGGACTTCGCTCTGCTGGTGGGCCAACCGTGTCGGTTATTCCGATGAACTCGCTGAAAAGTCAGGCGAACTTTTCTTTGGAGATACTGGTCTTCGCATGAACATTGTACGATTCAACATCGGCGGTGGCGATGATCCGAGCCACAACCATATCACAAGAACGGATTCCAATATGCCTGGATATTCAACGTATCAGAACGGTCAGGTCGTTTATGACTGGAACGCTGATCACAATCAGAGAAACGTTCTGAGAAAAGCGATAGCGGCAAGCAAAGATAGCCTTATCGTTGAGATGTTTTCCAATTCACCACCGTACTACATGACCAATAGCGGCTGTACGAGCGGTAATAAGGACGCAAACAAGAACAACCTCAAGGACGAATGGTACGGCGGATTTGCTGACTATATGGCTGAGGTATGTGCTCATTATCAGAACGGATGGGGCATAAAAATCCAAAGCGTGGAACCGTTCAATGAACCATATACGAATTACTGGAAGGCCTTCAGTACAAAGCAGGAAGGCTGTCACTTCGATATAGGAAACAGCGAATCGAAAATGCTCTTGGAAATGAAGCGTGCGATGGATGCAAAGAATATGGGCGACACCATGATCGTTGCGTCCGATGAAACGTCAATTAATTCCCAAATTGATGCGTTCAAGGCACTTTCCGACGATGCGAAGAAAGTCGTACAGAGAATCGATACCCATTCATACGGCGGATGGAAAAGAACAGAGCTCAAAAATCTTGCTCTTCAAAATGGCAAAAATCTTTGGATGAGCGAGGTTGACGGAGGTGATACAGCTGGAACGAATGCAGGTGAGATGGGAGCCGCCCTCTGGCTTTCAAACAGAATACGTGATGATTGCAACGGGCTCGAGTGTTCAGCATGGATACTCTGGCAGGCGATCGACATGCATATCTCAAAGGAAGGCGTAAACGGCAAGAAAGACAGCGGAATGCCAAATATTTCAAGAGGTTTCTGGGGACTTGCTGTTGCAGATCATGATAAAAAGGACATCATACTTACCAAGAAATATTACGCATTCGGTCAGTATTCAAGATACATCAGACCGGGATTCATCATGCTCAAGACTTCTGATACAATAGTTGCCGCATATGACCCTAAGGGCAAACAACTTGTTATAGTAGCGACGAATGTCGGCGATCAGCATGAACTGGAATTCGATCTTTCAGAATTTGATTCGATTGGCAACAGCGTTCATGTCATCCGTACAAGCGGAAGCATGGCAAATGGCGAGAATTGGAAAAATGTCGGAGATATCGCAACAAATGGAAATGGCTTCAAGGCAGTTCTTGCACCACTTTCGATAACAACATATATCATTGATGGTGTAAAGACACAAGTTTTTTAAAGAAAATAAGATAGGAATCGATGCATTAATGTTTATGCTGATCTTGTTGTCTTGACAATTCAACGGACTGTCTTGTCCAACCTTCTGTGAAGATTGGATCAGGGCCATGTGGCGTGAATTGCGCAGAATTGAGATTGGCAGTACCAGAACCCTTACGAACGTTTCCGTCAGTATCGCGTCCAAGCCATTTGTTCTTCAATTGCGCTATTTTGCCGCGCCGTATCTCGCTCTCACGCGTCTGTGAATAGAGCCAGCGGAACGGTGTCTCAAGGCGGTAGCCATATTTCCATGTGGACATATGCGAACCGCGAGTAAATGCCACCCAAGAAATACCGCTTCCAGACGTGGTGGTGTCGTGATCAAGTAGCCGTGCCATCCTTTCCTCTTGTTCCGCTATTGGAGCAAATGGATCCCATTCTGCATATGGAATCTTCACGCCTGCGGTCTTGTAGTAATCCGCGAACGCACGCCACTCCCCCATCGCCATTGGATCGTCGATGCAAGTTTCGACGAGTATGTTGTCGTCTGAAACCATATAATACCAGTTACGGAAATTCTCACGGTCGAGTCCAAATCCGTTGAAGCTCGAAGGATCGTTGTCCGGTGTACGGTCGCCACCGTTCTGAAACGTTTTGTCATAGTTATTCGACCACTGTGCACCGACCGCCAAAATGCCTGCGAAGAAATTGTCACGTTGCGCTGCCATATTGAGAATGCACATCCCACCCATCGACTGGCCTGTGCCGTAGATGCGATTTTCGTCGATATAGTCTTTGTATTGTTCAAGGATGCTATCCACAAGTTGCCAGATGGCGGCATTGGCCTCGCTGGAGGCCACGAAATCGTTCGTAGTACGCCGCGATTCCTCAATCTGCGGAACGACCACGATAGTCGGCCGAATGGCCTGCACGTTGCTTCCCGCATGAAGCACAGCGGCACGCGACGATGTGATTGCGGCCATCGGATCTGGCGAATTCGCTCCCGCGTGCTCCATATGCAATGTGAGCGCGACATTTCCCTTATTCGCTTCCAAAATCTCTCGTTTCGGCACAAAAATCGCGTATGGCAACTCGAAATCTTCATACTTGCCTGTGTATTCACTGTAACAATGCCGTGCATGGAAAGCACCATCGCCAATGCGGTTGATTGTCCAGCCGCTTCCATTGCCGAACTCTGGAAGAATGATACTGTCTCTTGAAGCGATGGGCACCTGTCTCGTGCCACGACGGTCCCGCCGCTCTTCCATCGCATAATTACCGACTTTGACGGGACTTGGCGGAATCATTCCCTTGACACTTTCAATCGTCCCAATCTGCTTCACATCCGCAATCATGGACATCTGGTACATGAGATTCTGCGTAGCAAGCACATATGCCGTATTGACTTCAATGATGACGTAACAGCCCTGTTTCGTTCCACCCGCAGGGGATGGTTCAGGCTGAGTATTCACATAGACGCGCTCTATCCGCCCTTCATTGCCTTTGACAGCATCCAGATCGGTTTCAACGACCGCATCATATCCGTTAAGTTGCTCCTGCTGAATGACATAATCTGCAATCTCAAACTTGCTCGCATCCACACTCTCGCCTTTGATTTCATGAGAATATTCAACGATGATGGCCGAGACTTTGGCCCCTTCAAGATCAATGAATCCGTATGTTTTTACGCCGACAATCGCCGTCTGTTCAGCAGCATACGCAGCCACAGGAACGGCGGCAAGCAATAACTTGTGTAGCAATGTATTTATCTTGAGCATGTTTTCACTTTTTGTATCATCGAACCTAAACAAAACGAGCAGAACTGTCAACTGGGCTTACGTGAATGGTACTGCTCATTGCGGTAAATATCCTGATTAAGATTATAATATAGGATGCTCTTTCTTATTTTTCTAGTATGAAAGAAGCATTTCATCCAAATCAACTTTTGCATTGAGCAAACATGGGACACAATGGAACATAATTTATTGCAATGATCTACACAACTTTCTCCTGTATTCTTCAAATATACAGTTCGAAGTAAGTCAATAAATAGACTAACTTTGAACTATATTGATATAAACCAGTTCTTTTTCAGTAATTTATAATCTTGAAATAGAATTGATTTCCATCGATGTTTTCCACAAACTACCCACTAACCACTAACCACTAATAATATTGCCATGTCCATTTGTAAAGATAAACAAACCATATATAATAGTACGTTCTATGCTCTCATTTCAAGGTGGATCTGAAACACGATCATACTCAATACCCGATGACGGGATTTAATCAACGATTTTGATAAAGCCAGCAAAAGGAGTTTCTGGTATGAAGTCGCTTTGTTACATGTTATGGTTTGTCTGTCTCAGTTGCATTTTTGCCGCCGAACTTGATTTCCAATATCAAAGCTCCCTTCTTGAGGAAACGACAAACTACCGCGTCTTCCAAGTCACATACGACTCGCCAGAAGCTCCATTCTGGAAGGAGGCACAACAAGTCAAGGCCTTCTACTATGAACCTAAAGTGCTTCCCAAAGAAGGTGCTCCCGCCGTTCTGTGCATGCATGTTCTCGGCGGAAATGGACAAATCACAAAATCCATCGCGTCCTTCTTCGCAGACCATGGCCTTCCCGCGCTGATGCCGCAAATGGCCCTCTTTTTGGATCGCCGCCCTGCAGGTAGCCTCAAAAACCATATCATGGGGCCAGATGGCCCGCGATATATTTCTGATGCATTCCGTGCCGTGCCCGGTGACGTGAAACGCAGCGTGGACTTTCTAGCCTCACGCCCGGGCGTGGATCCTAAACGGCTCAATCTCATCGGCACCAGTCTTGGAGGAATTCTCGGTATTTCTACATTCGCCAATGACAATCGCTTAGACAAGGCGGTCTTCCTGCTTGCTGGCGGTGGCATCAAGGAGATTCTTCAGCAAAACAATCCCGAAGTCACACCTATTCGAACCGCCTTCCAGAACGCCACGCCAGAACAAGCCGCCACGCTGAACAAAATCTGTGACTATCTCGAGCCCATGAATTACTGCCAGGCACTAGCAGAACGAGTCCGTGCAGGACGCATCAAGATGTACAATGCAGAATTGGACACTCTGGTGCCACCTGCCCGCTCGAATGCCCTGGCCACTGGCCTAGGGCTTACAACAGGCGTGAATCACTTCATCCTCCCGCAGCTTGACCACTACACCGCCATTGCAGCGATGCCAAAGGTACTTGATGAAGTATTGCCTTTCTTCACATCTGCACAACCAACTGCACAGGATACCACTACAAAAGTCGATGACGCAACGGCCCCACTCCGCGGATTAGCAAACACCATTCAGCAGTTGATTGTTGGACCACCAGCAAATGGACGTGTATCGCGGCTTGCCGTGCGTTTCAGTATCAGCGAAAACGAAAAGGTTAAACAGGCTGGAGCCGTAAAAATCGCCTTCGCACAGGAGAAATTCCTGCTCTCCATCTCAGAAGGCAAAGGACTGGAAGGCCTTCAGGATTTTACGATCGCAACGGGTGACGTTCCATGGTGCATTTCGCCCAATGGGGCTACATTTACAGGCGAAAACAAGCCTAACATATCAATTTCCAGTCTGATGCCCGAAAAGTTCCATCTCTATCGCAGGATGGGGACGGCAATGCTTGCACACACAGCGGCAACAGGTTCGTTGGATATGTTGGCAAAACTGTTGAAGATGAAATGGTCATTCGAAGGGCCCAATCGTCGTACATTCGTGGCGTCTGGCAATTCATGGAACATTTCCATCCAACTTGAAGAGTCTCGTGACGTGCCAGTCGCCATCCGCTATGCATCCAAAAACACGCAGGTCTCCATTGACTTCAGCCAATGGGAGATTGCCTCTGAGCCGCAGGCCAATGACTTCGCCGCGCCTCAAAATCAAACAGTCCACCATGTGGATTCCACAACGTTACTTCTAGCACTGAGGCAGGTTTTGCATTTTGCCTGGAGCCGACTAGTCGAGCCAATCCCCTCGCAAAATCCCCTATGCGACACCGAACGGGACGTATGGTTTGAGAAAGGTCTCCGAATCGAGCGTCCGAACCAATTTCCAGTACTCATATTTGCAGGAACTCCGGAGGAAATGGGGCGTCAGCACGGCAATCTCTGCCGTAAGGAAATCGCCCGCAGGTATGACTGCCTGTGGCTTGTGGCAGGGGGCTATCTTCTCATGAAAAACGAGTGGTTCTATGACACCATTCTAGAAGCCCAGCGTCGTTCCGAGAAAAACACACCAGAGCGTTTTCTGATTGAACTGGATGCCATGAGCATAGCGGCAGGCTTGACAACCGCACAAGGACGTGAAATAGGCTTCTTCCCCGAACTCTTCCACTGTTCAGGAATTGCCGCACGTGGCAAGGCTACGGTTGGCGGCCAAGTCGTCCACGCGCGTGTATTGGACTACATGCGCGACATCGGGCTGCAAACCGCCGCACAAGTGCAAGTCTTCATTCCAGATGGTTATCTGCCATGGATTTCTGTAGGCTTCGCCGGTTTCAACGGCACGGTCACCGCAATGAACGCGGCTGGTCTCGCCATGGGCGAGATGGGCGGCCGTGGAGAAGGCAACTGGGGCGGTCTTCCCATGAGTTATCTGATGCGCCGTATCATGGAGGAGTGCCACACTGTGGCCGAAGCCAAGCAGATGATTGCACAAACACCATTGACTTGCGAATACTACTATGTCTTGTCGGATAAATCAGGCGACATGACGGCTGTCGAAACACGTGCGGGCGAAACTCCGACATTCCTGTCCGCCGGAGAAAAACACCCGTTGCTCAAGGAGGCGTTCGAGGACATTGCCTGGATCACAGCCCCCAGCCGCCAACCAGCCCTCTGCGAACGACTCCACCAATACTACGGCAAAATCGATGCCGAGACCATGAAGGAAATCATCAAACGCCCCGTCGCAATGGCTTCCAATCTACACGACGCTATCTTCCTCCCGCAATCTCTAGACCTCCATTTTGCCTACGCAGACGCCAA
>JAEEGI010028943.1_pt1 | contig 10507 bp, 9 predicted proteins | sample 8958751 | NCBI WGS metagenome assembly JAEEGI01 (sample SAMN16246545, study PRJNA631951) | gut metagenome | biome: gut microbiome; feature: rumen; material: KS-attached | host: Bos | place: Iran: Karaj | collected 2018-10 | reverse complement strand
GAATATAAGGTTAGACTTTCGAAAGAGCAGGAGCAGATAGTAGAGTTCATTTCAAAAAAACTTGCTAGTGGAAAGAGAGTACATGAACTTGAACTGATTAATATCTTATTAAAAAAGAAATCCAGCTATAGCAGCGAAAATATAATTGCGGATTTTGAAAAAGAATTAAAAGAGAAATATGATATTAGAATCACAAATAAACAGATAAATAATATAATAAATGTGCTTACCAATGAGTTTCCTGCTGGAAGTGGAAAGAATACTTACGCGAGTTGTGTTTTCCTTGAAAAGCAGATGGCTTTAGATGAAGATGCATTTATTAAACGAATAGAGAATTATAATAAACAGCTAAATATCGAGTTTTATGGGTATGATATTTCTGATAACTTTGCTAAAATGCTTGAAAATGATAGCTTTTACGAAATAGTAAAGGAGTTAATTGAATTTGGAATATCTAGATATAAGCTGAATTATGCTGATAAGTATAAAAATACTGATCTTGTTCTTTATCAAAAGTATACATATGAGGATGTGTGTCGTCTTTTAAATTGGGAGCATAATGAGGTCCCTTTAAATATAGGTGGTTATAAGTTTGATAAGATAACAAAAACTTTTCCTGTATTTATTAATTATGATAAGGATGAGAATATTTCAGATACAACTAAGTATGAAGATCATTTCACTAGTAATCATAGCTTAATAGCTATTTCTAAAAGTGGAAGAAGTATTGAATCTGAGGATGTTCAGAATTTTATAAAGGCAAAGGAAAGAGGAATAGAGGTAGAATTGTTTGTTAGAAAAAATAAAGATGATAAGATTTCAAAGGAATTCTATTATCTTGGAGGAATGACGGCAACAGGTAATACTCTGGAATTCACAATGCCTAATACTGATAAAATGGCGGTAGAAATAGAATGGGCCTTAGATGTGCCTGTAAGAGATGATATATATGAATATATTACTCAGGAATAATTTGGAAAGGAGATGCAATACTAATTGCATTTTGATATGAAGCATATAGAAGTAGTGGCAGCGGTAATACATGAAGGAAATAAAATATTTGCAACTCAGCGTGGTTATGGAGAATTTAAGGATGGATGGGAATTCCCAGGAGGTAAAATAGAAACTGGAGAAACACCGGAACAGGCACTTAAAAGAGAAATAAAAGAAGAACTTGATACTGATATTGAAGTAGGAGAGTTAATAGACGTTGTAGAACATGATTATCCAACATTTCATATAACTATGCATTGTTTTTGGTGTACAATAAAGAAAGGATCGCTTACTCTTAAGGAACATGAAGCAGCAAAGTGGGTAACTGTGAATGAGTTGGATACTGTGGATTGGCTTCCGGCGGATATGGGAATAATAGATTTGGTAAAAAGTTCAAATGTTATAAATGATAATGACTGATTATTGGATTAATAGATTAACAAGAAATATAGAAAGAGAATTATTTGTCGATTTTATAGTGAATAGAACAGGAGAATAACATGGTCAATATAAAAGCTATTCTAGGTGACATAACAAAACAGGGCAATGTAGATGCCATTGTAAATGCAGCAAATACATCCCTTCTTGGTGGGGGCGGAGTGGATGGAGCAATCCATCGTGCAGCTGGTCCTGAATTACTTGAAGAGTGCAGAACGCTTCATGGCTGCAAGACAGGTGAAGCTAAAATAACCGGAGCCTATAAATTGCCATGTGTATATGTAGTTCATACAGTTGGACCAATTTGGAGAGGAGGAAACTCGTCAGAAGATGAGCTTCTTAAGAATTGTTACATCAACTCATTATTGGTGGCAAAGAGAAAAGGTATTAGAAAGATTGCATTCCCATCAATATCTACAGGTGTATATAGTTTTCCTTTAAATAGAGCTGCTGAAATAGCTGTAAAGTCAGTTTGCGACTTTGTGGATGCACATCCGGAAATGTTCGACTTAATAGAGTGGGTGTGCTTCGATGAAGAGACTTTAGAAGCGTACAGTAAGCAAATAAAAAAGCTTTTTGGGGAAAGTAAAGAGCCTGTTTTCCCAGACGATGATGAATTAGCTGATAAAAATAGAATTACAGTAAAAACAGACTGGTGGAAAACACTTGATATGCCTGAAAAGCATGAAGTATTCACGTTTAAAAGAACATTTTCACCAGAACAAATGGAGAAACTAAAGAAAGGGCATATTCCAGAGGAAATGGAAGATAAGTGGTTCTGGTATATGGAAGGTAATACCCTATATGCACATAGAAGCTGGACAGGCTTTTGCATATACATAATTAGTTTTTCTGAAGACGGTAATCATACTGTTACGGTAAATCGAGAGCCAAGTCAGTACAAGGAAACAATTATTGAAAAAGATGAAAAGCTGATCAATAATTTGCTGGATTGGTGGGCGTAATAAGTACAATAGTAAAAGCGCTAAATTCATATATGGAAATATCGATTTTACCTAAATACTTTGATGTTGGAAATGTAATTCCTATATGGCCAGGTGGAAACGAAAACAAAGGGAAGACTAAGGGCTGTTTTGACATTCCGGAACTGTATTTTGCAAAATACTATGACTGGTTTAAAGCCCTATTTGTCCTTGACTTTTGAACCGGTATATGGTATGGTTATGGTTACGACTGATCACGCAGGAATTCCAGATCAAGTTACCGATGGTTTGAATGGGTAAGACTTTTTCTGCAAACTTGCAGTGAGTGTCCTGCACGATAGAGGATCATAATGAAGAGCAAACAGGCTATCATTTGGTTATGCAATACACTTGTTCCAGATGTGGCAGAATACTTTGGAGCAAGGAATTCAAAACCAGAAAGCTGGATTTCAGCTATTTATAAAGATATAAAAAATGAACACTGGTATTACTCTAACATATCTGTTTCCAACGAGGGGAGAAGAGAATGAAGATTACACATATTTGTTTGACTGGGCCTGTTACAGATGGATGGAATTATCAGGATAATCTCCTTCCTAAATATCAGCAAAAAGCCGGAAATGATGTAACAATAATAACATCTAAGTGGATCTGGGGAACGGATGGTAAATTAATCCGTGATAATAGAAATTCATATATCAATGAGAATGGTGTAAAAGTCATTCGTCTGGAAATCAAGGGAAAAGATAATTTCTCAAGAAAACTCAAAAAATTTAAGAAATTATATGAGACAATTGCGGAAACTGAGCCAGATATTGTTTTCGTTCACAATGTCGCATTCAGAGATACTGTTGTTATAGAGAAATATTTGAAAAGTCATCCCAGTGTCATAGCTTTTGCAGATAATCATGCTGACAAGTCAAACAGTGCTACAAATTGGCTTTCTGAAAATATTTTGCATAAAATTATTTGGAGATATTACGCCAGGAAACTTATTCCTTATGTAAGAAAATTTTATGGGGTTTTGCCTGTTAGAGTGGATTTCCTCACAGAAATGTACGGAATATCAAAAGAAAAATGTGAGCTGCTTGTTTTGGGAGCAGATGATGAATTGGTCGAAAAATCAAAACAAACAGACGTTATCAGCAAAGTCAGAGAAAAATACGGTATAAGCAGCGATGATTTTTTGATTATGACTGGGGGCAAAATAGATCCATGGAAAACACAAACTATATTGCTTATGGAAGCTGTTAAGAAAATAAACCGTCCTAATGTTAAACTGATAGTTTTTGGTTCAGTAACTGATGATTTGAAAGATCGAGTTAATTCTCTGGTTGGTGATAGGATTCAGTATATAGGTTGGGTGAAGACTGAAGACTCGTACCCATTGTATGCATCAGCTGATTTAGTTGTTTTTCCAGGAAGGCATTCTGTTATGTGGGAACAGGTAGCAGCACTAGGTATTCCAATGATTGTGAAAGATTGGCCAGGAACACATCATGTAGATTTAGGCGGAAATGTTGAGTTCTTAGATAAAGACGATGCAATGCTTATCAAGAGCAAGATTTTAGAAATCTTGGATAGTAAAGAAAAATATAACTCAATGAAGGCTGTTGCAGTTGAAAAGGGCATGAAGACATTCTCTTACAGGGAGATAGCCAAAAGAAGCATTATGGCTTGAAAAGGCTATTTGCTATAGAGAATAACAATCCTATACTGTAATAAAACTGCCTTAATCTGCTAAATATCATGGCGAAAATGCGCCATACAACATAAAGTTTCTGAGCGATACGTAAGATTATGAGCTATGTAGTTCTATAAATGGAATGGCTACAGATGTTTAATACTGAAAGGACATATAGTTATGAAAATAGGAATTGACCTTCTATGGGTTCGACCGGGTAAGAATGGCGGCACAGAATCATATATCAGAAATCTACTAAATGGTTTCAGCCAATTAGAAGAAGCTGTGAATAGCTTTATCCTCTTTGTTTCCGAAGATAACGCTGATTCCTTTGAAGAATACGATATGTTTAATGTTGTTAGATGTCCAGTAAATACAGCAAGCTTTACTAAACGGGTAGTTTGGGAAAATGTGAATCTTCTTACATTTGGAAAGAAACATGGAGTCAATTTGTGGTTTTTTCCTGTTTATTCAAGACCTCTATTCATGAATGGATTTCCGAATGTAACTGTTATTCACGATTTGCAAGCACTTCATTATCCTGAGTACTTCTCACGATTCAGAAACTTGTATTTTAAGATAGCCTGGAATGCCGATTGCAAGAATTCGAGCAAGGTGTTGACTATTTCTGAGTTTTGCAAGAAAGACATAGAAAAGAATTATAAGAAAGCGATAGGTAAAACAGATTATATTTACAATCCAATTCTTATGACGTCTGGTGCTAGTGATTTTAATTTACTTGCAAAAAAGTATGATATTAAAAAAGGTGAATACTTTTATACTGTATCCTCTCTTGCAAAACACAAGAATCTTATCACACTTCTTAAGGCTTTTAAAATCTTGAAGGATCAAGGACATAGTGAAATATTACTCATTACAGGCGTTAAAGTTAACGCGGTAAATGAGGTCATGGATTATATAAGGGAAAATGACCTTAAAGATAATATAATCTACACAGGTTTCATATCCGATGAGGATCGGAATGCTCTTTATGATAACTGTAAAACGTTTTTGTTTCCAAGTGTGTTTGAAGGCTTTGGAATGCCGCCCATAGAAGCCATGATTCGCGGCGTTCCTGTGTTGACCACAAAGGAAACTTCTTTATACGAGGTTACCGAAGGAAAAGCATGTTATGTTGAAAATCCGCTTGATGAAATGGAGTGGGTGAGAAAGATGCAAGAAAAGATAACAAAAATGGATAATAATACTAGCAAACATTTTGCTCAAAAATATAGTGTTCAAAACATTTCGGCTTGTTATATAGAATTGTTTAATTCCCTTAAATTGGGGGGTAAGGCGGATATTTAGTCAGTATTTGGGTAACGAGTGTTAATTGTAGAGGAAGATCACATTATTGAAAAAGATGAAAAACTGATCAATAATTTGCTAGATTGGTGGTCAAAATAAAAAATAGATACAAATTTGGATATAAATTTAAATCTAAAAAGAATAAAAATCTTGTTGACAATGATTCTCAATAAGTATATAATGAATCCCGTATGACGATAAATTCATTTGGAGTTTTCGGGAAAGGAATTATATATGGAAGAAGATAACGTTTGGGATGAGGGGATTCATAAAATACCAGATTTATTGCCACCGAAAAAGAATACTGTTGAGAGAGTACTTATGAAGTACGGCTCAATGAGAAAGCACTTTTTAGAGGTTGAAAGAGAAGAAGAATATTCAAAGATGGCCTCAGATGGAACTTTAATAGAGCATTGTTTCTTGATTCAGGAGCAGGCTGATCAGATGTTTACAGATTTATCAGACAAGCTTATGGAGCAGAACGGTGTTACAGAGGAATTAAAGCATGAGGACTGGTTAGAATGGCTTCAGAGAACAAATAATGTTTATAGCCAGGCAGATGAAATTGTCCAGCATGATATAGTTTTTTCGTAATAAGAAAATAGCTGATATTTCAGATGTTAAATTAGATATGAGGCATATTATAGTATTTACAGTAAATAATAGGTCGTTTTATACGCCTACTAGTTTTAAACTAGTGGGCGTTTTTTATTGTAAAAAATTTGAAATGGGTGTTCTGATATGTTATAATTTGAGTGTATTTGTATAAATTAGTATACAAATATTATGATATTTTAATACATAGGTGAAATGTAGTTTAGAGCATTATTGTAGTAGCTTAGCTGGAATGCCTGAAAATTAACTTCATTGCGTGTCAGAGATTTAACCGTTATAATGTCATATAGACTATAGAAAGGAAGGTCCTAGAGCCCCCTATATTGTTTGCCGACATTATACATCTCTGAGACCAATGGTATAAAACCATGGTTGTTATAACATAATACACGGTTAAATGCAACGAGGTAAATGGTGTTTTTAGTTGAAAGCAATGAAGATTCTATCTGTCCGACATGTGGCTCTCCATTAACCGCAAGGGATCACAGAAAAAGAGTATGGAAGAAAGAATAATCAAATATCAATATGGGATTGGAAAAATCAAGTCGAAAAAAATGGTGGAACAGGAAGGAGACAATAGATATGGATATATTCACTTTTCAAGACAAATACACAACAAAAGAAGCAAAGAAGAAGGCATTATCTATAATGACAGAAAAAGAAGTAAACAAAATTATAGAAAGTTGTGGAACACCACAAGGTAAATCATTTATAAAAAAATTGTGGCGAGAATCAAAATAAAGGAGGGAAAGGTTACGTATGGCTAAAGAATTTGAATGGGTAGATTTTTACAAGGAATTTGCTGGAAAATTACTTGAGTACAAGAATAAGCGAAACGAGCTTATTGAGAAGGTTAAGAAAATCTTTGAAATGTCAAATATTAATCTTCCAGAGTTGGAGAGGGATAATAATATAATTGATATTGATCCCTTTACAGTTTTTGGCCTTTTTAACAAAAAGATAACTCAAAATAATCGTATTAAGTTATTAAATGCGATATCAAAAGAATTTGACATAAAAGCAAAGGTTCCATTATCATTTGACGGTATTCCAGTGCTAGATCCACGAAACTCTACATATTACAGAAATGGTGAAAAACGCGCTGAAAATGATATTCAGAATTTATGGGAATTATTTGATTCAGCATTAGAATATGCTGTAAATCCTGATTTGGAAAATAAGAAAAGGGTTTCAACGTTTTTTGATTTGGCTTTAGAAATAAAAAATAATGCAAAAAGTAAAATTACTATGGGACTTTACTGGATTGCACCAGATTTCTATATTAATTTAGATAGTTGTAATACTGAATTTCTTTATAGTTCGGGAGAGTTTCCAAGTGATTTTGTGGAATCATTACCTAAACCTAGGAATAAAATAACATCAAATGATTATTTTGACCTATTAGAGAAAATAATGGGTTTAATTAAAAATGGTAATAGTAAGTATAATAATTTGCAGGAGCTAAGTTATGCAGCCTGGTTATTTTCTAAAAAACAAGATGATTTAAAAGTTGTAGATGAAACTAGTAAAATTTACGGCATTCATATGACTGATAGAAACACCGCCTTGTCAGACGATAATCCTCATATATGCATAGGCTGGTCAAAGCTTGGGGATTTATCTGAAATAGCTGATAAAAAGGAATTGGAGAATTTATATGATGAGAATTACCCTAATGATAAAGGAAAAGCTCAAGATATAGGGCAGTTATATGCGTTCTCTAAAGAAATGAAAGAAGGAGATTTAATAGTATATTCAGATAAGCAGAAAGTCCATATTGGAAAAATTACTTCAGATTATATATTTGATGAAAATGAGTATGAAGGACAGACACCAAATTATAAAAATGCTAGAGAAGTCACATGGCTTAAGAAAAATATAGATATATCACAAGTATCGAAGGATTTAAAGAAATCCCTTTCTGTTCCGAGGACAATTTGGTCTTTAAATAGTTATCGGGATGAATTACTATCTCTTTTAACTGATAATAAATCTGTCCCTTCTCTAAAGTACAAAACCGGCCTTTTTTCTCCATATAAGAGAAATAGAATAATATTTGGTGCACCTGGTACTGGAAAAAGCTATATCTTAGAAAAAGAGAAGAAGGAATTATTGGGGAGTTATAGTGAAGATAATTTCGAGAGGGTGACCTTTCATCCAGAGTATTCCTATGCTAATTTTGTAGGAACCTACAAGCCTACTATGGCTTATAGTAAAAACTCATCATCAGAAGATGAGAAAGTGATTACTTATAAATTTGTTCCAGGACCGTTCATGAGAGTGCTTGTAAAGGCTTTAAAGAGCGGCATGACAGATAATCCAGAGCCTTTTGTCCTAGTGATCGAAGAAATAAACAGAGCAAATCCGGCAGCGGTTTTCGGTGATATATTTCAGTTGCTTGATAGAAAAGAAAATGTAAGCGAATATGCCATTTCTGCCAGCGAAGATATGAGAAGCTATTTGGCTGAGGAATTAGAAGTTGATGAGAGTAAGATTCAAAGTATTCAGATTCCTGATAATATGTTTATCTGGGCAACAATGAACAGTGCTGATCAGGGTGTTTTTCCTATGGATACAGCCTTTAAAAGGAGATGGAATTTTACCTATTTAGGAATAGATGCTGCAGAAGATAGCTGTGAGGAAAAGATAAAAAATAGAAAGTATAATTTAGGTAACGGAGAATATGCAAAATCTGTTACCTGGAATGAATTAAGGAAGGCAATAAATGATGAATTATCATCAAGCTTTTACAATATAAATGAGGATAAGCTTTTAGGCCTTTATTTTATAGAAGAAGCCGTACTTAAGAATGAAAATGATAATGAATTCATAGAAGCCTTTAAAAATAAGGTTTTGATGTACTTGTTCGAGGATGCTGTAAAGCAAAAAAGAACTACCTTTTTTGATAAAACAAAGAATGCTAAAGGTGCTATTAGGTATTCAGATATTTGCAGGAGTTTTGATGAAAAGGGTGTGTTCATTTTTCCAGACGGCATTTCTAACGTATTCAATGGAGTAGATGAATGATATCAAGATTTGTTCGTGAACAAAAAAGGTATTCGATAGAGGAATTGAAAGAAATATTCGGCAGTGATATTAAAGGTTCGGCAGTGGACGATGCTAGTAATTTAACAGAGATAATAAAGAAGCTAAAGGGATATGGCATTTTAAAGACGGTTGAGAAAAATACAGAGCAATCGAAAATGACTTTTCTTGATGAAGAGGATGTTGAGGTTGTATCGGAAGAAGATAATCAGAATAATCGTTATTATGTATTTACCTTTGTGGGAATTATTATTGTAAAGGGTAGGATTATAAAGTGTGTTCCAAAGTATATGAATAGCCTGGATGGCATTACAGATAATAATCCATCAGATAAGATTGTTTTGGATTTTAAGCAAGTAATTAAAGTGCTTAAAAGTGGTAAAAACAAGAAAGAAGTAGTTAATATTTATAATGACTGCGGAACAGATACAAGCTTTAACAGACTGTCAGTTCTAGTATACCTTTTAGATGATTATTATGAAAATGGTCTATATACAAAAACTGAAGATATCCTTGAAACAAATGGTATGGGTGAAATTAATTGGGACAGAACAATAAATGACACTTATCCCATAATTTATGATAATAGGCCTTACTATGCCGAATTACAGACAAAACGCAAGGTAAGTGATGAGGATAATTTCTTTAAAAGGCTTCATGAAATTATCATTACAGAATGCTCTAAGGAACTAAATGAAGCAGGACTGCTTGATATTCTTGGCATTAATGACATTGAGCTTACAGAAGAAAGTTTACCGGATATAGGTGAGACAGAATACATTCTATATAGGCTTGATAAGGAATTAAATGTTCAGTTTAATACCAGAAAGCAGTTATTATTAAATGCCATTAAAGCTTATATTAAAAATAGTGCAAAACTATATGATACTAATACATTTAGCTTATTTGGTACGAACAGCTTTAATCTAGTGTGGGAAAATGTGTGTAAGTACGTATTTGATGATAAGCTTGATTTAAAAATTAAGAATTGTGGCATAAACAATGTTATAATTCCTCAGAATGCGAATTATAAAAAGGATAGTAAGCTGAAAGATGTAATAGAAAAACCAAAGTGGTGCGAATTTACTAAAGAATCATCTGTGGAAAGCGTAGCTATTTGTACTGCGGATAAAACACTGATTCCGGATTTAATAACCATTAAAAAGACTGAAGATGAACTTACCTTTATTATTTTTGATGCCAAGTATTATAATCTAGAGTTTAGCGGAAATGGCCTGAGCGGTCAACCAGGCATAGGAGATATTACCAAACAATACCTATATCAACTTGCTTATAAGGATTTTATTAAGGCAAATGATATTAAAAAGGTAAAGAACTGCTTTTTGATGCCGTCTGAAGAAAATGGAAAAGATGGAGTTGTAAAGAAGGGCTATGTATGTCTCGATATGCTTGATGCCTTAGGACTAGAGTACATTGAGTATAGGGTTCTTTCAGCCAGAAAGCTTGATGAATTATATCT
>JAEEGI010028941.1_pt1 | contig 10507 bp, 6 predicted proteins | sample 8958751 | NCBI WGS metagenome assembly JAEEGI01 (sample SAMN16246545, study PRJNA631951) | gut metagenome | biome: gut microbiome; feature: rumen; material: KS-attached | host: Bos | place: Iran: Karaj | collected 2018-10 | reverse complement strand
TTATCCATAACTGGATGTTCGACCTCGGCATCCTTAACGAGCAATATGGCAACTGGACAGGCGGTGTAACCCATCCCTACTCCTGGCACCAAGTGCAACAGAATCTGTGGACGATGGTTACTGCCATGGGTGGTTACGACCAGTTTCTCTGTGGCGCATTCTGGTTTTTCAGAGGACTCTTGGTTGCCAGCATCGCATACCTTATTATATATAAGGGTATCGACTACCTGATAGGCAAGTCACCCCGGTTGCTTCACCACCGCCAACTCATTGCCCCCATCGGTGTCTGTGTCTTCATGTTGCTATTGGCAGCCTGGAAGACCTCTGAGGGATTGCGCATTATCACCCTCATACAGGGGGGCTATCGTGAAATCATGGGCACATTCTTCTTTGGTGTGGGATTCTTGTTCCGTAAATGGGAACAACACTATCGCGTGTCGTGGTGGATGACCATTATATTTGCCGTCATCGTCGCTCTCTATTCCCAATACCTGACAGCGAACATGAACTGGCGCTCCTCTTTCATCCAGTTCCTGAGTCTGCCCGTTCCAGCCATCTGCGGATTCTTAATGACCTACAATATCGCCACCTGGCTCAACCGGTACGATGGTGTCGTCAAGCGCTTCCTTGTGTTCTGCGGCGATAACACACTGCCCATCTTCGTGTTCCATATCATCAGCTTTAAACTTGTCAGTCTGCTCAAGATATGGTATTACGACTTAGACTTTGCGCAGATAGGATGCCACATGGTCATTCACGATCATGCTAAAGACGATTTCTTCTGGATTCTCTATACCATCGTGGGCGTGGGGATTCCTTTAGGATTCACCTGGTGTAGTCAGCACATCAGGAAAGCACAGCAGCCTCCATCATCTTTACCTGCGGCTGACTGATGTTGTATCTCTCCAGCAACATAAGGTCGAAACCGAACCTCTTCCTGGTCTCATCGCCTCCTGCATCAATATATTTCCTAAAGTAATCGATAGCCTTGTCTATCTTCCCTGAGAACCAATAGCAATAGGCTGCATTCTGCCAGTCTTCAGGATATACCTTTTCCACACTTGTCAGACGCTGGTATATCTTATCTGCCTGCTCCAACTGATGACAGCATAGATGAGTCCATGCCAACACGCGATTCACCTTGTCGTCGTCAGGATTCTCGTAATTCAGTCGATACAGCAGTTTAAGTGCCTTGTCAAATTCCCTCATACGAATCTGGCAGATAGCCTTATACAACAGATAGGTAGCGTCATCGGGATGCAACAGGAGCAGTTCGTCATAAACCTCTTCTGCCTCATCATAAATGCCCATGTCGAAGAGTTGACGCGCTTTTCCACGCATCGCCCGTTCGTTGCCGGGTTCCAACTCTAAGGCTTTGTCATACTCCTCACGCCAGATGTAATACTGCACCGAACGATGGTCCTCATCATAGGTATCCAACAGAATATTGGCTGGTTCCTGTAATTTCTGGCGTATCAACAGACGGACTATCTGATCCTTATGGGCCTCTAACGGAGAGTGCTTAAACATGTACTTGCTGAAGAACTCACAGCGTCCTAAAGACGAACTGCTCACAGCAAAAGGATTCTCAAACTCCTGGCGATTGGGATACAGACGGAAGAAACGATACAGGTCCATCAGATAAGCCCTTCTCATATATGCCGGTGTGGTGAGTTCTTCCATAGGTACTTCCCCCATCGTGGCCTCGCCCCTGTCCAGCATCTTACGCATGCTCTCGGGAATCTGTTCCATCACCTGTTGGAAAGCTATCACAAACGAGTATTTGTCGCTGTCGCAGAAGGGGCCTACACGCATCATCTTCTCCAGGAACTTATTCCCTTTCGCTCTCTTGACAAAGTGAATGATATCGGGATGCTCAAAGAAGAACGGTGTAAACCAGTTGCTGATGTCATAGAAGAAGGGGAACCGTTTCATCTGTGAGAAACCACCGAAATAGATGTCCGAACCATTCTTCTGCATATCCATCATCCTGCCGAAGGTAGCCTCCAACTTTTCCATACGCTGTTCCGACGCTTCTGGATGCAGGATGTCCTCCATCGGGTCTTCTTCCCGTTCCACAATACCGAACTGTGTCACTTGGAATTGCTGGTTTGCCATAAGGTCGGGCATGATTTCCTTCTGGATGGTCTTCGTGTCTTTTTCCGCATTCAGACAGTATATCAACTGCATCTGCAATTCCGTCAGTTCTTCGCATGCTTTCTCTGATTTCAGCAGTTGCACCACTATTTCCGCCTGTTCGGGATAAACCTCGTCAACGTCGTCGTCCATAGCCAACACCCATCCTACTAAGGCTCGCTGCCTGACGGCTTCTTCCTGCGAGCGGCGATAGACATTTACCAACGTGCGGAATTTCGCCATATCGAATTGGTTCAACAACGACAGTGTCACCGCTGACACCAGCAACTGCTGGTCGTTACCGTCAATCGTGGGTGATATCAGCATCTCCTCAAAGTCATGGCCTACACCGTCCGACCACATCCTTGAAGTCAGGATATAGTTGAAGAGGGCATTCATCTGCAGCTGGTGATTTCTGTAAAGCAGTTCCTTCTTTACCTCCCTCGCCTGCTCGGTCTCAAACTCCAGCATCGCCACACTGCTGACAAAGTCCTCCATCTCCTTGCGTATCATTTTCAGCGACCAGTCCTGGTGCTCCAATCTCACCCGGCTATAGATACCCGAGAGGGTTGGATGCGACAGCGTATGGTAGTATGATGCCACATTGCCGAACAAGACGTAGAGCCGCTGCAGCAAGTGCTGATAGAGTTGCGTGAGCTGAGGGTCAACCACACCTTTGCGCCAATAGTCCTCCATCAGCTGATATTCCGTTTTAATGCCCTTCAGTTTTTCTGTTGTCTGTTGCTGGGGATAGGCAGCCAGATATGTTTCCATCTCAGCAATAGCCTTTCCCACATTTCCGGTGTACAGCTGTTCTGCCACCTGTTGCAATTGCATATTCGTTCCTGTCATCCCTACTATTTCTTCTTTTTACTTATCCATTTCTGGGCGGTGTCGATATCCTTCTGACGTGGACCGACAGCATGCTGAAACTTGATGCCCGACGGCAGCGAGTCGGCCACGGCTTTAGTCACACCGCATTTCTCGACAATCAAATCACGATAATGCCGCACTCCCTTTGCATTAATTGAATCACAGGCTTTATTATACGCCTTGACAAACAAATCCAATTGTTTTTGTCGCTCGGGATGGCGCATCTCCTGTTCACGGAAGGCTATCACACCCATCTGCATATCCAACTTACGGGTATCGAGCACCACAGGATTCTTTGCCTTTATGGCCATCGTTGCCAATGGCTCCTCGAAAAACAGCGCATCCATCTCGTTGTTCTGCAACATCTGCATACAAACGTCCAAATCGTTTATCTGTACACGGAAAACGTGCTCATCGCGCAGTTTTACAGAATCAACAACGAGGTCGCTCAGCATATCGGTCACTGAGAATCGCGTCATGGCAATCATCTTGTCGTCCAACTGTTTCAGTTGGTGAATACGCGAATTCTTATTGGTGACGAGTTGCCAATAGGCATTGGTTGCTGCAACATAGCGCAGTTTCATACCGCGTTTCTCAATACATGCTGCCCTCACAAGATCGCTCACCGAGCCCTCTACCCGTTTGCGCTCCAAAGCCGTATCACAATCGATATAAGCCTTGAAGTATTTCAGGCGAACGCCACCGTTCAGTGTATCGTACAACTGATGATACTCGGCAACAAACATGGGCAGACAAGCCAACGTTGGCATGACAGCAATCTTCAGTGCAGCCGAATCCTTGCGCAACGCTTCCTTGCGCTGCAGTCTGTTCTGCCGTTTTGTCTCTTCATACGACTGTCCGCATGCAGACAACAGCACAACACTTATCATGATAAAAATAAACTTCTTCATAATCAGAGTGCAAAGATACACATTATATTTCAAATGAAAACAAAATCGTTCCATTTCTTTGTGATACCAAAAGATAAAATCATACTTTTTCTTGCAAAGTTGCACGAAAAAATATACCTTTGCATGAAGAATTAAAAACAAAATGGAGATATGAAAAAACTATTATTGCTTATATTAGTGTTATCAACCCAAAGCGTAACTGCCCAGCGCATTCGCTTCAAGGAGGTAAACTATCACATGATTGCAGAAGTAAGTGTGAACCAGCAAGTGAAAGCTCGTGCAATGATTGATACAGGCTCGTCTATCACCGTTCTTGATAGCACTTTTGTCGTCTCTTCCGGATTGGAACTGAATATGACTGCCTGCCATCACGCTTTACGACTACCCGCAATTGGCAAAACGCTATGGTGTTACCAAGTAATATCCGACACACTGGATGTTGACGGTTTACGTAACACCCGACCTGTTTATATCGCCGATTTGAGACAGGCCAGAAAATGGTTTAAAGACGGAGGATACGATATGGTGATGGGCAGTTGCTATATGGCAAAAGACGGCAGTCAGATGCTGACGTTGAATATTGCTAAAGGTTATGTGGAATACGGTAAGCGTGACTTGCCCGAGAAGAAATACAAGCGCGGCATTATGACTATCGACAAAAAAGGGTTTGTAGGAACAGATGCTCCTCTGCGTATCATGGACAGTAACTACAGGTCAGGGCAGATTATCGGGAGATTCCTAATTGACACTGGCAATGCAAACTTTTTTGTTTTATGGGGGAAAAGCGAAGGAGTGATTGAATCGCTCGACAGACAAGGGTTTGAACTTATAGAAAGGACGAGGGAAGGAAAGAAAATTCAATACATAAAGATGGATTCAGCCGAGATGTTAGGCAAGAAGGTCAATATGGAGAAAAAGATACTCCCCATCCTTCCAACTAAAATAGGAAAAGACTTTGTAGGTGCTATAGGTTATAAGTTCTTAAGTGAAGTAGAGCTTGTATTAGATTACGATAACAACTTCTTATATCTCAGATAATGGCAAAAGACAAGGTAATGTATGTCTGCGAGAATTGCGGACAGGAGTCGGCTAAATGGATCGGAAAGTGTCCGTCGTGCGGACAGTGGAACACGTTCAAGGAGATTAAAACCTCACCCCAACCCCTCTCCAAAGGGCGAGGGGCTTTTGGTGCAGGTGTCTCGATATCAAGTCGTGGACGCGATGCTGCTAAGGTGCTGCGACTGCGCGACATTGAGGGGCACGACGACCCTCGCATCGACATGCATGACGAGGAACTGAACCGCGTGTTAGGCGGCGGACTGGTGCCAGGCTCTATCGTTTTGCTGGGTGGCGAACCCGGCATTGGCAAATCGACGCTGACACTGCAGACAATGCTGAATCTGAAGGAGAAGCGCGTACTGTATGTGAGCGGTGAGGAGAGCGCCCATCAGTTGAAGATGCGCGCGGAGCGCTTAGTGGTCGGCGATTCCGTCGCCGACAATTTTATGATTCTTTGCGAGAACTCGCTGGAAGCCATTTTCGATCATATCAAGGAGGTGGAACCCAATCTGATTATCATCGACTCCATACAGACCATTGAGACTGAGGATGTGGAATCGGCGGCAGGGTCGATAGCCCAGGTTCGCGAATGCGCATCGGCGCTGTTACGATTTGCCAAGTCGAGCGGTGTGCCAGTCATTCTGATTGGTCATATCACGAAGGAGGGCACACTGGCAGGTCCTAAGATTCTGGAGCATATCGTGGATACGGTGATACAGTTTGAGGGCGACCAACATTATATGTACCGCATTCTGCGCAGTATCAAGAACCGCTTCGGTTCGACGTCTGAACTGGGCATTTACGAGATGCAGCAGACGGGACTGCGTCAGGTCAGCAATCCGTCTGAATTACTGTTGACTGAAGATCACGACGGTCTGTCGGGCGTAGCCATTTCGAGTGCCATTGAGGGTGTTCGCCCGTTTTTGGTTGAGACGCAGGCATTGGTATCGTCGGCTGCATACGGCACCCCACAGCGTTCGGCAACGGGTTTCGACCAGCGCCGACTGAACATGTTGTTGGCGGTGTTGGAGAAGCGAGTCGGTTTTAAGCTGATGCAGAAAGACGTGTTTCTGAATATTGCCGGTGGTTTACGCGTGACGGATATGGCGATGGACCTGAGTGTGATAGCTGCCGTACTGTCAAGCAATGTCGATACACCGATTGAGTCGGGTTGGTGCATGGCTGGCGAGGTAGGTTTGAGTGGCGAGGTGCGCCCCGTAGCCCGCATTGAGCAGCGCATCAGCGAGGCAGAGAAATTAGGTTTCTCACACATCATCATTCCCAAGTATAATCTCGGTGGCTTGAATCGCAAGAAATTTAAGATCGAACTCGTTCCCGTCCGAAAGGTGGAGGAAGCCCTCCGTGCCCTTTTCGGCTAACACATCACCCCTCAGCCCTCATACATCAGCCCTCAGCCATCATACATCGTTCCATCCTCGATACCCGCTTCGGCAAAGGCTTCGCGACGCTCCACACAGGTGCCGCACTTGCCACAATGGTGCTCACCGCCTTTATAGCACGACCACGTCTCGCTGTAGTCGATGCCCAACGCCTTGCCGCGCCGGGCAATGTCAGCTTTTGTGATGTTGGTATAGGGCGAACGCAGATGCACATTGACAAAAGTGCCCGCCTCAGCAGCCTTGTCGAAGGCATCTACAAATTCCGGACGACAGTCGGGATAGATGGTATGGTCGCCACCATGATTCGCCATCATCACATACTTGAGTCCGTTCGATTCAGCAATACCGACGGCAATTGACAGCATGATGCCATTGCGGAATGGCACCACCGTCGATTTCATATTATCATCGGCATAATGACCTTCGGGAATCTCTTCCCCACCCTCCAGCAACGAACTCTTGAAATACGTCGTCATGAAGTCCAACGGAATGGTGATATGCTTGATACCCAGTCGCTGGCAGTGCAGCCGGGCAAAAGGAATCTCCCGTGCGTTATGCTTTGAACCATAGTCAAACGAGATGGCAAGGGCTATGCGCTCCTGTTCATCATATAATAAGGTGACAGAATCAACGCCACCGCTGAGGATTAATACACTATCTTTCATAATTACTTGTACTGTTTTAAAACGGCAATGATGTTCTCGATGAGTTCCGGTGTTGCGTATGGCTTCTTGGGGTGCATGCCGCGAACTACAGGACTGTCGTCATTCGAACATGCTGCAAACATAACAGCCAACAGCAGTATCAGAAACAAATTGTATCTCTTCATAATTTCTACATTTCCATTGTTCTGCTGCAAAGATACGATTAAGTGAGCAGAAATCCAAAATAATTTTGAGATTTCTAGAACGTGAGTATCTTCGACCGAAGGTCAAAGAACGATTAAGTGAGCGAAAAACCAAGAAATTCTTGAGTTTTTCCAAATCGATGACACCGATGACAGCAGGACAATTTGTTTTGCAATCATGGAACGTCAGGGACTGGTGAGCGTTTCACTCCTTCTTCTCATCAGGAACTACGAATTCAATAGGACGGCGAGGGCGTTTGCGAGACACCTTGAATTGCAGTTCTATTAGGGACGTGCTGATGGCATCAAGTTGGGCGCGAGTTCTCTCGTTGATGTCGTTCTGGTCACGCAGGATATCTTCTATGTCGAGCTTTTGCTCTTCGAAGTCCTTGCGTAACTGTGCCATACTCTAGCCTGCTCCTAGCCTGCTCCTAGCCTGCTCCTAGGCTGCTCCTAGGCTTACTCAACAGTATGGCTAGAGTATGGCAACGAGCCGTAATCTCTATGCCAACGAGCCGTAATCTCGTTGAGAGTGAGCCGTAATCTCGTTGAGAGTGAGCCGTAATCTCGTGGGGGACGATCTAACGAGCAGTGGATTTCAGCTCTGGTAATGCAGGGAATTTGGAGTAGGAGTCATAATAAATTTCTTAGTTTCTCTTGTCTCTGTTCCAATATTTTTGTACCTTTGCATTCGTTTTCAACAATAAACAGTATGTATAAACCAAATTTCAACCAGCGCAAGGCACTCCGCTTCCGCCAGTTTACGAGGAAGCGCTATGCACTCTTTGCCTGTTTGGGACGCGTGGTTACCATCGGTGTACTGAGCGTAGCAACGGTAAAAGCCGCTGCCGTCACCACCACCGACGAAGCTACCACTGTGGTTAGCGATTCCGTCGCTGACACCACCCAAACCGACAAGGAAGCGACCCTGCAGGACGTAGAGGTCACGGGATCGCGCGCACCGCTTGCATTAGGGCAAGCTGCGAGAATGGTCACTGTACTGAGCCGCGAGGAAATTCAGGCGGCGCCAGTACAAAGTATTAACGATTTGCTGAAATATGCAGCAGGCGTCGATGTCCGTCAGCGCGGACCAATTGGAGCACAGACCGACATCGGCATACGGGGCAGCACCAGCGAGCAAATCACAATCCTGCTGAACGGCATCAACATCTGCGACCCACAAACGGGGCACAATGCCTTCGACCTGCCATGCGACATCAGCGACATTGAGCGCATAGAAGTGCTGGAGGGTCCTGCAGGACGCGCCTATGGTACCTCGTCGCTGGTGGGAGCGATTAATATCGTGAGCCTCCCCCCCACCGTCTCCAAAAAGAGGGAGAGTACTGCTGGGGTAAGACTGGAGGGCGGTTCGTTCGGTTACCTGTCGGCTGCAGGGCGCATCAATGCTCAATTGTCAACACTCAATTCTCAATTGTCAATTAATTATACCCGAAGCGACGGTTATAGTCGTTCGAAGGCAGGGAATCTGAATAGCGACTACAACAGTTTCAAAGCTTTCTATCAAGGCAGCACCACGTTCAATTCGCAATCTTCAATCCTGAATTTTCACTTAGGTCTCAGTACCAAGGGCTTCGGTTCCAACACGTTCTATAGTGCGAAGTTCGACGAGCAATACGAGAAGACGACTAAAATATATTCCGCTGTGCAAGGTGAGATAACCACCGATAGGTTCCACATCCGACCTGCTATCTACTGGAATCGCTCGCACGACCGATTCGAACTGATACGCGGCACAGAAGAAAAAGTGCCCTTCAACTATCACCGCACCGACGTCTTCGGCATCAATCTCAATTCTTACTTTGACTGGCAACTGGGACGCACAGCTGTGGGTGCCGAGTTCCGCAACGAAGACATTGTCAGCACCAATCTGGGCGAACCACTCTCCAACCCCTTCAGCCATTACAAGGTAGGACTGAACCGATCGAATCTCTCGTTCCACCTTGAGCATAATATCCTGTTGCGACGCTTCACGCTCTCAGCTGGATTCATTGCCATCAAGAATACATGGAACCAAATGCCATTCAAACTCTATCCCGGCATTGACATGAGCTATCGTATCGGTGCGCACTGGAAACTCTATGCTTCCTATAATTCATCGTTACGAATGCCGTCGTTCACCGAACTCTATTACAGCGTGGGCGGTCATAAGGCTGACAAATACCTGAAACCGGAGGAGCTGCATGCCTTCGAAACCGGCGCCAAATACAGCAGTGCCCATTTCAGTGCATCAGCCAGCCTGTTTTATCACCATGCCCGCAACATGATTGACTGGGTGATGGACACCAGAGAGCAGGATCCCATTTGGCAAAGCGTGAACCATACCAAGGTCAACACCTTCGGACAAGAAATTTCGGTTAATGGTCAATGGTCAATGGTCAATGTTCACTTAGCCTACTGTCATCTGCATCAGCAGAAGCAGGAAGCCGACTACCTGCAGTCGCAGTACTCGCTGGAATACCTGCGCCACAAACTGACGGCATCCTTACAACTGAATCTGACCACCCAACTACAACTCTTGCTGAAGTATCGCTACCAAGACCGCATGGGGGCATACACCGACACGGAAGGAAAAACGCGCAACTACCACCCCTATTCAGTGGTAGATGCACGTCTATCGTGGAATAGCCACACCTTATCTATATATATAGAAGGTAACAATCTGACCAGTCACCGCTATGTGGACTACGGCAATGTGCCGCAGGCCGGACTCTGGGTAATGGCTGGCATGAAATGGCACTTCGGCCTTTAAGCCAGACAGAAGTCGAGGTCGGCGGTAATCTGCTCACGGTCTAAATGCTGACCGATAAAGACGAGTTTCTGCATGCGGTCGCCATACTGTTCGTCCCAGTCTTTCTGCAACTGGGGGTTCGTGGCCATCATGTTCTGAAGCTCGTCTTTCGGCATTGTGGCATACCACTGACCGGCATCGCGCAACGATACCTGGCGGCCTGCCTGTTCGAATACGTAGCAGATGTCCTCCTCGCCCTTGAAATAACAGATACCCTTGGCACGGATAATGCTCTTAGGCCACTTGCGGGCTACAAACTCGTCGAACAAACCGAGATTCAGCGGACGACGGGCATAATAAACAAAAGTGCCGATGCCGTATTCTTCTGCCTCGCCCTCGTCGTGATGGTGGTGGTGGTGACCCCCCTCCGTCTCCCCCGAGGGGGAGTGATCGTGGTGGTGATGATGATGGTCTTCTTCTTCATCGTCGTCATCATCGTCATCGTCATCATCGTCGTGGTGGTTCTCTATCT
>JAEEGI010028940.1_pt1 | contig 10507 bp, 10 predicted proteins | sample 8958751 | NCBI WGS metagenome assembly JAEEGI01 (sample SAMN16246545, study PRJNA631951) | gut metagenome | biome: gut microbiome; feature: rumen; material: KS-attached | host: Bos | place: Iran: Karaj | collected 2018-10 | reverse complement strand
ACAGCTCCCTCCGTCTCACTGGTGAAAGTCAACTTTCCATTCTCATAGCTGATGGTAGGCTTCTCGCACTTCTGCGTAGTTGGTGTGTCACCACCGCCCGCTCCTTCTTCAATAAACAGGAAGTCTTTCCAACCACCAGTTGCTTTATATTTTTCTATAGTACCCTTCGGAACATATAGCGTTGCGTTATTGAATGTGTTTTGAGAGAAAGTTCTAGAATCCCCTGTCTTTCCTGTTATCTTAAATGGATTCTCTATCAAAGAAATGACAGTTGGAATATCGACTCCATCGAACGCTTGACTTCCAATGCTCGTCACACTATTGGGGATAGTGACAGATGTGAGGCCGGAGCATCCAAAGAACGCTTCAGCTCCAATGCTCGTCACACTATTGGGGATGGTGACGGAGGTGAGGCCGGAGCAGCCTAAGAACGCATTATATCCAATGCTCGTCACACTATTGGGGATGGTGACGGAGGTAAGGCCAGAGCAATTCCAGAACGCACTACCTCCAATGCTCGTCACACTATTGGGGATAATTAGATTTGTGATTTCTGTATCCTCGTCACTATATAAATGCTTGGCATAAGATAAAGGATTAGAGTAATAATCATCGAAACCGAACTTGATTCCGCACCATGCAGCTATATCTTTTACGATTACTTTTTTAAGGCCAGAGCAATACTGGAACGCATAATATCCAATGCTCGTCACACTGTTGCCGATGGTGACAGAGGTAAGGCCTTTGCAGGCATGGAACGCATACTCTCCAATGCTCGTCACACTGTTGGGGATGGTGACAGAGGTAAGGCCTTTGCAGGCATGGTATTTGTATATTGTTCTATATCAATGATTTACACTCTAAACGGTAGAAAAGTGAAGATGTGGATTCTTTGAGTGACATAAAAAGCGAAGATTTAATACTTTTAACTTTTATAAACGTGCTAATATTAACTTGAGCCAAATGCATATATGAAAAAACACTTATCGTCTTTCGTGTCTTTATGCAATTTAGATTTAGCCAAACAAATGATACTCAACCTGTTTCCTCAACTTTCCTATCAATGAAGGTATTTGATCTTTTAGTGATTTATGAATGAAAATGTATCTGAATGGTTTGGCCTTAAATTCATAACAGTTCTTGTCGTCCGAATATATATCAGTGTATGGAATTACCTTATTGTCAATAAGAAAATTCACCTTTGAAGCCTTAACACCTTTGTCTGTTCCTGTTGCCTCTAACGACCATACATCAAATATATTAGTTCCCGTTTCTTTGCATATAAACTCTTTACACTTGTCACTAAACAACCAGCAATTAGAAGAATACAACATTTTATGCATTATCGGAAAAAGTGCAAAGAATTCTGCTGTGGACTTCCATAATGGTACATATTCGTAATTGCGACTCAACCATTGCTTGACATATTTGTCATTATGAGTATATTTCATTAAAGAAATAAAGTCATCATCATCAGGGTAAATCAATGGAACTTTACTACTGCCTAATTTTATCTCACTGAGATATGCATCAACATCACAAAGTTGTTCTAAAGCATTCTTTCTTATTTCCTTATCTTCGGTATCTGGATATCCGAAATGATACATGGCTGCAGACTCCATCGCTTTTTTCAATAAAGCCTGTTCAAAGACTACTGTATGGTGCGTTATCACATTCTTCTGCTGATATGTTTTTACAGCCAATACTGCTTCTATTTCATTCAAAGCTTTTGGTGAATAGCAGACTTGCCACTTACCATCCTCTCCACAATGTACACGTATCGCAGAGATTAGTCGCTCTGAATCGACACTGGCTGTACTGTATCCAGATGCCCATGAATCTCTTTTTACATAGTCAAGGCCATCTGCATCAATGATGTCACCATGGATAAGATCAATAAATGCATTTTCAAAACTTTTGTTAACTTCATCTTGATATTTGCATCCAATTATCATTCTCACTACCAGTTCCAAATCTGCATTTTCCTGAACATAGTTACCAAAAGCTTTAATTACAACCCATGCACTCATCTTCTCATGTGGAGCCGCTTTTTTAAAGAAATGGAATGAATCGGCACGAAAAACGTCATTTCCTATTTCGTCCTCAAGCATTTGAGAAAGATTGTGTTTGTCATTATCAAAATATTCCTCAAATGTATGAGAGAAAGGAGAGTGACCAATATCATGCAATAAGCAAGCCAATTCATAACTATTGAATACAACTTCCTTATTAGAAGGGAAGGATTCACATTCTTCAGTTTTCTTTAGTGCTTCAATTATCAGGTGGCCAAGATGGTATACACCTAAAGAGTGTATGAAACGATCATGTCGAGCACTAGGGAATAAGGCCCTGGTAGAAGTCTGCTCTATTCTACGTAAACGCTGAAAATATACAGTGTCAATAACATTTTTCATTAAGTAGTCAGACACTTGAATATAGCCATGTACACTATCTAATATTCTTTTGTTACTATTTCCCATTTTGCTCTAATTCGTTCAATCATATTTTTATTTGAGTCGTAATAAACAATGCGAGGTTTGGACTCTACATGCTTCTTTATTATAATTTCTGTACTTCGAACTTCTAACAAAGACGGATATTCATAAGCCGCAACTTCAAAATCCTCTTCATTGAAAATACATTTTATATGTTCCTCTCTTAACAGATTAGCTAATCTGTTAATCTTACAAGCTTCTACTACAAGATCATCCTCTAATCTTAGACTATCAAAGAATGACAACAGTTCATAAGTTTCACAATATATCATTTTCTTTAGAAAATATTACGCCAACAATAACCATGTAACATACGCCACAGAGTCGCATCATCCATTATTACCACTCTGTCCAAACATATATAACAGATAGTTGACTTGTCATAAATCTTTTTTACACTTCAGGATTCTCTATCTCTTTTGAAATCAACTTATACTTAGCTCGGATATCTTCTCGTTGATAGAAGTCCAATAAATCTGCTTTACTAAGAGCCCCGTCCTCCAAATATTTTACTAAGTATTGCTGATTAAATTCAATAGACAAAAGGCTCTTCTCTATATTCTTCAGTATCTGCTGATTGTTCTTAATATTGGTTTTTACGAGCATCTCAATATTCTGTACATCACGTATGTCTTTCAGCAAACGTTTGATTAGCATGTTCACAAATTCCACCTCCACGTTCTTCCCATCCTTTCTTAAAGCCAGTCCACGAGCTAAATTATAAGCAATAGCCAGGTTGTGGTAGTCTGAAGCCTCGTAATCAATAATACAAATAAAACCAATATTCTCAATATATGTAACCCCATCCACAATCCGCTGAATAGAAGCATCTGCCAGTGTTTGATCAAAAACAATAATGCTCGCATTAGCACCACGATTTACTGTTGACTCCAGCAATTGACTCCATGCAGTATCATACTTATTAGATGCAATATCTGGTGAATCAACATCACCCAATTTGATACTTTTGTCAAACTTACATTCTATGGCTACTTTCTTTCCGCTGTTCTCGCCACCTACATAAGCCAAAATATCGCCTGTCTTGTTATTCTTCAACAGACCTTTCGATGTTCCAGATAGTGAAACAACATCTCCAAGATGAAAATGCTCAATGTAGGCTTCAAGAAACTCTAAGATATCATTCTCTGCGGCAACGCCCTTAATAGCTGTTTTGTGGAAAACCTCTTGTTTCATATCAAACAGCAGTTTTAAGTTCTCCAATTGAACCCCCAAGTCATCTGTTGTTTTAGAAAGGAAAGCAGAAAATCTGTCTTCCATTGTTGCCAGTACACCAATGCGAATCGCACGCAATAAAGCTGTCTCTCTTTCATTTTCAGGGAGGGAAACAAAAAAACGATAAACAAGCTCATCCGAGATTTCAAAACTATCCACTTGGACGCGCTGGAGTTTGTGATCTATACGCATACTTTATACTTGAGTGTAACGGTAGCCCCCCTTTTTAATATAGGCTGCAAGGAATTTACCATGCGAATCTGCAGCCATCAATCCATCATAAATACTTTGTGGCACATCATAATACTGATAAACGGAGCCACTCAAAAACTCAATCTCTAAAACCATGTTTCCAGGGTCGTAGCCAATCGAAGCAATGTTCGAAGATGATACATATTGTCTTTCCATATATTTTATAAATGTTACATATTAACTTGTTGTAATCTCCATGCTTTCACAATGTTCTGATACTCTTCATCAGTAATATCCAAAGCATTGTTCCAAGCACCTTTCCCGTTTTCGTCAGAAGCCACAATGGGGTCATTACTGTCTGGCCTATTCTTTTTATCTGGGAATGTAATGACAGCTCTCATAGGCATTCTCACTGCCTCACCAACAATAATGGATTCGCCAGTTTTCAGAATCGGAAGCATATTCACCAAATTAGAAAGATTATCTGAAACAGAATTGGCAATTATACCTCTATCATTAGAGTTTGTCAGGCGCAAAGCTATCGTTGTACCACATTGTGAAAGAATAGTTGGATCAATCTCTGAAGGGCGTTGACTTACAATCATGGCACTAATACCATATTTACGTCCTTCCTTTACCAATCGGCGTACTATTTTAGATGCTCTACTATAATTGTCACTTCCAAGATAATTATGCGCCTCCTCCATCACTATCAGTAAAGGACGCTTTCTGCCTCCTTGTTCAAGATTACGTGACCAGAACATAGAGTCATACATGACACGCAGAAGAATTCCTATAATATCATGTAAAATTCCACTTGGTACTCCTGAAACATCAAAAACTGAGAGAGTTTTTTCTCCCATCCAAAGTTTCAATAGTGAATGTATATCATTTGTTATATTTCCATCTGCATCTGGAATAAACCCCTCTGGTTTTAAAGCAAAATCAAAACGTGGATCTACCATTTTTGCCTGTAATGCTATCAACTGTCTTCTTAGATTCATGGTAGCCGCTGACAAGAATATTTTTGATTGCTGTTGCTCCTTATATCTGGGTAGTACAAATGGTTCCATAGATCCAGTCATTTTACTTCCGTCTTCGTTTGTTACGAAAGCTTCAGTCGTCTCATTCTCATCAAAATCCCTATCAATAGCACATATCTTCTGTCCTGTTCCCGTACAGGTATGTGTAGCAAACATTGACCTGTATAAATAAAGGAACAAACGTTGCAGACTGAAAGGCACAGGTGTATCTACTGTTATATTATCCTTGTTTAGATATGAGAATAAAACTGGGTTCTTCTCTATTGTTAGCTTTTTAAGTGCTAGAATAAGTTCCGAAAGTGGGAATCGGTCATTATCTTGAATATCACCAAAAACAAAACTTACAAATTCGTCAAAGCTCATAGCCCAATAGGGCACAACTAGTTTTTTATCCGTATCATCTTCCGGAGTTATTCTAAATACATTAGATCTACTTTTAAAGGTGCCACCGTACTCACCATGAATATCAACAAGAATAATTCTGGAGGACGGAAAAACTGTAGAATCTATAAGAGTGTTAACTAGTCCTGCTACAGTAGTTGATTTACCAGTTCCTGTAGAACCCACAATACAACTATGTCTGGTCACCAACTTATTGATATCTACCATCGCTGGTATATTCTCCGCACCAGAAATAGTACCTACCGGTACAAACTCAGCACCATTCTCACGACCATATATATTCACAAGGTCATCTTCTGTAACAATATAGATCTCATCATCTATCATAGGATATTGTGAGATTCCTCTTTCAAATGGCTGGCCTTTTGCGCCTTCCCCTACTAGTTGTACAGTCATCCACCTTAACCCCGTATTGGCTTCGTTTCTCATGGGTTCTGGTACTGCATCAGCTCCTATCTGTACAATGGTACCATACAAATTGACAAAGCCCTGTGGTATTTTCACAAAGCCACCGACCTGTCCAACCTTATAACCATTTCCATAGATATAAGAAATGGTTGAATTGAGCGATGGATATAACTGTACAGAAACATTTGTTCCAGAAATACTTCTTACAGATCCTATGACAGCAGGATTACTTTTTGTCTGCATCTGGATAATCTCCTATTAGTTCTAAAAGGAAGGAAGTGAAAGCGGCGAAATCTCCAAACGATACGCGGTCATCAACCTTTTTAAAATTATAGTTTACAAATTCATTCTTGTCATCCACAAACTTTGACCATTCACGGCGTTGAGCACCAATCACGGCCTCTTCATCGTACCAAATACTGAGGTTGGGACGTTCTAATGCTCTTTTTACAGCTTCTGGTGCAGCTAATGTACCAGCAGCATCTTTCTTCATCTTCCCATACATCAATGCCACCACATTTGCACTCTGGTTTACCTTCAATGCATTGATAATTGTGTCATTGATATGTTCGTCACCAAATGAATAACCACAAACAAATAATACGGCATGAGGTTTTAGAAGGAAGCCAGTCAATCTGTCTGACATAGCCAGAAATGGCATTTTGCGACTCTGGTCGTATTTCAGTTTGGAGGGATATATCAATTCAGGAGAACCTGGAAGGCCTTTAGATACTCTGCAAACTCCTCCCGACGTGGTTTTCCAATTAACTGAGCCATGAAGTTTCCATAGTCTCGTCCAATAGGAAGGTAGTTCATTTTCCTCAACAGAATGAATATCAAAGAACGGGTATCTTGAACCTGAGAATCCATCAAAGAATGGTACACCTTGTTCTTCTAAAGCCTGCTCTATTAGCAAATCATAGTTAGTTGTAAATATTTCAACTGGGACAGCACGATCAATAGAACTCACCCATCTTGCCAATCTTCTATATGAATTATCTCCATCGGGCAAGTCCATCGTCACGGCATTAGCTATTGTATTACAGATTTCTGCTTCCAAGTTGTTTAGATCACCTTCTGTAAAACCGCGTACAGTTCCACCACCAGTTGAGACTTCTTTCATGGAACGGATATAAGTAAGAACATCCTCAAGATTTGAAGAATCCTTACCTGCTTTACTCAACTCTTCCAACAGTCTTTTATATGGTGTGGTTACTGCATCTGTAGCATGTGCATCGTTGATAATCTTGGTCAAGCCAGCCATATCTGGGAGCAATGGACTTCCCGCTATTCTAACAGATAAGGGACAACCTGCAGCAAGAAGGAAGCCAAGTGGAGCTTTATCTTGTGACAATAGTAACCTTAAACTTCGTAAATGTCTTACCTGATCATGTTTCATATTTCTCATAAATAATTAATGATTCTTCTTGTTTCATCGTTCACTTTCATCAGCTCGAGATACAGCCATCAAACATACAGATCTTATCGTCTCATCAACATTTGGTTTTGCTTCGTCCTCATCCGACTTCTTCAATCTTTCCACCATACTTTCTACCACCATATATCCAATTCCAGATAATATCATTGTAACGAGTACCAATAGTAACGTATACCCTGACAGTCTTATCTCATAGGCATGAAACACGTGATAAACCAATATGTTCATAAAGAATACCCCAGACCATATCCAAAAGTCCACAAAACTCTCTTGAGCTATCTGCATCGAGTCAACTTTACTATTAATAACAGCCTCGTTATGTTTGATAATTTTAATTGTGCTATCAATTAGTTTCTTGTAGTGATCCTTCTTATTTGTAGTGTTCTCCAAATCATCTACGCCCAAATTCCAAAATTTTCGTTTCCTCAATGTCAGTACCGAATAAGTTATGGATCGTCCCAAACAGTATATCAGAATAAGCATAAACAGGAGTATACACATATTGACGTATGAATAAGTACTGGAACCATTTGAAACCAGATTGGCGCAGCCGATAATTATCGCCCCCATGATAGATGTCGATCCTATGAACATTGATGCCTTGTTCTCTATGGTCTTATCCCTTTCTCTTTCTTTCTCATCAATGTATTGTAGCTTCTCATACTTCAGTTTGAGAAATTCTATCTCATCATTTCCCTGCACTTCCCCATTTTTCTGATGTTTTTTATCAGAATTGGTAGGGAAATTACTGTTTACCATATTACGAATCAAACTGAATAACATAAACATTTTACTATTTCTTTTGAAATCGGTAGTCCTGCCAGATGCTCAATCCAAGCCCACTGCCCATTCGGGTTAATCTCTAGAAAAACATAATTGCCTTGCTTGTCTAACACAAAATCAAAAGCACCATAATCCAAATTCAATCTCTGCATCAGTCGAAGGCATTTTGTCTGAATATCCTGAGGCAGTTCTATCGGTGTATGCTGTAATATGTGCTCACCTCTTCTCCAATCTATACAAGTATCCTCTAACTGTTGAGAATCAATAGTTACTGCAAAACACTTTTCTCCCACAAAAGTAGCTCGAACATCATAACGTTTTTCAATTTTACTCTGAAGATAATTGATATTAAACTCAGCTTCTTCCTTCTTTATTGCTTGTGTTATTTCTGATGTATATACAATCTGAGGATGCTTTTCATCCATAATCCTTGCGTTATGCACAGGTTTGATGATATGTTTACCATAGCTTACAAATTGCTCTACACTATCATGATGATTTGATATCAATGTCGAAGGGATAGTCAAGCCAACATCTTTTGCCAGTAAAAGTTGATAGATCTTGTTTTCGGCGTTTCTTATCGCAAATACATTATTAAACCAATGCTTTTTTGAAAGTAACCTATAAACACCCTCTAAGGTGTAATAAATCTCTATTTGAAGAAAAGATTTCTCACCTTCCGTTAAATCTGCGTCATCATACAGAGGCAGTTCTGGCCTACGGTAATATATATCCGTAAAATCCAGAAGATGAAACTCCTTATTGTCCAGTTTGTCAATCAGTAGATACTGTTCACTCTCAAAATCAAGAACTATCTTAACCGTTTTAGAAAGTTCCTCAGTATTAAAACGATAGAAATCTATTTCCTGCCGTTTTAATTCCTGAACGATGAAATCAGTTGTAACATCTTCTTTATTTGTAAATAAAAGAACCTTCATCATCAGATTCCATTTCTGCTCTTGTCTTAGTTGATATAAGAAGCATCTCACTGGCCGTATCGTCCGATTCTCTTAGAGCCTCAGTCTTTGTAGAGATACAAAGCTTATCATCTTTTGAATCAACAAATGGTATTACCATACCTTTTTCATTCCTCACGACATTCAACTTAGCATCATTATCATAATGATAAGAATGAGCATAGCCTTGATGCATTGGCTGTGAATAATTTAATAATATTGACCTCATAATAAAACCTATTTGCCATCTTTGATATATACATAAATAATAAACTCTCTTCTCAAACCTATTTTTTTATTAGCTTTTATAAACAGGCGCAAGATTTATACTTTAAAGTACTGGACACAATTCATAAGGATTGGCCACCGTCCTCCTGCCGAACCTCTGTAGTAGCGTTACAATGTTTTCTTGTGGTTTGTCCTTCTCTATCTGCAGCTGAGCATTACTTGGTATGCGCGAAGCAAAGAAAGGCCACAACTCACGGGCAGAATACTCTTTATCCTTTGAGGGAAAGTTTGCCAGCGGCAAAACACGATTCTGAATCTTGAAATCATTACTGTAGCTGAAGTGCCACATCCCGTCAGAATAGAGAAGCGTACCCACAAGCAACTTGCCCAGATTAATGTTAAACGTAGCATCGTTGTCTGCGGCTAATATTACGTCATTCTGACTCTCTGACCAGAACAAACGCGCAAATACTTTCTTAAATTTCGTCATACTAATTTTCTCAATTCATTAAAACGGTACTCTAAACATTTACATATCAGCGTGACTCTATTCACGCTCATCAGAGACTGGAAGTTCTGTTTTACTTCCGCTATCATACGTTCCAATACGTCAGGTGCAAGCATTTCTCTTACTTCGTCCTTCGAAATATGGAACTCATTCGTATAAATCTGGTTGAAGAGTTGGAAGTGATTGGGATTCTTTTCTCCTTCCCATCCTATCTTCGGTCTGGAATCTTTGCAGTATTTCTGAATATGGCTGTCTATCGTCTTGTTCACCTCAACAATATCCATTATCTTGCTCTCTGAATAGTTCCAGAACAAACCTCGTGCCGTATCATATACGGGAGAGAAAAATGGCTGAAAGTTACTCTCTACTGATCTGATTACGCCCCAGTTGAAGAAGTGCCTGTCATTATTTCCTACAACTGCGTCAAATATTACAAGTCTTGACAGTTCATGCATAATCTCATCTTTCTGGTAAAGGAAAAGATTTGCAACAGCCTCTTCTATGACTTGAAGCGTAAACAAGTCTCTGGTCATCTTCTGCTCATCCACCTCTTCCACATATCGGGTCGATTCATTCAGATAGCCAGCCAAAATATCTGCTCCATGCACCAGCTCATCCTTGCCCGAATGCAGAAAATAGCGACTAAGAAACCTAAGCTGACCGCCAATCATCGCTATCCTCGATTCTGCCATTTGCAAGCCAAATACCACACCAAGACGATTCAACATCAACTCCGTGACAGATTCAATGGGATACCACTTATGGCCCGTCTTAGCAATATACCGTATCCAGTTTTTGCGGTTCTTCTTATGCCGATGACC
>JAEEGI010028938.1_pt1 | contig 10508 bp, 6 predicted proteins | sample 8958751 | NCBI WGS metagenome assembly JAEEGI01 (sample SAMN16246545, study PRJNA631951) | gut metagenome | biome: gut microbiome; feature: rumen; material: KS-attached | host: Bos | place: Iran: Karaj | collected 2018-10 | reverse complement strand
CTTCATCATAGCTTCCCTTGAAGATGATGCCGCCGTTACTTGTATCTGTAACAGACTGCGATGCTTTTATTTCCTCCTCTGTGAACGGCGTCGTCAAGGCCTTCAGAATCTGCGGCCAGAGAACGTTTCGCGTGTTGTCGCGCAATTCGTCGCGGGTATGGGAGGCAAAGGCTCCTGGATATTCTGCAACCCGTTGGATTGGAACGCCTGCCGCTGATGCTGCGGAGCGGGCCTGATCGACGAAGCCTGGAGCCGCGATCATGACGGATGGAATGCCGAGATGCTCCGCCGCGATGCAGGAGCCTGTCTCTTTCGGTGTGCAAAGGCCGCAACCACCATTGCCAGAAATGACCGCTTGAATGCCGTATTCTTTTAGTTTCCGCTGGAATTCATCTTTTTCATGGCGGATGACGCCTGGCGCGGGCCATGGGCCGGCGGAACCGATTTCGCTGAGAAGATAGATTTTCGCGTTCGGGAACTTGTTCAGAATAAGGCGTCTAAGTTCCGGATGGGTGACGGATGCCATGAAACTGCCGCCGACGATGGCGATTTTCTTGCCATCCAACGTGTTAAGACGTGGCGCTTGCGTGATTTTCTTCACGGTTCCAGGGCCGATTGGCGACAAAACGGCATAACTTCCATTCTGTTCGTCCTTTACGATGCCCGGTAACGTGCAAGAACCATCGACACATTCCGCATCTGTCGCATCAGCCGCGAACGCACAGGTGAGTAGAGTTGCAAGTAATGTTATACAAATGTGTAGCTTCATAAATACTCCTAGGGATTCATCGTTTGATTTTGACTCTCTGAAGGAAAATCGTCATTGCGCATTTGACGTGTCTTATTCAAAAAACGGACAATTGGGCAGAATATTTTATCAGATGGTTGATGGGAGTGGAAGAAGTTTTCCTAAACATATGGGAGGTATTAATTTGAAAATTTACAAAAAAAATGCAGAAAACAAAATTAATGGCATATTATCGGTTTGGTTAAGCAAAAAACACATTTTTCATGAATGACAGTGAATAATCATGACTAAATCAAATTCCATTTTTATAATTGCCCTTATGGTCTGTTTGGCAGTTTCCAAATTGATTGCCGCTCCCATTAACTTCATCAATGTCAAGGACTTCGGGGCTGTTGGCGATGGCGTGGCTGATGACACGGCGGCGATTCAGAAAGCGATTTCGGTATCGACTGAACGGCAGGCGAACATCCTGTTGGCGCGGCAGCCGATGGTGGATGATTTGCCAGAGTTATCATATCTTCCTGCATTGAGCACCACGACAGAAAATACCATCCAGCCGGAAGTATTTTTACCCAAAGGAATCTATCGCGTGAGCAAGACATTAGTGGCCGGATCGTTGGTGTTGCGGGGTGAAAACGGCGCAGTGATTCGGATGGCCGATTCGTCGCGAGACATCCTCTACAGCCATTGGGGGTACCGTGTGCGTATCAGCAATGTGACGTTCGAAGGCGGTCGCCGTCAGTTGTTGCTCTATACGGGCAACAACGACATGGCGAATTTCTGCGTGGCGAATTGTGTTTTCCGAAACTCCTCCGCGGCAGCTATTTGGAGCCATAACTACCGTCGGCCCGGTGGACATGATTTCAGCACGATGACCATGGGGCCGTATTCCGTCACATCAACGCCGGATGGACCGCAACTGACGCCAAATGACGAGACGCAACCATATTTTGCGCATTCTACGTTGGCTATCGTTTCCGACTGTCGTTTTGAAGAATGTGCCACAGCCATCGACATGGCGACGGACGGTTGCCAAATCGAACGTTGCGCCTTTGTCTTTTCAAAACCGCTATCTAGGCCCGTTTTCATTGGCGGCATGTTCAATCGCTATGTGGATTTGGATTGCCGTGCGGCTGGAGCGACAGGAAACGAAGCATGTTGGATTGCAGGGCGCGGCGGATGCATTGTTGGTGGAAAATACCGTTTAGATACGCCGTCGGCTGAAATGCCCGCTATTCGTTGGACACGCGGAAAATATATTAGCGAAGTGCCGTCGGCGTTGTCGGTTCGCCATGCACAATTCAGTGGAATAGGGCAGGCATTGCTGCGCATTGAAAATCGCGAAGCCGAAAATTCACCCCAACTGCTGGATTTCGATGATGTGATCGTTGATGGCGTATCTGCTCCAATTCCATCTGTCCTTTGGGAAGTCCCTTTTAATCTGGAACTTGCGCAAAAATACCATTACAATTTCAAGCCCGCTTTGGAGATTTTCAAAGGCGCGGCGATGACCGTCGAACCGCCGTATTTGTGGAGCATAACGCGTTGCACAGGACTCATCACGGAAGGGATTCCCGCCGTTTTTTCACTCAACAAAAATGGTGATATCACGCCTGAACAGGAGGCGAAATTTGCCGTGGAGCGGCCTGCGCTGCCCAATGTAATGGATAGTGCTAAGTTACTGTACGCACGCAATTTCGGCGTGGATGACAATCCGGATTCCGATGATACCGCCGCATTGCAGTCGCTTTTTGATGCTGCGCGTAAATTGGATTCTCCTGTGCGTATCCTATTGCCGCCCATTCTGATGCGAATTTCACAACCATTGATTTTACCGACCGACTGCCGTATAACCGTGCGTGGCAATGGCTGCCTATTGCAGAGTAATCGTGACCTTCCGATTTTCCGTGGAACGGGTGTGAAATCGCTAGCTGTCGAGCATATGCGTTTGGCGTGGGGGAGTATGGCCTTCGATCTGGCTGATTCGCCTAAAGCGTTGGTGCATATCGACAAATGCTTCTTCTACCAGCAACGGCAGTGCGCTGTGAAATTTGTGGGCGGAAAACAGAATGATGCCGCCTTGACCATTTCACGTTGCACATTCGTTTCACCTGTGCAGGGCATTGACAGCGATGCCGCGACAACTTGGCTGGAGAACAATTGGGCTAGTACAAATGGCCGTCAGGATCGGAAGGCGTTCATTGTGAATCGCGGCAACATGCACTGTTGGGGGCTGCTCGGTGTGCCCATGCCGATGAAAGATCATGGGCATAACCATCTTCCTATTGTTCCCAACTGGCTGTTTGCTAATGACTTGCGATGGTTTGATAATTTGGGTAAGCTTGATATCCGCCAAACGCGTTTTGGCGGTGAATACTATGGCTATGTTCCGGTTTTCAACTACGCGCGTGGCGGATCGATTTCCATAGAAGGAAGCTTTGCTTGTTTTGGTTTTCCTGATTGCATAAACTGCATCGTCTATTGCGAAGAGCCACCAGCGGGCATCTTTTTCCGTAACTTCGGTTGGGAATGGCGGCGTGCCGAACAGCGTAGTGTCAAAAAAGCGAAGCCAGATATGTCCATACCCGTAATCCAACGCAACTTCCTTTGGAAGGATTGAAAAAGAAAAAGTCCTGCAACTTATTGAATTGCAGGACTTTTGAAAACTGGAGCCAGCGACGGGAGTCGAACCCGTGACCTCATGATTACAAGTCAAGTGCTCTACCAACTGAGCTATGCTGGCAATATTTACTTTAATATACACGCTGAACGGAAAATCGCAACGGTGGAGAGAGAAAAAAACATGTTCTCTCGTTCTCGCAGGGGCGGGACCCACCTAAATCGTTCCCGCAGGAGTGGGACCCTCCCATGGCGTAAAACTGCACATATTCATTGTAAAATGGCAATTATTCCTTATATTATGTAGTTGGACTCATTTGGAGTCGCCAACGAAGTCATCTTTAAAGAAGGAAATGCCATCATGGCGAAATCATTCAATGTTGCTGTTGTCGGTGCCACGGGCGCGGTCGGTGTGGAAATGCTGAAGACGCTCGAAAAGCGCAATTTCCCTGTTAAGAACCTGAAGCTTCTCGCTTCCGAACGTTCCGTTGGCAAGACTTTGAAATTCAAAGGCGAAGACGTTAAAGTCGAAAAATTGACCGAAGATTCCTTCGGCGGCATCGATATCGCGTTGTTCAGCGCGGGCGCGAGCCGTTCACGCGATTTTGCGTCCCATGCCGTGAAGGCGGGAGCGGTCGTCATCGACAATTCGAGCGCGTTCCGCATGCAGGCGGACGTGCCGCTGGTCGTTCCGGAAGTCAATCCGGAAGACGTGAAATGGCACAAAGGCATCATCGCGAATCCGAACTGCACGACGATTATCATGCTGGTCGCGTTGAAGCCGTTGTATGATATCTCTCCCATCAAGCGGATCATCGTGAGCACGTATCAGTGCGCGAGCGGCGCAGGCGCGAAGGCCATGGAAGAGCTGCGCAATGAGACGGCCGACTATCTGGCGGGCCGTCCCGTCGTGCCGCAAGTTTTGCCGCATCCGTATGCGTTCAACCTCTTCAGCCACAACACGACTATCGGCCCCAACGGCTATTGCGAAGAAGAGATGAAGATGGTGAATGAAACGCGCAAGATCATGCATGACGACAAGATTCTCGTCTGCCCGACGTGCGTTCGCGTCCCTTGCTTGCGCTCCCATGCGGAAGCCATTACGGTTGAGCAGGAACGGAAGGTCAGCGTTGAAGAGGCGTTGGCGGCGTTTGCGAAGGCCCCTGGCCTGAAGATCGTGAATGACGCAGAGCGCAACTACTTCCCGATGCCCGTGGACAGCAACGAACAGTACGACGTGCTCGTCGGCCGCGTCCGCGACGATTTGTCCAGCCCGAACGGCTTGGCGATCTTTGTCTGCGGCGACCAGTTGCTGAAAGGCGCCGCGCTGAACGCCGTTCAGGTTGCGGAACTTCTTTAATAGCTGAAAGCTGAAAGCTAAAAGCTAAAAGCAAATACAAAAGACGTTGAAAGCCAAAAGCTTTCAGCTCTAAAAAATCCCTCCTATTTGGCGGGATTTTTTTTGCCATGAAATGAAAATTATACAGTTTATCAGAAGCAATGTCGTGTTGGCCATCGCCATATTGGCGGCGGCTGTCACGACGTGTTTCGTGCCGCCGGACAAACAGTGGCTCGGCTATTTCGATTGGAAGACGCTGACCTGCTTGTTCTGCACATTGGCGGTGGTCGGCGCCTTGCGGAACATCTTGTTCTTCACGATGTTAGCACATAATATCGTGCGATTGTTCAGAACGACGCGGACGAGCATTCTGGCGTTGGCGTATATCACGTTCATCGGCTCCATGTTCATCGCCAACGACATGGCATTATTGACGTTTCTGCCGTTGGGCTATTTCGTGCTGTCATCGACGGGCAATGAAAAGCATCTGGCGTTCACGTTCATCATGCAGAATATCGCGGCGAATTTGGGCGGCATGCTGACGCCGTTTGGCAATCCGCAGAACCTCTATCTTTACACGAAATTCACGATTGACACAGTGGAATTCATGCGGATTATGGCACCGCCGTTCGCAGTGGCCGTGTTGCTTATCACGATCTGTTGCCTATGCGTCGAAAGCACACCGTTGCGTGTCGAGAAAACGCCTGTGCAGAAGCATACGGTTCGGATGTGCATCTATTTGGCGCTGTTTGCGTTATCGGTGGTCATCGTCTTCCGCCTCGTGCCATATTATTATGGTTTGGCGGTCATCACAGGCGTGCTGCTGGTCATGGATCGGAAGGCGTTGAAAAAAGTGGATTATCCGCTGTTGCTGACATTTACGGCGTTTTTCATCTTCTCCGGCAACATGTCGCGCATCGAATGGGTGCATGATGTGTTCAAACATCTGCTGTCGAAGGACACACTGACGGTGAGCACGATGTCCTGTCAATTCATCAGCAACGTGCCGTCAGCGATTCTACTGTCACAATTCACGGAGAATTATCGTGATTTATTGGTGGGCGTGAACATCGGCGGCACGGGCACGTTGATTGCATCTTTGGCTTCATTGATTACATTTAGGGAATATCAGAGGCTTTATCCGGGCAAAGTTCGGCAGTATCTGCTTCTTTTCACGGCGTATAATGCGTCGTTTCTCGGTATCTTGCTAGCGTTCATGCACTTAATCAAATAGGGGGATGGCATGCTCCGATACAGGACAAAGGCGAATTTGATATTGGTGTGTCTGGCTCTCGCGTTGACGACGATCATTCTGTTACTCCACATGGGCTATCTGATCTACGGCACGATGAAAAGCCAGCGGATCTACATGGAAACGATCTGCCAGAATATCCAGGAGGCGCTTTCCCGCGAAGACGTCACGCTGGAGACGTTGCTGGAAGAGCGTGTTGCGAACGATTTGTGGAACAAGCTGAGATTCGCCAGCGGTCGGCCAAAGATGCGTTGTATCATCGTCAACAATGATGGCGTGAATGTATTCCAACGCGGTGTCTTTCAGGTCAGAAAAGTGGCGGCGACCATTGATGAGTGCATTCCATACGGACCGATTCCCTTGTCGTCGGATCCTTCCTGCCATGCCTTCTTCATCACTGGGGCGACGATACTTAGCGGTAAATGCACGATGCAGGATATTTTGAAAATGTGGCAGGTGACAGAACGGTTCGTCGTGCCCGGCGGTGCGATTTATCTGGAGACCGACTGCCAGTTCGAAATCGTGACGCATTTTCTGGAAGGCATTGTGCTCGCCTTCGTGGCGGCGGTGATCTTACTGTTCAGCTGTAATTACTTCTTGCGCAAGAACTTGTTCATGCCGTTGGAGATGGTGCAGGAGACGCTGTTACGGGTTCGCGCAGGGCATCTGGAATCGCGTATCAAGTTGCTTGGCACGAAGGATGAGTTGGAAGTTCTCATTGAACAGTTGAACGCGACGTTTGCCGATTTGGAGAACGCCTTTGCGAAATCGCGTCAGTTCAGTAGTGACGCTGCGCATGAATTGCGGACGCCGTTGACAGTCATCCGCGGGACGCTAGAGGTCAGTTTGTCGAAACCGCGTACGACGGAGGAGTATCAGGAGGTGATTTCAGAGGTGTTGAACGAAGTGGCATCGCTGTCACAACTCGTTGAGACATTGCTGATTATGACGCGAATTGAGCGCGGCGTGGGTGTCCGTAAGGCGGAGAATTTCTCGGAAATCGTAAGGACGTCTGTGGACTGGTCCAGCAAGATTGCGGAGGGCAAAGAGCAGACCATCGAGGCGGAGGTGGAAGACGGCATTTGGTTCGACGCATTGCCGAACCTGTTGGAGCTGCTTTGCCGTAATCTGCTTGTGAACGCGATGAAATATTCGCCGGAGAACGCGACGGTGAAAGTCATCCTGAAAAAGGCGGACGGCAACATCATCTTCCGCGTTATCGACAACGGTATCGGCATTCCTAAAGAGATGCAGGACAAGATCTTCAACCGTTTCTTCCGCGTCGAGCATTCCGCCACCACCAGCGGCTACGGGTTGGGCTTGGCGTTGGTAAAAACGATTGTCGATTACCACGGCGGATCGATCACCGTTGATTCGGAAGTTGGTAAAGGAACGGCATTTACGGTTGTGTTCTGATGATTTTTTTTCGGCCTATAGGAACCGTTTGCAGAGGCCGATGATGTAGATGAGCAGGATGATGGCGGGTAGCACGTAAGTGAGATACCATGCAATCTCCTTCGGCAGCTTGAAGCCGTTGCCCGTATTGGCCTCTTCGTAGAATTTTTCACGTCCCCAGCCCCATTTATGCGTGCAGAAGAGGACGACGCAGAGGGAGCCGAGCGGAAGCAGATTATCACTAACGATAAAGTCTTCTAGATCAAGGACATTCGTTCCTTTCCCGAACGGCTGGAAGCTTGCCCAGAGGTTGAATCCGAAGACGCATGGGAGGGAGAGGACGAAGAGGAGAATCGTCGTGATGACGGTTGAAGCACGGCGTTTGAGATGGAGTTCGTCTATGCCGAAGGCGATGAGATTTTCCGTGACGGCGACGAGCGTCGTGAGGGCGGCGATGCTCATGAAAAGGAAGAAGACGCTGCCGAAGAAACGGCCGTGCGGCATGGACAGGAAGATGCGCGGCAATGTGACGAAAATCAAGCCTGGCCCCGCGTTGGCTTCAACGTCGAAGGCGAAGCAGCATGGGAAGATGATGAGCCCTGCGCAGAGCGCGACGAATGTGTCCAACCCGATGATAATGGTCGCTTCCTGCGCGAGCGATTTCGATTTGTCTGCGTAACTACCGAAAATGGCGATAGATCCGACGCCGAGACTCAGCGTGAAGAAGGCCTGTGCCATGGCGGCGTGAATGGCGTCCCATACGCCGTGGTCCGTCAGTGATTTCAAATCTGGCTTGAGGAAGAATACGACGCCTTTCATACCGCCATCGAGAGTCATGGCGTAGAATGCCAGACCAATGATGAGGAGAAGCAGGCCGCCCATCATGAATTTCGTGCAACGTTCGACGCCGGATTTGAGGCCGGAGATGCAGATGGCGGCGGTGATGGCGAGAGCGATGAACGTGAACAAAATCTGGCGTGTGTAATTGCCGAGAAACTGGTCGAAAACAGTGCCGATGTCATCAGCTTTTAGATAATTGAAGACACCAATCACATAGTCGTAAGTGTATGACAGCAGCCATCCCGTAATGACACTGTAAAACATTAACAAGACGAGATTTCCGGCGAAAAAGAGCTTGCCGAAACCGACCCATGGGATGCGCGATTCCGCAGGCTTTAACGTGCGGAAACAGCCGACAAGACATTGGCGGCTTGCACGGCCGATGGCCAGTTCCATGACCATGGCGGGGAAGCCAAGCAGAATCAAAAACAACAGATAAAAGCAGACAAAGAGAGCACCGCCATATTGTCCTGTTATGTACGGAAAACGCCAAATGTTACCGAGGCCGATGGCGCAGCCCGCCGATAAAAGGATGAAGCCAAGACGGGAACCGAGAAATTCGCGTGATGTTTTTGTTTCTTCTGACATATGCGTATTTTATCTTGTGTTTTGGGAGAATATATTAATGTAATAGTAGGCTTGGGTTTGTAAAATGAAACAGCGCATTTACAGTTATGTCTGTGGATGTGGAGCGGTTGAAGCAAACGATTTTGGAACGACCATGAAAAAGAAAATACTGGTGATCGGCGCGACTGGCGCGATGGGACAGTATCTTGTTCCCGCACTGGCGGAAATGGATTATGAAATCGATGCCATTTCGTTGGACGAAAAGGAATCGATGCAGTCCAATGTGCGTTATTTTAAGGCGAATGCAAAGGATCGCGCGACGCTCATGGGATTCCTGAAGAATCATTATGACTGCATCGTCGATTTCATGACATATCCGACGAATACGTTGGCGACGATGATGCCGTTGATGACGTCGTTTACGGATCAGTACATCTATCTGTCCAGTTGTCGTGTATTTGCGAATGAAGAGAATCCGATTGTGGAATCGTCGCCGCGGCTCATTGATGTGTCAAAGGACGCGATTCTCGTGAACTCCGATGATTATTGCATCTACAAAGCACGCGGCGAGAACATGTTGCGTAGCCTGCCACGGAAGAATTGGACGATTGTGCGGCCTTCGACGACATATTCGTATCTGCGCTACCAGCTGGTGACGTTGGAAGCGGCCGACACGGTCGGCCGCGCATTCGCAGGCAAACCTGTGGCGCTGCCCGAACAAGCGCGGAAGATTCCTGCGTCGCTCTGTTGGGGCGGCGATGTCGCGAAGATGTTCAAAGGATTGATTTTCAATGAGAAGGCGCTTGGCGAAGATTTCAATGTTACAACGTCTGAGGCCCGCACATGGGAGGAGATCGCAGAATATTACAAGGAAATCTGCGGCTTGAAGGCCGTGTGGATTGACAAGGAAGAGTATCTCTCGATACTGGAGCCTGATCCGTGTAATCTTGGAAAACGGTGGCAGTTGGAAGTGGCGCGGCTTTTCAATCGCGTTTATGACAACAGCAAAATGCTTGTTGTGACGGGACTTAAGCAAAGCGATTTCATCCCGTTGCGCAAAGGATTGGAATACGAGATTTCACGTTGCCCGAAGGATTATCCGTTCAAGAATAATGAGCGTATGGACGCTTTTTTCGCAACACATTAAGAACCACGAATGGACACCAATGGACACGAAAATTGCCTCGCCGCCGTCGGCCTTGAAGCTCATGGTTTTGAGAAGACATGATATGACGGATTGTTTAAAATCTATTGGCCGTCGGCGGCTCGGCGGTTTCAAAACGCTTCGCGTTGGGTTTTCTTCGTGAAACAACAAGATAAACAACAGTACAAACATTAAAATCAAAGGAGTAAACAATGGCAATTTGGATTTCACATCGTGGCGAATCGCATGACGCCCCAGAAAACACTGCTTCCGCCTTCCGTCTGGCCATGGAGCGCGACGTTGACGGCATGGAAACCGATATTCATCTGACAAGCGACAACGTTCTGGTTTGCAGCCATGACGCGAATACACAACGTTGCTGTGGCGGCGTGTCGATGGTCATCGAACAGTCGACGTTTGAAGAAGTTGAAAAACTGGACGCCTGCAACGGCAAGATCGCTTTCCAGGGCGAAAAGATTCCGACTTTCGCGGAAGCCCTCGAAATTCTGAAGCCCGGCAAGCTTTTCTATGTGGAAATCAAGGAGAACGATCCGCGCGTCATCGATGCCATGATGGCGGAAATCGACAACTCACACTGCACGCG
>JAEEGI010028937.1_pt1 | contig 10508 bp, 9 predicted proteins | sample 8958751 | NCBI WGS metagenome assembly JAEEGI01 (sample SAMN16246545, study PRJNA631951) | gut metagenome | biome: gut microbiome; feature: rumen; material: KS-attached | host: Bos | place: Iran: Karaj | collected 2018-10 | reverse complement strand
CATCCGTTGAATACACAGAACATTTCGCATTTGCAAACCAAACCAAAAAAGGGTTTATATCATAAGCTATCGCAGGAATATTTCTGTTTGCGCAAACAAGTTCTGTCGTTCCTGTTCCTGAAAACGGTTCAAAGACGCATTCAGGTAAATAATCCAATTCGGATAGAATCTGTTCAACCATTTTAACAGAATACGCAGGTGTAAGTCTTAACCACCCATGCCGCCCAAATGATTTGTTATATTTGAATGTTAATTGCGAATTCTGCTTGATACCGTCCATTATTCCGCACTCATTAGTTGATTAAGAATTCGATGTATTTCAGCTTGAAAATATTCCTGATTATTTGCCATAAAGTCCGCAAGATCAAACCCTATCACATCTTTATAGAAAGCGTATGTAGAATTATAAGGTGAAGTGTTAATATATCCCTGTAACAGCAACCATTTTGCTTGACGATATCTTGTTACAATATCATCATCAATTTGTGCAGACATAACCATCAGGCAAGGAATATAGCCATTTGCATAAGCATTCGCGGCATTTGCAATATCAGCATTCTGTCTTTTTGAATCTTTGCTTTTATATCCCTGCCGAACTTCAAAAACAACCCCTGTCATTGCATCGCTAACCGCTTTTGTCAACTCTAATTGTTCCACCGCATGATTTTTCCATGCGAGAATACGGTTCTTTGCTGCTTCATTTTGAACTGCATCAAAAATAATACGCCCATCAAGGGAAAGTGTACGCGATTTTCCGTTTGCGCCTGTTATAGAATAAGACCATTTTACATCTGTTTCAGACAGACCCAAATAATCCTTGAATATCTCACGGACTAAACGTTCACACCCTATTCCAATTTGCCTATATACGCTTGTAATTCCCCCCGCTGCTTTATGGGCTGAATACATCAGCGGGCTATCAAGTCCAAGCCATTTATAAAAAGCATCCTGCCCGTAAAGCGACTGAAATTCAGAGAGAGAAAACCCGCCGTCTCTGGTATGACCAAATTTTGGAGAATAATTGGCGCACTCTCTAACAGGCGAAATCAAGAGTTCCCTATATCTGTTTTTCTGTTCATCTGTCATGTCATTTATCCCCCTGTTCCTGTTCCACGTCCAAATATAATATGTCTGTTTTACTCGCTCTACCTTTAGTGCATAATAATACATTTAGCATTATAGCACAAACAAGCATAGAAAAACTGCGAACCCCCTTACCCTTGCAAATCAAGCATTTCCGCCGTTCTGAATATACTCTTTCTCGAAATAAACAGCGATGTTCTTATCCTTGAGTTTTCTGATGTAGTTAAGTCAGTCCAGAGTGTTTCTCGCAAAACGGCTGATAGAGTTGGTAATCACCATATCAACCCAGCCGTTCATGCAGTCATCTATAAGCCGGTTGAACTACTCTCTCTTTTTGGTGCTGGTGCCGGAAATGCCGTCATCAGCATAGATTCCGGCGCACTCCTAGTCCGGGCTCTTCCTGATGTATTCCGTGTGGTGCTCAACCTGTGCCTCGTAGCTTGTTGCCTGCTCATCCGTATCGGTATTTACCATGTATCATACCTATGGCTGCGATGTTTCGGAAATTGCGGCTGAACTCGGGATAGATAAGTGGAAGGAGTATTATCTTAAACAGCAGGCTGAGCAAATCAGAGATAAGATGATGAACCTGTAAGCAGGTATCCTCTTTAAGTTTAAGGCGGTGTCGTGGTTAGGAACTGTGGCACTGCCGTTTATGGTAATAAAACCGTAGCCACAACCCTACCGATAGTAATAAAACTGTAGCCACAACCTCTGTATCTCTCTGCTAAAGTGTATTTTCAGATACAGCCAAAAATGCCTTTTTACCATCAACCTTTCAAAATTCAGAAACTCGCTAACCCTTTGATTTCAAGGGCTTTCAGAGCAGTTCTATTTCTCCCTCGATAGTAAAACTACCGTCTCAACATGCATGGAGGTAATCGATTCTATATCAAACATTTAGTTTTTGCACATGAAAAAGTGTACACAAACATTCCTACTATGTGGTAATTATAGTGTCATAGTGAACATATCTGCCATTTTCTACAAGTGTCAGCAATCATATCACCTCGTGTTAAATTTGAATACATAAAAACAAAAACAGCCGGAACTATGTCCGACTGTCATTATCTTACGCAGCAATTTCAATTTCAATTTCGATGCCCGACTTGAACTTAACCTTAAAGCGGTCATCATAGACAGTGATGGTCTCCACAAGCCGTCGTACCAAAGCATCATCGTACTCCTGAACCTCAGTGCCCTGCCCGGAGAGGAATGATTCCATCTCTGCAAATCTTATTCGAGCACCTTCTCTGTTCGCATCATCGATCTGGAGTCGATACTTTTCTTCCCTGAGCCGAATAACCTCATCGCCAAGAGCATCGCAGTTCTGACGAGCTTTGGTCAGCCTGATGATCTCTTGCTGCTTTTCATTTATTTTCTCATCAATTTCAGCAACAGCCTTCAGATTACTGATACCCAGAACTTTTGCGATGTTTGCTTTTAGCTGTGGCAGGAAATTATCCTGTTTTGCGTAGACCTCATTGATGGCTTTCAGTACCGCCGCATGAAGATCTGTTTCGTTTACCGTTCTCGCAGGACAGTCTATCTTAGACCTTTTCTTTTTGAGACGTGAAAGGCATCGCCATACAGTTCTTCTATTTCCACGTATGTTCCACGGAGTTCTCTGAAAAACCTCACCGCAATGAGCACAGAAGACAATGTTTGTAAGAGCGTACTTGCCACTGTACTGTCTGCGTCTCATCACATTGGTTTCAAGACTGGCACGTCTGGCCATCTCCTCCTGTACACGCAGAAACAGATCCCTCGGAATGATGGGTTCATGATTGTTCTCGATATAATACTGTGGAACCAGCCCTTTATTCTCCACCCTCTTTTTGGTAAGAAAATCTGTGGTGACAGTCTTCTGCAGGAGAGCATCGCCAATGTACTTTTCGTTTCTGAGAATCTTACGCAAAGTCGTTGCAACCCACTTGGTTTTGCCCGCTGCCGTCTTAATACCATCAGCCTCCAAACCTTTACTGATGATGTTGTAGCTGTAACCTTCCAGATATTCCCGAAAGATGCGTTTTACCACTTCAGCTTCTTCCTTGTTGATGATGAGCTTTCCGTTTTCATCCTTGTCATATCCAAGAAAACGAGTGGTGCAGACCTGTACCTTCCCCTGCTGGTAGCGGTACTGAAGTCCAAGTTTAACGTTCTGCGAAAGACTCTCACTTTCCTGCTGAGCCAGAGATGCCATGATAGTGAGCATCACCTCCCCTTTGGCATCAAGTGTGTTGATACTTTCCTTCTCGAAATATACCGCGATGTTCTTATCCTTGAGCTGTCTTATATATTTAAGACAGTCCAGGGTATTACGGGCAAAACGGCTGATGGACTTGGTAACCACCATGTCGATTTTGCCGGCCATGCAGTCATCGATAAGCCTGTTAAACTCAACCCTATTTTTGGTGTTGGTTCCTGAGATTCCGTCATCAGCATATATGCCGGCACTTTCCCATGCCGGATTCTGCTTGATGTATTTCGTGTAATGTTCGACCTGAGCTTCGTAGCTTGTTGCCTGCTCATCGGTATCGGTAGATACACGGCAGTATGCTGCCACACGTGTTTTAGGAACTTCATTCTGAACAACTCTGGTACCGACACGCTTTTTGGCTGGGATCATAGTTATTGATGCCATTTATACCTCTCTTACTTCTATTAAACTGTAAAGGTACTCAGCCTGAGCAAAGGGTTCTGCAATCCTCTTTTGGGCTTTTCCCATGGTGAATTCTTTATGAATTATGATTTTGTCAGAAAATGTCTTTTTCCTGTGATCTCTACCTAGCAGGGTACTGCGTCGGCGTCTTTCCTGCTCTGCAGCATCAAACATTTCCTTGTCGATGATGGCAGGATAAAACTCATCCCCGAGATAATGACGGTTCTGCAAAAGCCTTTTCACAAAGCAATGGTTCAAATGCAATCCCACATGCTCTGCAGCATTCATGTAGCTCATCCCGGACAGATAGCCTTTATAAATCTGCTTTATCTGTCTGACTTCTTCTTTGCAGACAACTGCAATGCCGTTCTGAATTCTGTATCCGAATGGAGTATGTCCTTTTGTCATTTTTGAATTACCTCGCTAAGATTAAGTCCGCATTTCAGATGGAAAGTAACAGAGGCTCTTGAGACGACAGTCGCATGATCGACAAAGTTTTCAAAAGCCTCCCCGTCAAACTCCGAAAGCATCTCCTTTTTCCCGGTAAACCGGATAAGTTCCTCCAACGCCGCTGTTCGATGTTTCTGATCGTTAGCACCGTTTATAATCTGCTCCTTTTCCTTCCTCAGCTTTTCAGTTTCATTGATGAGGCTGTTATTCTCCTGAGCAAATGTTGCCAAATCCAGATACCCCTTGCTGGCAAGCAGAGAAAGAGACTGTCTGCGCTCTGTCATTTCACTTATGGCTACATCAATCTCTGCCATTCGTACCCTATTGGCATTGTTATTCTGTCTGCGGATATCATTAAGAAGTCCCTGCAGAAGTTCGTAACTGGCAAAAATCAGCTTGTTCATCATGGTGGGAAAAGCTGATTTTAGAGCAGACTCCTTTACGTACTTCATAGAGCATTTTTCCTTATGATGGAGATGCTCACGGCATACCCATACCGGAGATTTAACAGTGCCTATGGTATTTATATGTCTGACGAGCATTGCTCCGCATTCACCGCAGACAATTTTCCCGGTAAATGGGTAGCGGATATTTGCCTTGCCAATGTTGAGGTGCTTTTCCTTCGCCCTAAGTTCCAGCGAAGTCTGAACCGCATCAAACACATCCCTGCTGATAATGGCTTCATGGTGTTCCTTCGCATAGAACTGATCAGCCTCACCGTTGTTCCTGCGACGCTTACAATGAGAATCTTTGCAGGTTTTCTGAAACAGACAGTCACCGATATACCGCTCGTTTTTCAAAATAGAGCATACGGTTGATGACCCCCACTTACCGCCCTTTCTTGTTGGAACTTTATTTTCTGTAAGCAGTTGTGCAACCTGATGAGAGCTGAGTCCTTTCACGATATTGTCAAACATGAACCGGACCCACTTAGCCTCATCCTCGTTTATTGAATAAACCCCGTCTTTAATTGAGTATCCGAACGGAGCACAGCAGGACTTGAAGGTACCTTCCTCGAAACGCCGGCGTACAGACCATTTGTTGTTTTGGGACATTGATTCGGATTCACCCTGAGCCAGACCACTCATCACTGACAGCAGCAGTTCAGATTCCATCTTCTCAGTGTTGAGATTCTCTTTCTCGAAGTAAACCGTGATGCCAAGTTCCTGAAGTCTGCGAACCAATTCAAGACAGTCCATGGTGTTTCTGGCGAAACGGCTGAGCGACTTTGTTAAAATCACATCGATTTTCCCAGCCTCGCAGTCCTGCATCATCTGCATCAGTGCCGGACGCAGATCCTTCCTTCTTCCTGTTATGCCCTCATCGTAATAAAGTCCGGCATACTCCCATTCAGGATTTGAGGATATGTACTCCTCGTAATGAGTCTTCTGGGTTTCCAGACTTTCAAGCTGTTCCTCCTTTCCGGAAGATACGCGGCAATAAGCCGCCACCCTCTTGCGCATCAGTATTTTTCCTACTGCTGAAGGCTCTATTTTGATTATCTTTTTCATTGTCTCATTTCCTCTGTTTTCGGTAACATATTTGCTCTGTGTGCCTGCTATAGCAACTCAATAATCAGAATAATGGAGCGAGATACGTCGGGAACGAGAGCCTGTTCTCCGCCATGATAAGAAGGTATTCATCAAGGCAGATCACTCCCCCGTCCAGCATGTTTCTTATTATCATTTCCGCCCATAAGAACATAAATTCAGTCTTAAGCTGCTCCGGTGTCAGAGGCTTAACCTCTGATTTAAACGGCAGAAAATAACCACTCTGTTCAAAATCAATTATCTTTGTCATAAAATTACCCCCGTGACTATACCATTGCTCTGTATGCCGTCTATAGCAACTCAACAATCGAGTATTGCAGCGAGAAATGTCGGAAACGTGGTTTTGTTTTCCGCCATAATGAGACGATATTCTTCCGGCGTAATGAGTCCCCGACTGAGCATCATTCCGGTGATCTGTTTAGCCCTTAAATAATTGAACTCGTTCTTAAGTTCCTCTGGCGTGTATTTTCTAATGGCTTTACTGTCAGTCTTTGATTCGTTTGTCTGCATTTCATAACTCCTTGGTGCAAAACATCTGTACCTACTCTCTATGTTCAGCAGAAGCCATTTCTGACAAAAAAATTTCAGAAACTTACTTCTTTCTTCCTACGCCTAGAAGTAGCTTGGTTTTAAAAATCCGTTTCAGAAAATCCAACAAAATCAGAATTCGGTAAATTCATAAATCGATGCCTTCTTCTTTCTACTTGACATAAAGGGCAAATTTGATCGGATTTATTTTGGAGAATGTGGCTGAATGGCTATTTGGTGAGCATCTTTAATTGATAGTGGTATATGACATTAGATGTGATACAAGTCTAAAAATTAGATTATTTTTTAGACTGATCACAAACATAATGTCGAATAGCAATAAACACTGGTTAAAAAAAAAACAATAGTAAACTTTTCTTTAGAGGTGTATTAGAGGAGATAAATTATGCTTTCTAAGTTCGTAAATTGGTTCAAGGCTTCAGTCGTAATTCCAATGTTATTTTTTAACTATTGCTATGCAGATGTAGAAGCAGAATCCCAAATCAATGTAACTGATTCAAAATTTATTGAAGTACAGGCAGAAGGAATTGGCGAATCAAAGATAAATGCCTTAAAAAACGCATGGTCAGAAGCTGTTCGACAAGCTGTCGGTGTTTATCTGATATCTGATGAAAAAGTTATAGATGATGAATTGGTGGAAAATATTGCAACCTACAGTAAAGGGCAGGTTGAATCATATCAATTGCTTAAAAGTGATAAACAATCTGACGGATGGCATGTTGTAATACTTGCTAAAATCGAAAAAGATGTACTGAAAGAAGAAATCCAAAATAGTGACCCACAAAAACAAACATTTTCTTTTGATGCCAGCAATGAGGTGGCAAAGAAATCAACTTTAGAAGAAAAGGGAAAAAATGCCGTGGATGTGATTTCATCAATAAAACGACTGGATATAAGGGACGCATTAATTTATCGCTCAGAATTAAGAAAAGAAAAAGTTGATAATAAAAATGTTAATTATGTAAGGCATTACATAGGATTAGATGTAAAGAAATATTTAAGTAAGATCGATCAGTTATCAAAAATACTAGAAAAAGTAGCTGTTAGCAAAAAAAGTTTTTATTTTAATAATGATGCTTTAAAAGCCAATAAAACAGCAATGAACTTTAACACCATGTTTGACAGCGTTAAGAATATGAAATTTAGCGATAGAATTAGCGAAGGTTTTTTTTATAATCCAAAAGCATTTAATGGATTATCAAACTATGCAGATTTTAATCACACTAAAAAGGATAAAAACCATTGCGTAGTTATGGTTAATTCGCCATCAAAACTGACAGTGTACTGTTTTGATGGCGATATTAGAGAATCAATAAATTGTCTTTTACCTAAAACGCTAGATCTTGTATTTAAGGTGGAAAATACAGATGGTGATGATGGTGATATTGTTGCAATCTCAAACAACTTAACCGTATATTCGGGAAATGGATATGCTTCATCAAATGATGTAGGTGGTATGGGTGACTCTATCAATTTGTTTACTCCATATTTACAACTAGTCGATACAAGCAGAAGTTTGGTATCAAAAGGTTTTCTTGCAAAATTCGATCAGATTGTTGAGTTGTCAGATGAGGAACTTCTAAACACAAAACAGTTGTCGGCAAGTTATGAAATTACCGGAGATCATGAATTAGACAATAATAAGAACTGTAAAAAGTAGTTTAACGCGAAAAGGAATAAAATATGAAAATTAATAAATTAGCATTAACAGTATTTTCTCTTATGTTTTCTTGGTCTTCGGCGGTGTATTCTTTGTCAGCTGATGATTTTCTTCCACCTGCTCAGGCACAAAATGATGCAGAAAAAGCTGCCGCACTTGAAATTAAAGAGCCAAATTCAATAAAAGAAGAAACAGGTCTTGACGGAGTTAAGGCTGTATCTGCAGCTAACATTCAAGATGCTGTAAATAGCGCTTCTCAAAAAATACAACTTAATGGAGGTATCGGCGCACAGCAAATTAAATTTCCAAGTGGATTTGGCTGGGTTGCATCAGGTGTGAGCACCTATAATGTAATGCCAAACTCAAGTGCAACTTTGACGCAACAACGTTTAGCTTATCAGAAGGCTTTTTTATCGGCTAAAAAAAACCTGGCCGAAGCTTTGTACGGTTTATCAACAGAAGCAAAGGAAACGTTGTTATCTGAATTGGATTTAGTAGAAAATGAAAACGAAACTTTATCCAATTCAAAAGAGTCGCATTCTGAGCATATATCCGAAGCTGTTAACGGAATGCTTAGAGGTTATGTTGTATATAATCTTGAAGATAAACAAGATGAAAAAAATAAAATAGGAACAGTTACAGTAACAATAGTTACTACTCCTAAGACCATGGGAATGACAACTCAGGTTAGCACTGATTCATTGACAGCTGACAATATAAACGATGGTTTGAATCATGTTCTCAGCGAAATATCTACAGGGTTAGTTGCACCTGTCGGTGGTAAAACAATAAGCATTCCAAGTACAGGGGAAATGGCTTTTGTTGGCTTTGGTTCAGCTATAATTCCTGATAACCCAAATGCAGCTACTAAAGCGAAATTATCTCTTAACGCTCAGAAAATGTCTGTTATGAGAGCAAGAAGCGCTTTGTGCGGCATAATTTTAGGTGATTCTGTGTCTGCAAAATCTCAACTTGATTCTTCAACTTTGGAGCTTAGTAATCAGTTTGAACAGCTAAGCAAGGAAGATCCGTTCCTTAGTTTGGATAAGCAAAATCAGATGGTACAGAAATTTGAAGAGCAGAAAAATCTGTTTGTAAGCAGAACATTTAGTAGCGAAGAAATCAGTAGTGCAAGAAAAGGTGTTCTTCCACCAGGTGTTATGGTTAAAACTTTTGTTGATGAATCAAATACTGTTGCCCAATCCGTAGCTATCTACATTCCTAGTATGAGCGACAGCGCTGCGAAGGCCGGCAAGACAATGAAAGAAAATGAAATCGTAAAAGATCAGAAGTCTCAATCCAAAAACACCGATAATTTAGCTTTACCAAAAGCAGGTCCAACTGGGCAAGTAACAAAAGATGAAGATTTATAGTTACGTAATAGCTAATTTATGTTTGTTTATGTGTGCGTCAGTTTTTGCTGCCGCACACGATAAGACAACAAAATTTTTAGAGAATTATGGAATATCACTCGGTAGCAATACCATTTTTAATGGTTCCACTGATAGCCCCGAGTGCAAAAACATTGATGAGTATTTTTTATGTTATAGCACTAAAAACATAAACTCATTCTCTGGAAAAATTTCATTAGACAAAATTTTTAAAATTGAATCATTGAGAGTTCATCATGTCTTTTGCATTGAGTTGCTCAAAAGAATCCGTAATATTCAGAAACAAAGCAATCTCAGAGATTTAAATCAAGTTGCAGAAATTTTGAATACAGAAAAAATTTTTTCTGGTGTGGAGCACACTTCGTTTCAGGATTCGAATCTTGTCGTAACAATATATCTAAAAAAAATTAACGAAATCGAAAGTAAAGTTTTACATAGAATTATTGATCCAGAATTTGTTAAATCCTATTGTTTATCTATGCTAGACGTAGCAATGGAAAAATACAAAAATAAACAATATGCTGAATCATTGGCAGATCTTCAAGAAATTCATAAATTAAACTACCCCAATTTTACTAGCTACTATCTAACTGCGCTGTGTTTTTACGAACTTGGAAAGAAAGTTGAATCTTTAAAAATAGCAAAAGCTATTGCCGTTGATTATATAGACATTATGACATCAGAAAATGCTGAACAATTGGGAGATTTGTTTATGAAGTTGCACGAAGAAAAATCTGCCGAACGTATGTATATACTTGCCAGCAAAAAAATGCTTCAAAGCTCTGATTCAACTCTCAAAATGAATTTAAACTAACATCTAGTGATTATTCCGAAAGTTTCTATAATTTCATAGGCAAGGACTGATTTTCTATTCATTCCTCGCCAAAGTAATTTATTTCTGGTACACAGCAACCTTAGTACTAACAAGCTTAAAGTTCGCGCCGTTTACCGGACCTTCATATACTTTCACTTTACATTCTTTTGTCTTAGTATTAAGGCCATATATTCTATATATGAGGTACTTATAATTTGTGTCAAGTGAAGCTGCCACTTCATTATATGACATTTCAAAACCATCAGCATAGTTATCCTTCGAAGCTTTAACTTCAATATGAACTTCTTTACCATTTTTATCCCAGGCACGAATATCGTAACCTAAACCA
>JAEEGI010028935.1_pt1 | contig 10509 bp, 11 predicted proteins | sample 8958751 | NCBI WGS metagenome assembly JAEEGI01 (sample SAMN16246545, study PRJNA631951) | gut metagenome | biome: gut microbiome; feature: rumen; material: KS-attached | host: Bos | place: Iran: Karaj | collected 2018-10 | reverse complement strand
CGATCCGGCCCCGGTAAAACCGGGCGAGGCCTGCTCCGTAGGCCACAGCCAGGCACAGCGCCAGCGAGATGCTGATCCCCAGGCGGATCCCCGTCCAGGCGGATACGCCCGGCGCAGCAGCCGCGGCGGTTCCGCCGGTCACGGACGCGGCCGGGAGCAGGCCGTAGACGCTCCACGGGGCGCTGAGGCGCACCGGGATCAGCAGCACCAGGGCCGCCGCGATCCACAGCCACACCAGCGTCCGCTTGGGGAGCCGCCGGAAGAAGAGGCAGCGGAACACCGCGATGGCCGCGATCAGGCAGCTGCCGGTGACGCTCATCTGCATGAGACTCATTTCTCTTCCTCCTCCAGCTCCTCCACCATGCGCTTGAGGTCGCGGAGCTGCTCCGCCGTCAGCTGCCGGCTGCCCAGCAGAGCGGTGAACAGCTTGTCCACCGAGCCGGCAAACACCTTGTCCAGCAGCTTCTCCGTCTCCGTCCGCTGCACCTCCTCCAGGGGCAGCGTGGCGTGGCAGACGAAGCCGGGCTCCCGCCGCTCCACGGCGCCCTTGCGGATGCACCGCTTCAAAAACGTATAGGTGGAGTTGATATTCCAGCCGTAGCGCTCGTTCATCACGTCCGCCACGTGCTTGGCACTGGAGTCCCCCTCCCTCCAGAGGACCTCCATCACCTTCATCTCGCTGTCCGCCAGTTTGATTTCCATACGCCCCGCCTCCTGTAAGTCAAATGTAGTATGGCTCTATAATACACTTGCCTTATGGCCTTGTCAACACTTTTTTGTGATAAAGCGGCAAACCCGGAGGCATTTGCCTCCGGGTTTGCCGCTTGGTTCCTTCTGAATTATCCGCGGATCAGCGCCACGGTCAGGTCGTTGACATTGGTGCCCGTGGGGCCGGTGACGATCAGCCCGCCGCAGGCGGACAGGGCGTGATAGGAGTCGTTGTCGTCCAGATATGCCTCCGCCCCCTTCCCCTGCCGCCGCAGGACGGCGGCCGTCCCGCCGTCCACGTAGCCGCCGGCGGCGTCGGTGGGTCCGTCGGTCCCGTCGGAGCCCAGGGAGAACACCGCCGTGTCCGCCAGGCCCTCGATGCCCACGGCGGCGGACAGGGCCAGCTCCTGGTTGCGCCCGCCCAAGCCGGAGCCCGTCAGGCGCACCACCGTTTCGCCCCCGGCGATCAGCGCCAGGGCGCGGCCCCTGCCGCTGTGATACCGGGCCATGGCCGCCAGGAAGGCGCCCGCCTCCCGGGCCTGGCAGGTGAGGCTGTCCGTCAGCACCAGGGGCTCATATCCCAGCTCCGCCGCCGTCTGCGCCGCAGAGGCGCAGAGCTGCGCCACGCTGCCGGTGATCACCGTCTCCACATTGTCCAGGTCCTTGGGCGTCTCGGTGCGCAGGCACTCCCACGCCCGGTCCGACAGGCGCAGGCCGTACCGCCGGGCGATCTCCTCCGCCATGGCGCAGGTGGTGCTGTCCGGGCAGGCGGGGCCGGAGGCGATCATGTCCAGCGGGTCTCCCACAATGTCCGAAAGGACAACGGAAAAGACACGTGCCGGGGCGCACCGCCGGGCAAAACGGCCTCCCTTTACCTCTGAGAGCCGCTTGCGGATGGTGTTCATCTCCACGATGTCGGCCCCGCTGGCCAGGAGCTGCGCCGTAATATCCGAGAGCTCGTCCTCCGGGATCAGCGGCGATTCGAAGAGGGCCGAGCCGCCGCCGGAGAGCAGGAACAGTACCGCCTCCCCCTCCCCCAGGCCGTCCGCCAGCGCCAGGGCCCGGCGGGCGGCGGCAAAGGAGTTTCCGTCCGGCACGGGATGGCCCGCCTCCCGGATCTCCAGGGGGCCGATGGGGCCCTTGCTGTGCTGATATTTGGTGATGACCAGGCCGTCCCGGATCCGATCGCCCAGCTCCTCCCAGGCGGCGTGGGCCATCTGCCAGGCGGCCTTGCCCACCGCCACCAGATGGACGGTCTCGGGCAGCTCCGCCCGGCGCAGAGCGCTCTGCACCGCCGTGTCCGGCTGCACGTGCCGGATGGCCCGGCGGATGATCTCGTTGGCGTCGTCTCGGATGGTTTTCATGGTAGTCGACCTCCATTCTTTTTTCGATGATACCATATGTGCCCGCTTCCCGCAACACATCGATTGACAGAGCGGACTACTCCTGCTACTCTTTTGGATAGAAAAAATTTTGCCGCGGCTGTAACGAAAGGCACGCGCCGCGCATTAATCTCACAGAAACGGACGGGGAGGTGAGCGGATGCAGCCCATGGAGGAGATCTATCAGGCCCATGCCAAAACAGTGTATAAATATCTGCTGGCGCTGACCCGCTCGCCGGATCTGGCGGAGGAGCTGACCCAGGAGACCTTCTACCAGGCCATCCGCAGCGTCGACCGTTACGACGGCAGCTGCGCCGTGTCCACCTGGCTGTGCGCCATCGCCAAGCGGGTGCTGGCCACCTGGCGCCGCCGCCACCCGGACACGGAGGACGTGGAGGAGGACGCCCAGACCGTCCCCTCCGCCGAGCAGGACGCCCTGGCCGATCTGGGGCGGCTGGAGGTGCTGCGCCTGCTGCACCGGTGCCCGGAGCCCTATCGGGAGGTGCTGTACCTGCGGGTATTCGGCGGCGCCTCCTTCCGGGAGATCGGCGACATTCTGGAAAAAACCGAAAACTGGGCCCGTGTCACGTACTACCGTGGCAAGGAGCGGCTGAGAAAGGAGCTGGACAATGAATCAACTGCCCTGTGAGGTGGTCCGCGATCTGCTGCCCTCCTACGTGGACGGGCTGACCGCCGAAACCACCAACGAGATGGTGCGCGCGCATCTGGAATCCTGCGCCGACTGCCGGGCGCGGCTGGACGCCATGCGCGCCCCGGAATCGACCTCCTCGATGGACGTAAAGGAGATCGACTTTTTGAAAAAGAACCGGCGGAAGAACCGCCGCGTAGTCCTGTGGAGCCTGCTGGGCGCCCTGGCGCTGGCCGCCGGCATCCTGCTGCTGCGCGCCTTCGGCATCGGCTCGGCCGCCTCTCCGGAGAGCCTTGCCTGCAAGGCGGAGGTGCAGGACGGCAAAACGCTGGTGCTGACCGGCGACGTCGTGGACAGCGCCCACGTGATCTCCGGCGTCCGCTTCCGGCAGGAGGAGGACGGTACGGTCTACGCCACCGTCCGCACGGCCATGGCGGGCCTCCACCACAGCGGCAGGCTGGACAGCACGTACACGGCCGCCCGGGAAATCACCCGGGTCTGCGTCAACGGCCGCGTCATCTGGGAGGACGGGGTAGAGATCTCACCCCTGGCCGCCCGGATCTTCGCCACCCGCCACGACTACGTGGGCGATATGTCCGCCAACATGGCCACGGCGGAGGCCGTGGGCATCCGGGACATCCTGGGTCCCTTCACCAGCTCTCTGGATACGGCACAGCGGCCCTACCGCTGGACCCTGGAGTTCCCGGTGGAGGACGGCCAGCGGGCCCAGGCTGTCGCCTGGCACACCAGATCCTGGGCCTCCAACATCGGGCTCGTCCTGCTGGCTGCTGTGGACAATCTGGACGAGGTGGTTTTCCATTGGGAGGGAGACGGCTATGAGCTGCAGCTCACGGTGGACGAGACCCACGCCGCCACCGGACTGGGCAGTCCGGACCTGGATCCCAAGGTCTGCGGCCGCAGCGCCGCCGGGATCCAGCGTCTGCTGGACGCCGTTTACTGGCAGCGGAGGGCCGACTGGGACCTGTACAACGATCCCGCAGACGTGATTATAGGAACCTCTCATTAAACCGGATATTGATATGCGGCACACGGAGAAAAATGCATGAGTCACGGTGATTTTTACAGCATGGTCCTGCCCGATCACAAGCCCCGGCGGGACTGGCAGGCCCCGACGCTGGCAATCCTGGGGGTTGCTCTTTTCCTTGCTATCTCTACGGTAATCTTTTTGATCGGGCGCTCCCAGTACCGGTTCAACCAGTTCATCGGCGCTCTCGCCCACAGCACGGAATACGCCGTCCGGATGCACTCTTTCACACTGTCCGACGGAGATTCCGCCGTGGAGGGAGGCTTTGCCGATCAAATCCTCTACGTGGTCATCGACGCAAAGGCCGGGCGGGAGCGAAAAGAGCTGCTGGAGGACGCGGCGGGACTGACCTGCGTCTATGGAAACGGCTGCGTCCTGCGTCTATGGGAAACGGAGGTGGCGGACGAATCCATGGGCCGCGGCAGGGAGATGGCGCCGGGAACGCTGGCGGCGTTCACCGATCAGGACGGCAGAGTATACGCCTACGAGACGAAAAACATCGACTACCCCAGCCTGCGCCGCTATCTGATCGGCGAGGCGGATGCCTATTACGCCCCCTACCTGCCGGATATCAGTCCTCTGCTGGAGCACAAGCCGTTCCAACGTCCGTAAGCGGCGGCGGATGTGCGCAGTCTGTATTGCGGATAGAGCGTTCCTGCGGAAGCGCTGCAGCGCTTCCGCAGGTTTTTTCCATCCGTCGGCCCCCTCCGGTGAACCGCGATCCTTATCCGTTCACCACGTTCTGGGGCCGTCCGGCCAGGAAGGCCCTGACGTTGTCCACCGTGGTGTCCATGATGCGCTGACGGCTGCCCCTGGCGGCCCAGGAGATGTGGGGCGTGATGATGCAGTTCTTCGCCTTCAGCAGCGGGTTGTCCCCCCGGATGGGCTCGGTAGAGACCACGTCCAGGGCGGCGCAGGCCACCTTGCCGCTGTTGAGCGCGTCCGCCAGATCCTGCTCCACCACCATCTGGCCGCGGCTGTTGTTGATAATGATAACGCCGTCCTTCATCTTGGCGATGTTCTCCCGGTTGATGATGCCGGTGTTGAAGGGAAACAGCGGCATCTGCAGCCCCAGCACGTCGGAGCGGGCAAACAGCTCGTCCAGCTCCACGTATTCCACGCCCAGGGCCCGGGCCTCGTCGGTCTGCCTGGCGTCGTAGGCGATGACGTGCATCCCCAGGGCTCTGGCGATCTCGGCGGTGTGGATGCCGATATTGCCGCAGCCCAGCAGGCCGTAGGTCATGCCCGCCAGCTCGATCAGCGGATAGTCCCAGTAGCACCAGTCGGCGTTGCTCTCCCACGCGCCGCGGTGGACGCTGTCGCTGTGGTGGCCGATGTGATGGCAGGCCTCCAGCAGCAGGGCGATGGCGAACTGGCTGACGGAGCGGGTGCCGTACACCGGGACGTTGGAGACGGGGATGCCCTTTTCCCTGGCATACGCGATGTCCACCACGTTGTAGCCGGTGGCCAGGACTGCGATGTATTTCAGATTCGGGCACCGGTCCATGGTCTCCCGGGAGATGGGCGTCTTGTTGGTGATCACGATGTCCGCGTCGCCGATGGTCTCGGCGATGACCGGCGACTCCTCATAGGAGAGGCGGTCATAGACCGTCAGCTCTCCCAGCTCCGCCAGGCCGTCCCAGCTCAGATCGCCGGGGTTTTCCGTATAGCCGTCCAGTACAACGATTTTCATAGTCGGATCTCCTTTTCCAAATTATTTGTCCAGCTCCGGGATAAAGAGGATCTTTCCCGCACCCTTTCCCGTCTGCTCAAACGCCTCGGTGCACATTGAAAGCGGGAAGCGATGAGTGATGACCTTGCTGAGGTCAATCTTCTTGTTCTCCACCAGGCCGGAGAAGGCGTACCAGGTGTCCCAGATGCGGCGGCCGAACACGCCCCGGAGGGTAGCGCCCTTGGTATTGATGCTGCGGGTCACATTGATGGGAATCGGTTTGCCGGGGTGCGCCACAGTGACCACATGGCCCTCGGGACGCAGATAGTCGAACAGGGTCTCGTAGACGGAGGGAGCTCCCGTGACCTCCACGATCACGTCCACACCGCCGCGTTCCGCTGTATACCGCTTTACCACCTCGCCCAGATCCTCCTTGGCGGAGTTCACGCCGATGGCGCCATACTCCCGGGCCATGCCGACTTTATAATCGTCAATATCCACTGCGATCACCCGGCCCGCGCCGCTGGCCAGCATGATCTGGGTGACCATCTGCCCGATGGCGCCGCAGCCGAACACCAGCACCGTATCGCCGGGCCGGAGATCGGCCCTCTGCACCGCATGCATGGCCACGCCGCCCGGCTCATAGAGGGCGCCCTCTTCAAAGCTGACCGTGTCGGGCAGCTTGAAGCAGACAGACGCGGGCGCCGTGGCATATTCCGCAAAGCAGCCGTCGCAGCTGGTGCCGTAGATCGCCAGATTCTGGCAGTTGTGGGCGTTGCCGGTGCGGCACTGGTAGCAGCGGCCGCAGTAGATATGGGTCTCAAAGGCCACATGATCGCCCACCGCGATCCCCTCCACCTCTGCACCGATCTCGGTCACGATGCCCGCACATTCATGTCCCAGCACAAAGGGGAATTGAACATTGTACTGGTTGGCAAAGGCCTCCGCGCTGTCGTTCCACTTCCAGTAGTGGATATCCGTGCCGCAGATGGCAGTTGCCTTGACTTCGATCAGGACTTCATCTGCCTTGGGCGCCGGTCTGGGGATTTCAACACATTCCACGCCGGGCTTTCTCCCGGATTTGATGATCGCTTTCATTTCACTCTCGTCCGCCTTTCGTCAGAAAACAGCATCATTAACATGTGACGTCATACGTCGTATGTTGATTATATCAAATTCCAGCGATTTGTCTATTGAAATTATTGCCAAAAATCGGCCCGTTCTTTTGTTTGATTCGTCTGAATTGCTGGGTTCTTCCTTCATATGCCGCCTTGACAAAGACGCAGTGCGCAAATATAATACGTATGACATTATCGGAAAGGCGCGGCGGCACACCATGAATCAAGATTTTATCGGCAAAAAAGGGGCGACAAAGCGGACTCCCCTTGCCAACGAGGTGGCAAACAAGTTGGCGGAATACATCTCACGGGAGAATTATCTGCCCGGTGACCGCATCCCCAACGAATTTGATCTGGCGGACCGATTCGGCGTCGGCCGCGGGACCATCCGGGAGGCGGTCAAGCTGCTTGTCGCCCGGAATGTGCTGGAGATCCGCCCGGCAAAGGGCACCTTTGTCTGCGAGCAGCCGGGACTGGTCAACGACCCTATCGGCCTGAGCTTCACATCCACCAAGATGGAGATTATCCGGGACATGTATGAGCTGCGCACTCTGCTGGAGTGCTATGCGGTGCGGCGGGCGGCGCAGAATATCACCGATGAGGATATTTGCCGCCTGACCGCTCTGGCCGACAGTATCGAGAAATCAGTAAAGGACCACGAGGCCTGCGCGGAGCTGGATATGGCGTTTCACCGCTACATTGCGGAGCACTGCGGAAACTGCGCCATGCCTCTGCTCCTTCCGCTGATCCACAATTCCATCGAAACCTACACGCGCCTGGAAATCCCCCGCCACTGGCGGGAGTCCAATCAAGGACACTATGCCGTCATCGAGGCGCTGAAAAAGCACGATCCTCTCCTTGCCGAGCGGGAGATGACGGCACATTTGGCATACGGAAAGCAGCGGATCAGCGCTGACGCGGAATAGCACACATTTTTTGTCTTCAGGCAGGGACTTCTCCCTATGAAAAGCACGGTATGCCGCCCGGCGCGCCGTGTTTTTTCTCCTGCGGGGCCGTTTGCATAGTTTTTTGATAAGCGAAAAAGAGATCGGGAGCCGATGGCTCCCGATCTCTTTTTCACGGTCGCTTTACAGCGCACCCGTTAAGACTTGATTCCGCCGAAGAAGCTTTACTTGGTCTTCTTCTGCTTGGAGAAGGTCTGCACGCCCTCGATCACCAGGATGATGGCGAGCACGAACATGGCCAGCGCAAAGATCAGCTGGAACCAGTCGCCCCAGGCAGCGGTGCCGCCGCCGATGGCGCCGAACTTCTTCACGATGGTGATGGCCAGCTGGGTCAGGGTAGCGCACAGCATGAAGATCATCGGGAAGAAGAACATCTTGTTGTTCTTGCCCACGTTGCCCAGCCAGGCAGCCACGGCCATCAGGGCCAGGCCGGCCAGCAGCTGGTTGGCAGCGCCGAACAGACCCCAGATCTGGCTCAGCTTCAGACCGCCCAGCACGCAGCCCACGATGACCATGAACAGAGTGCCGAACAGCGGGTAAGCCAGGACCTTGCGGAAGCCCTTGGCGTCCTTGTAGCTCTTCTCGCCTTCCTTCAGGAACAGCTCGGAGAACATGTAGCGGCTCAGACGGGTACCGGAGTCCAGGCTGGTCAGCGCGAAGACGGACACGGCCAGGGTCAGCAGAGCGTACAGAGTCTTATAGATGGTGCTGGTCTCCGCACCGAACATGGTGGCGATACCGGCAGCGAAAGCAGCGGAGGGAGAGCCGAACTCACCGCCCACGTACTTGGAGAAGACCATGCCCACAGCGATCAGGGAGATGATGCCCAGAGCGGACTCGATCAGCATGGCGCCGTAGCCGATGGGACGGGCATGGACCTCGTTGTCCAGCTGCTTGGCGGTGGTGCCGGAGGCGATCAGGCAGTGGAAGCCGGAGCAGGCGCCGCACGCCACGGTGATGAACAGAGCCGGGAACAGGCCGCCCAGATTGGTCTTCCAGCCGGTGAAGGCGGGGATCTGGAAGGTGGCGGAGCCGGAAATGGCGGAGAAGATGATACCCACAACAGCGATGCCCATCATAACGTACAGCAGATAGCTGGACAGATAGTCACGGGGCTGCAGCAGGATCCACACGGGGACCAGGGATGCGATGGTGATGTACAGGCCGATGAGGAAGATCCAGGTGGTGCGGTTGAACACCAGGCCGACCTTCAGGCCCAGGTAGACGATGACCACGATGCCGATCAGGCCCAGGATGGTGGCGGGCAGGGTGCCCAGGCCGGCGCGGTTGGTCAGCAGGCCGTAGATGACAGCCAGCACGATGAAGAGCATGGAGATCATAGCGGTGGTCTCCGTGCCGGTCAGGGCGGCGCCGGTGGCGAAGAGGCCCTTGGCGTCGTCGGGAGCGGCGAAGGTGCCGGCCACCACGTTGACGAAGGAAGCGATAACCAGGATCAGCACCAGCAGGGCGAAGATCAGGAACAGGGTCTTGGCCTTCTTGCCCATGGTGTCGCCGATGATCTCGCCCACGGACTTGCCGTCATGACGGGCAGAGGCGAACAGCGCACCGAAGTCATGGACGCCGCCGAAGAAGATACCGCCGATGACACACCACAGGAAAACGGGAACCCAGCCGAAGACCGCCGCCTGGATGGGGCCGTTGATGGGGCCGGCGCCCGCGATGGACGAGAAATGGTGGCCCATCAGGACCGCCGGCTTCGCCGCAACGTAGTCAACGCCGTCGGACATGGTGTAAGCAGGGGTCTTCCGAGCAGGATCGATACCCCACTGCTTTGCCAGCCAGGAGCCATAGAAGATGTAGCCGATGACCAGCAGAGCGATAGCCGCGAGAATAATCACAACTGCCATTTTTTACTCACTCTCCTAATTTTTTGGTTTGGAAGTTCTTGCTGATTATCTTCTTCAGGTCGCGCCCGTGGCGGTTACAGGTGATGCGGCCTGTTGAATACTCGTATGCGCCGAGGCGCAGATTGCTCCACCCCTGGAGCCCGTGCCTGTAGGATTTGCTGCGGGCCGTGCGGCGCACCACGCGGCGGGCGTCGCTCTCCAGCGCCGGCGTCAGGAAGATCACGGTCACGTCGCTGCTGCGGTGGTTTTCGCCGGGGGTCACCCGCGGCATGGTCAGCGCCCAGGCCGTCTCGATGTACTGGGTCAGTTTTTCGGCGCTGAACGCCTCCCCCGCGGCAAAATAGACGTACTCGTTGCTGTCCATCTCCCACAGCTTGGCGGACTTCACCAGAATATAGGACTCGCCGTGGCTGTGGAACTCTGCGGCGGCATCAAAGGGCGCCGGCGCCTCCGGGACGACGTCATAATAGCGGGAATAGGCCGGCAGCAGCCGCTCCAATGCCTCCTGCGGCGTCATAGCGCCCCTCCTCTCAGGATATCGAAAACGGAGATGCTCCTGTCAGGCATGGCGGACGGCCGACTTCTGGTGGCTCGGGCGGTCGTAGCCGATCTGCGCGTTGGGGCAGCTCTCCTGCAGGGCGGTCAGCAGGGCCTTGCCCATCCGCTCGCCGGCCATGCGGATCTGCGCCAGCTCCTTCTCCTCCGGCCCGCAGATCACCATGCTCTCCATGGGCATGCCCAGCTCGCAGCAGCCCACGCGGGAGTCGATGAACTCCACGCGCCGGAAGCAGCGGGTGACGGCCGCCAGCGGCAGATAATAGACCTTGCGGCCGCTTTTGAAGAAAAAGTGCTCCGTGCCGATACGGGCGGGGGCAAACTCCTCACCGGCGCCATATTCTCGCGCCAGGGCGGTCTGGTCGGCGGCCTGGGTCTTGTCCTGCAGGGAGATGAACTTCATAAAGCGTCCTTTCCGCATCCGCGCGCCCTCTCCCGCCGTTCCTTTCCGGGAGATGGGAGCTCTCGCTTTCACTTTACTGTAAAAAACAATTCCAGTTCCGTATTTTACGCCTGTTCTTCGAACTTGTAAAGTGGGAATTCACAA
>JAEEGI010028932.1_pt1 | contig 10511 bp, 6 predicted proteins | sample 8958751 | NCBI WGS metagenome assembly JAEEGI01 (sample SAMN16246545, study PRJNA631951) | gut metagenome | biome: gut microbiome; feature: rumen; material: KS-attached | host: Bos | place: Iran: Karaj | collected 2018-10 | reverse complement strand
TTTATAATAAAATTGTAAAGGCATAGGTAAATTAAATCCTTGTAACATTAATCTTAATTCTTCAAAAAACTGAGAAATTTTTCTTCTAGATTCTTTATTAAAGTTAATATCTAATAAATTATTTTTTATTTTTTCTCTTAATTTCCTATAAACTCTATATTCCCAAGTTTTTAATTTACATAAACTTAAAACTTTATCTGTATCTCTAAATTTAATATCAGAATTTTGATATCTTGCTCTTGTTCTACTTAAATAAATAACACTTCCTTCTTCTTCATCAATTATAGAACTTTCAGCAATTCTAACATATAAACCTTTTAATTTTTCACATAATTCATCAAAACTTTCACAAGTGCAAATATATTCATAAGGAACAACATCTAATTTAAATTTTTTAAATATTTTAAAAGCTTCAATCACTGGAATTGAACTATCAATACTTTCGTTTTCTACAATTCCAAAAAATAATATTGTATGTTTCATATATCTAATCAAATGTTGATGATATTGATTTCCTACATATTCACCAACGAAAGTTTTATTATCTAAATAATTTTTTAAATTTTCTATTTCTTCTTTTTTAAAATTATCTAATATATCAAACCAACATTGTCCAATTACATAAGCAAAAGAATATCTTGTTGGATTTCCATCTTTGGTTCTTGGATTATAATAATCTAAATCTTTTCTATTATTTGCAGTTAAACAAACATTTTTTGAAGCAATTACCCAAAAATTAAATTTTTTACTATATGATATTTGAGCATTTTCACCATTTGCTTTCATTAATTTTATTATCTCAATTAAATACCCTTCTTCTAAACTTTCTAAAACAGGATAAAAAATATATTGTAATGTTGAAAAATATTCAGAAGTCATATTTAATTTATATTTGTGTTCTTCATTTTGATTTCTTCTTTCTTTATAAAAATTAAATGGTATATCTATAAATTTTTTCATTCCTTTTCTCAATAAAATCGAATTTTGATATTCGTTATAATTATTATATTTTTCTAAAATTGTATTTCCTCTTCTTATTAAAGAAATATATTCTGGATGTTCTAAATATGCTTTTTCTTCATCAGGTCCTTTTATTGACATTGATAAATCTATTAAACTTATTAAATCATTTATTGGACATTGTTTATCCACTAATTTTATATTGTCTTTATTTTCTTTCCTTTCACAATATTCTTTTAAGTGTTCTATTGATATAGTACTATTTATTTTCTTATTATATAATTCTATTTCATTTTCATCTATATCTGATTTTATATCTTCTTCTTTTATTTCTTCATTTTTTGTATTTTGGTAATATTTGTTTTTTTGATATTGATTTTGATAATTTTGACTGTTATATGAATCATAATTTTTTTTTTTATTCAAATAATAATTATTATAATCATTTCTATAATCTTCACGATATCCACCTCGAGTATAACTTTTATGATAATTATAATTTGTGTTATAATTTGCATTTTGATAATCTTGATTATAATTTCTATTATAGTTATAATTATTGTTGTAATTGTTGTAATTATTATTGTAATGGGTGTTATATCCATAATTATCATAAGAAGAATAACTTTTGTGGTAGTTCCGGTTATAAGACATTTTCTATTTTTTATTTTAGAGCCTTTTTGGCTTATATATTTTTTTAAGAGTTTTTTTAAATTTTTAATACATAGATTTCTAGAAATAAATCAGGTTTCTATTTTATTTTTTTTTATTTTTTTAATTTTTTAAATATATATATTTTTATTGTTGAAAATTAAAAAATAATAAATAATCACCTAAAATAATAATATAAATAATAATTTTCAATATCATTTAAAAAAATCTTATTCTCCGTCCAAAAAATATAAATATTTTTATTTAATAGCCTTTTCCAATCTTTTTGCTCTATGAATAGATTGAACTTTTCTTTTAGCATTATTAAAAGCTTCTTCATCAGGATCACTGATTTTTTCTTTGACAACTTCTTCATTTACATTAACTCCATATTTAGCTTTAGCTAATCTTAATTCATGTTCTTGAACAGTAACTTTATATTTTTTAAAAAACCAATTTTCAAAAGAATCTACATATTTAACTTTTAACATATCTAAATTATTTTTCATTTCATTAATTTCAACTTTCACATTTTTAAATTTATCAACTGTTTCTTTATAATGACTTCTAAGATCTTTTAATTCATCAATTAATTTACATTCTTCATCATCAATAACATTAGTCATTTCATCAGCTAAATTTAATTTATTTTGTTGTTTTTCATTCAAAGCATTTTTAATTTTATCTATTTCTTCTTTTAATTTATTTCCTTCTTCTCCTAATTTTTTTGCTTCGTCTTTTTTAACTTTTAAATCTGTATTAGTTTGAATTATTTGTTCTTCAATATTTTTCGCTGTTTCATTTTCATTTTTATATAATGCAAAAGCAGAATTTTTATCAGGAATATTTTCTTCAGGGATTTCTTCTTCAAAATCTTCATTTTCATTTCTTAATATAACATCAGCATTTTCATTACTTAAATTTTTTTTTTGTAAATTATCTTGAATATTCATATTTTTATCATCTCCTTCAATAAAATCATTATATGAAACATAAGCATTTTCATTATTAATTTGACTTTCTCTTAAAGTATTATTTAAATTATTTTGTTGTTCACTAGAATAAACAGGTCTCGCATCTTTTGGAGCTCTTCCAATTCCAAAAGAAGGTTTTTCTATAAATTCACCAACACCACTTTTGGCATCAGAAATAGATTTTTGTTTTTCAATTGTATTTTTCGTATCTTTTCTTTCTACATTATTTTTATTCTTATCTTCTAATAAATGTTCACCTGTAAATTCCTTTTGAAACATTATTCTACATTGATTAAATAATTCTTTTGCTTGTCTCACTGAATCAAAATCAATATCTTCACTTTCTCCATTTAAAAATTTCAAAGCTATTTGTTGTTGAACATATTGTTCTTCTGGAGTATATGGATCATAATTAATATTCCCTCTATTTGATAAAGTATTATGCATTATTAATTCTTGTTTAAGATCTTTTATTTCCTTTTGTAATTTCTTCAAATATGCATTAGTATCAACAATAGTATTAACAGAAATATCATTTACAACATTTTTCATTCTTTTCGCAAAATTTAATGTTGATAAGGTTTCCAAAATAAAAGGTTCTTCAGGCCAAATATTTGCAATCATACAAGTTTTACAATTTCCACCAATTGAATCTTTTAATATATGTGTTAATTTACTTTGTCTATAAGGAATATAATCTTTTCTTCTTGTTTTATCAGTTAAAGCAACAACAACTTGTTCTAAAAATGTAAGTGATTTATTTATATATGTTGCTTCTTTTAATGCAATTCCAGTTGATCCTGTTTTTTTCACTCTTTCAGAACCTGCTAAATCAACAAAATTTAATTTTGATGCTAAAACTTTTTCACTTGATTCAACTTTACTTTTCATTTCAATATTCATTGTAAAAACACAATGAGAACGAGTACTTTCTTTATTTAATTGATGTTCAGCAATAGTTCTATTACTTTCTCCTTCAAACAATAAATTAAAAGCTTCTTCTTCATTATTAACCATATGTTTACTTAATCCTTTAACAATAATATTTCCTTTTGCATCTTCTTGGAAAGTAATATCACTTCTTTGTTCTAAACTATTAGTAACATTTAATAAATCAAAAACAATTTCATTATAAATTTCTAAATAACTAATAGAAACTTTACTTTCAAAATCACTTTTACATCCAAGTTCTTGAAATAATCTACTAATAGCTCTTGGAATAATACCTCTATAATTAAAATTTGTAGGTGAACCACTTATTGTAAAAGTTTTTCCACTTCCAGTTTGGCCAAATGCAAACACTGTTCCATTTATTCCTTTTGTAGATGATTGAATTATTTCTCTAACACAATATTCAAATACCTCTTCTTGAGGTACATTGTGCAAAATTTTATCAAATTGAAATTGCCAGTTCTCTTTTTGGTTATTTATTAAACCTTTGGATTCATTTTTAGGAATTGTTATTGAGATTTTGTTTTCTAATTGATTTATGGATAGGTTTCGTTGAGCGAATTGTTGAGTTGGACGTGTTCGAACTACTACTTTGATTTGACATTCAGTTTCAGATGACATTTTTTTATTTTTTTATTTTTTAATTGAATAAAAAAATTTAAATTTTTTTCTAATTCCCTAAGATAAAAAAGAATATTTAAACTTTATTTTAAAAAAGAACAATCATCAAAATCAAAGAAAATCCAACTTTAAACCATTTTCCATTTCCATAATCATAATCATCATCATCATCATCATAGTCATCATCATCATCATAATAGTCATCATCATCATAATCGTATTTATTATAATAATCAGAATCATAATAATCGTAATCATCGTCATAATCGTAACCATCATCATAATCATAATCATTATTATTCGAATCTACTTGAGAACTAGCATTATTTTCTCCTCCAATAATAACAACATCAATTCCAGGATATTCTTCATAACCACATTGGTTAATAACAATAACATTATAAGTTCCACTCATTGGAAATTGATCTTTACTAATAGTACATTTAACAAATTCACCTTCGTCTTCTTCATCAGGATAACTAATTTCTTCACAATTATTTATAGTGACTCCATTTAATGTTATATCAGGGCTTTCTCCCATTAAAAATGTTTCAAATTTAATATAAATTTCACCTTCCTTTTTATTATTATAATTTATTATATAAGATGTGTTTTGATCACCTGATAACACATCATATAAATTATGATATGTTATTGTCTCCTCTAAATTAGATGCTTTTAATAAACATGTTTGTATATTTTTTCCTGAGGATGAAACACAAGGGAATTCAATATCTTTTGTTTGTTTAATTTTAAATTCTTTATTATTTAAATTTTTTGTTGAAGGAGCTTCATCCAAAGAACAATTTAAAGTATTTGAATTAATATTTGATATACAAGTACATGGAATTGTGTTATCGGGATTTGAAACTTGTTGTAAATATATCATTTTTTCTAATATTAAAGCATAATTCGATGATGTTTGTTTCATTTCTATTTCAAATGTATATCCTTCATCCAATGCATAACAATTATCTTGGAAATTTACTGATTTTAATGTTATTTCATTTCCATAAGTTACTTTTTGAGTTTTTAAAGTTGTTTTTTTTGATGTTTTTATGGATAAAGAAACAGTTAAAGAAATTAAGAAATATATAAATTTGTTTTTCATTATTGTTTTCTTTTATAATTTTTTTATTTATTTTATAATTGACGTTTTTTTTTTCATTCATTATTTTTATAATATTTTATCCAACATAAAATTAAGTAATTGTTGTTTTGATTTGTTCAAATTTAGAATCAAAAAAAAAATGAAAAAAATATATCAAGTATTGTTGAAAATAATGAAATTACAAAAAGCTTTTCATGGTATTTAACAAAATAGATTAAAAGTAATAAAAATCCAATTATTTAATTTCTCTCTATTAATAATTTATTTTTTGATTTATTTAATTATGTAAGAATAATTATAAAAATAATAAATTAAATAATTATACTTATGATAAATAGAAATGTTTTAATAGAAATTTATTGAAATAGAATTTTAATTATTTGAAATGGGTAAATATCATCGATAAAAACTTTTGAAATAAATTGGAAGGCAAAAAATACGAATAGTGAATTGAAAAATTTCTATGAAAAAATTTATATACAGTCATATTAAACTATATAATATATTTTGGATAAAGAAATTTAATAAAATAATAAAAAATATTAATAAAAAAAAATTAAATTTCAAAAAATCATCCTTTACAAAAAAAAATATAATCCTAAGCAAAAAAAAATATTTTAAAAAATCAAAAAAAAAAAAATGGAAAAAAAAGATTCTCCTTCCGAAATCGAAAATCAGAAAAATCAAAAACATGAAATAGAAAATTATAGTCAAACTAATAGTCCAATATCTCAAAGTCATTCTCATTCAGGATCTCATTCTAATAATTCCTATTCAAAAGACAGATCAAAGAACAATTCTTATAGTAATAATTCTGAAGAAAAGCCAAAAACTCCAAATCAAACTTTTAAAGAAAAACCATCATTAGATTTTTTAATATTTTTAGCAATTCCTTTAAAAGACAGATTAATTCAAGAAAATATTTTATCAAAAATATCAAATCAAATAGGTGATGTAAATATGGAATTTGATACATCTTTTGTAATTCCAGATTTTAATGGTTGTTTATTAAAAATAAAAGGTCCAAATTTAAAAAAGAAAAGAGATGCCACACAACAATTATTAGAATTTATAGTATCAAATGATTTAGATCAACAAATAACAGATATAAATGAAAAAAATTCATCTAGTAAATTATCAAAAATTGAAATAGTAATAATGATTCCAAATGGATTAGTTTCAATGGTAATAGGAACAAAAGGAAAACAAATATCAACAATGATAAAAGAATCAAGAGCATCAATTGTTATTAATCAACCAATATATAAAATGACTTATAGAACTGTTTCTATAAGTGGAAGACCAAATAATGTTAGTGATGCTATTATGAATATTCAAAATATTATGGAAGAAAGATATAATGAAGTTTCTAAAATTGAATTTGAATGCAAACCTTTAAATATTAGAACTAGTCAAACTAATGTTAAATTAGTAGTTAATTCTGATGTTATTGATACTTTAACTAGTAAAAGACATTCTAATATGCATGATATTTTATCAAAGGAATTTAATGTCAATATGAAAATTTATGAAGATCATAAAAATAAACAATTAGCTCATAAAGATTATATTTGTTCTCTTCAAGGAACAATTGAACATGTTCAAGAAGCAATAATTGCAATAACAAGGAAAATAAAAGATGATATTCGAGCAGTTTATGATGGAAAAAAAAGTTATACATTAAAAATGTTAATAAATAAAGTATTTGTAACTAAATTAATAGGAGCAGGTGGATGTATGATACAAGAAATAGCAAATTTTTCAAAAGGAGCTTCAATAAAAATAATGAGTAATAAACATGATGAAAAAAAAAGTTCATGTCATGATATTCCAGTATGTATAGCAGGGTCATTTTCTTCTGTCCAAGATGCAGTTTGTATAATAATAGAACAAATGGAATGTTTTAAAAGTGGAGGACCAATATTAAAAAGTGGGAAAAGTTTAAATAAAAATATAGCAAATCAATTTATTAATTCTATATTTACAACAGCAGGACCAAAAGAAAATGAAGATGATCATATTTATACTTTAAAAGATAGATTTCAAAATATGAAAAGAGAAAGAGAAGATGAAGAAGAAGAAATAGATAGTCAAAATAATAATAATTCAGATAATAAAAATAATAGAAGAGAAAGAGATCAAAGAAGAAGTAAAAGCAAAAGTAAAAATTATCATTATAATTATAATAGAAGGAGATCAAATTCAAAATCTCATTCTCGAAGATCAAGATCACGTTCTAGAAGTTATTCTGGAAATGGAAGATCATATTCATATAATAGAAGAGAGAGAAATTATAGAGAAAGAAATTATAATGAAAATAATTGGTCATATGAAGAAAATGGAATAATGAAAATTTCAATTGATTTTATTGTTCCTGATAGACTTGTTTCTTTTTTAATTGGAAAAAATGGAGAAAATGTTAGACCTATTATGAGTAAAACTGGAGCTTTGATTAATTTTAGTAAAGAATATAATGATGATTCTAAATTAAATACTATTAATGGAACTGGAAGAGTTTGCAATTTAAAAGGTACTTCACAACAAAATGCTAATGCTATGCAAATGATTTGTGATTTAATTATTAAACAAGAACAAAGGTTTAATAATTCAAATAATAATCCTAAGAAAAATAAATAATAAATTTTTATTAATGATATTTTTTTTTGATAATAATAATTTTTGATATTTTTTATTAGGAATAATAATCTTGAAAATTTTTAATCATTATAATTATAATTTTTTTGTTATTGATAATATTATTTTTATTATGTGTATTTTTATTTATTCATTTTGAAAAGAGATAATTTTGGGTAATTTAATAAGGGTAAAATATATTCTTTTTTTTTCTTATTTAATTAAGAAATTTTATTATTTTTCCCTAAAATAATACTTCATTGTTTTAAATGAAGTTAGATATTTAAATTGTCTTTTTTCATTAAAATAAACAATATTTAAAGATTTAGTTCAAAAAAAATTTAATTCAAATAAAAAAAATGTAAACAAATTAAATTAAATTATTTCCATATTTAAATTTTCACTTTTAATTATTTTATTTATATCATATAAATCTTAAAGGACTATTTTAATCATTTCTTTTATTTTATTTTACTTTTTTCTTTTTTAAATTGTTTTGTAATAAATTATATTATTTTATTATTAAGTTATATAATGTAATTTTCATTTTATTTTTTTTTAAAGAAGAAATTTTATCTTCTTTGAGAAATTTCATTTTTAATTCTTCGGTGATTTGTTTGAGCAATTCTGTTGTCTCAATTTTTTTTTTATGCTTGGAAGATATTGAAACTAAAATTTTTTGATGTTTTTATGAAGAGCTTTTGAAAAAAAGTGTTTTTCTTTTTTGGTTCTTCTTATTTTTGAACTTCCATTTTTTTGTTTATTTTATATAAATAAATGTTTTAAATTGTTATTTAAAATATTATTACTTTTTTATGATAATAATTTTTATAAGGATTAAAATAAAAATGATTAATAAAGTTATTAAAATATGGTTCTTTATTTTTCATAATTTTTTAATTTATTAACAAAATCTTTTATATTTAGTTATGATATATAAAATTGATTAAATAATTATTTTTTATACTCATAAATTTTATTCATATATAACAAGTCTATATATATATAATATGAAAGAAAAAATTAATCTCTTATAAATTTAATTTTTTTGATAGAAAAAAACTCTTTTTTGATTACAAATTAATATATTTATATAAAAATGAAAACACATAAAATAATAATTTCAATATAATTTATTCAATAATCAATTATTTCTTAAATTATTTTTGATTATTATCAATATATTCATTTTCATTTTTGTTAGTTTTTTCAATTTTGAAAATTTTATTTAATCTATTCACCTTTCTATTATAAAAGGGTAATTTATTTTTTTTAATTAAACTTAAACTTTTAAATCCTTTAATCTTATTTCTTTTTATTTTAGGTTTATTACCTTTTCCTTTAAGATAATAATTTAAAAAAATATGAGAAATAAAATCAAATAAAATTGCAAAATTTTCTCCTTCTCTTTCTAATATTCTTAAATAATCATCTAAATATTTTTTACTATTTAAATAATATTCAAAAACTTCTTGAAGTGTAATATTAAAAAATATTTTTAAACTTTCTTCTTTTTCTTTTATAATATAATCTTTTTGAATTAATTCATCGAAACTTTCAAAAATTTGATTTTTAATATAAATTGAAATTATACTTTGGCAAAGATAAAATTTATTAAAATCAATTTTAATGTTTGTAATAAAAGATTGAGGTAATCTTGGTAATTTTTTTTTTAAACATAAATTTATTGAATCATGTATACTTTTAAATAATTTAGATTTACATTTTTTTAAAAGAGAATCAATTTGAGTTTTTCTCATAAAATTATCTAAATGAAGGCTCTTTTTTAATAAAAGAAAATTTTTGTGAATTATCTTTCTTTTTTTTCCCTTTTTTTCTGTTATATTTGAATTTGATAATTCACTTTGAGTGTTATTTGAATTTTCTGTTTCATTATGAGAATATGTTAAAGTAAAAAATTCATTGATTCTCTTTTGTATTTTTGAATTGTTGTCCGTTTTCTAATTTAAATAATATATAAATTTTTTTTTATTAAAAAAGACAAATCGATTTTTCCTTATTTTTAACCCAAAAAAGAATTTTTCTAATTTACTATTAGTTTTTTACATAAATATCATTGAATCTCAACATTCAGTTTTTAAATAATTCAGTTAATATTTCATTAATATAATTACAATTGTTAATTTCAATAAACAAAAAATAAATTTGAATATTTTATAAATAAAAACAATAATTATTCTAAAATATAATTTTTCATTTAATACTTTTATTTTCTTTTATTTAATTATAATTTATTTATAAAAAATAATTATTTAATCATTGGAACAATAAAAATCACATAGTAAATAATGAATAAAACATATTCTAAATTTAGTTATGATAAATTTGTAAATTCTTCTGAAACAAATATATTCAAATTTCAGAAAGTTTATCAATATAATAAAAAGAATATGATATTAAAAATAATAATCAAATAAAATAGTTACTTTATTTACTTTTGATAGAAATAAAGCATATAATGAAAAATTAGATGAAGGTTTAACTGATAATATTTATTATGAATTCTATTGGATTGAAGAAAATAATTATTCAATTTAATAAATAAAAGATTTAATTTCTTTAGAAATAAATATAAGAAATCCTTAAGA
>JAEEGI010028929.1_pt1 | contig 10512 bp, 5 predicted proteins | sample 8958751 | NCBI WGS metagenome assembly JAEEGI01 (sample SAMN16246545, study PRJNA631951) | gut metagenome | biome: gut microbiome; feature: rumen; material: KS-attached | host: Bos | place: Iran: Karaj | collected 2018-10 | reverse complement strand
CATTCAGGGCTATGGCGCGGGGGCCAGTGTGACAGCAGCCGGCGTCTTTGCTGATATTATGAGTCTTGCATAAACGTTTGTTCATGAAATATCTTATCCTTTTGGGCGACGGTATGGCCGATTGGCCAGTGAGTGAACTGGGAGGCAAAACATTGCTTCAGTATGCCGACACACCACATTTGGACCGCCTTGCCCGCCTGGGCCGCAATGGGCGCCTGAAGACCATCCCGGACGGCTTCCATCCCGGAAGCGAAGTGGCTAATAGCAGTATCCTGGGCTATGACCAGCATCTTGTCTATGAAGGACGCGGTCCCCTGGAAGCTGCCAGTATTGGTGTGCGGTTGCAGGAGGGTGACCTGGCCTTGCGCTGCAATCTGGTATGCCTTGAACGCGAAATCCTGAAGAATCATAGCTCCGGTCGTCTGGAAACCGAGGATGCCGACGTGCTGATAGCTTGTCTGCAGAATGCCTTGGGCAACGATCGCGTTCATTTCTATACAGGTGTCCAGTATCGTCATTTACTGGTCATCAAGGGTGGCGACAATCGTCTGCTTTGCACGCCTCCTCATGATATACCCGGAAAGCCCTACGAACCATATCTGCCTCAAGCCGCCGTTCCCGAGGCAGAGGATACGGCCCGGCTTCTCCGTGACCTGATCATTCAGAGTCAGGAACTCCTGCCGCATCACCCTCTGAACCTTGCGCGTCGCAGGGAAGGAACGGATGAGGCCAATAGCATTTGGCCGTGGGGTGGGGGATATCGTCCACGGATGACTCCGCTCACTACGACTTACCCTCAGATTCATTCGGGTGCCGTCATTACCGCTGTTGACCTAATCAGAGGTATAGGGCGATATGCCGGGCTGCGTGTCATCAATGTTGAGGATGCTACTGGTCTATACGATACGAACTACGAGGGTAAGGTGAAGGCTGCCCTGAAGGCCTTGCAGACTGATGACTTTGTCTATCTGCATGTCGAGGCCAGTGACGAGGCAGGGCACGACGGAGATGTACAGCTCAAACTACGCACGATCACAGACTTAGACAATCGTGTTGTCGGCCCTGTCCTGGATGCTGTTCAGAATTGGACGGAGCCTGTGTGCATAGCTGTATTGCCAGATCATCCCACGCCATGTGAACTTCGTACACATACTGCCGATCCTGTGCCTTTCTGTATCTGGTATCCGGGAATCGAACCGGATAGCGTTCAGACGTTCGACGAGGCGGCTTGTCAGGATGGAGCGTACGGCCTGCTTCAGGGCGATCAGTTTATAAATGAATTCATGAACTCTTGAACTATAGGAGATATGAAGTATTATAGCACTAATGGCCAAGCTCCTCTGGCCACACTTGAGAAAGCCGTTGTGAAGGGTCTGGCCGAAGACCGCGGACTTTATATGCCGGAGCGTATCAACCGCTTGCCGCAGGAATTCTTCGATGATATTGCGTCTATGACGTTTCAGGACGTGGCTTACAACGTGGCCAGCGCATTCTTCGGCGAGGACATCGACCTGGATGCCCTCAACGATATTGTCCGCAGCACCCTGAGCTTCGACTGCCCGCTGGTACGAGTTGCCGACAATATCTATAGCCTGGAACTCTTTCATGGTCCAACGCTTGCCTTCAAGGATGTCGGTGCCCGTTTCATGGCACGTTTGCTGAGCTACTTCGTCAAGCAGCACCCAAGCACCAAGGGCAACGTCCATGTACTGGTTGCCACTTCGGGCGACACGGGTTCGGCTGTTGCCAATGGCTTCCTCGGGGTACCAGGCATCGATGTCACGGTGCTCTACCCCAAGGGCAAGGTGAGTGAGATTCAGGAGAAGCAGTTCACCACCCTGGGTCAGAACATCACCGCGCTCGAAGTAGAGGGTGTGTTCGACGATTGCCAACGCTTGGTCAAGGAGGCCTTCATGGATAAGGAGTTGAACGACAAGTTCTTCCTCACTTCGGCCAACTCGATCAACGTGGCGCGTTTCCTGCCTCAGGCTTTCTATTATTTCTATGCTTACGGCCAACTCAAGAAGCAGTTGGGCGACAAGGCCAAGGAGGTAGTGGTGTGCGTACCGTCGGGCAACTTCGGCAACATCTGTGCCGGCCTATTTGGCGCTAAGATGGGACTGCCTGTCAAGCGTTTCATTGCGTCGAACAATGCCAACGATATCTTCTTCCAGTACCTCGGCAATGGTCACTACAACCCACGCGCCACACAAGCCACTCTCGCCAACGCTATGGACGTAGGCGACCCATCGAACTTTGCACGCATCGTCAACCTCTTTGGCAATGGACAGCAAAAGGCCGAGAAGATTACTCCCGAAGAGGCTCATGCCGCTATTTGCAACACCATCAGCGGTGCTACTTACCAGGACGAGCAGATCAAGAAAGCCATGCAGGATGCCCTGCGCAACGATGGCTATGTCTGTGATCCTCACGGTGCTTGCGGCTACCAGGCCTTGGTCGATGGACTCCAACCAGGCGAAGTGGGCATCTTCCTCGAAACGGCTCATCCTGCCAAGTTCAAGGACACGGTTGAACCTATTATCGGTCAATCGGTTGCTATTCCTGCCACGCTCCAGAAGTTCATGCAAGGCACCAAGCAGTCGTTACCTATGACCAAGGAGTTTGCCGACTTCAAGAAGTTCCTGAAGGAGAATCTTAAATGAAACATACCCAAGGAGAATTATTTAGTGCAATCACCCACACCGTGGGATTATGTCTGGTGCCCTGCATAGCATGGGTCATCATCTGGTTGGGATATACCAAGAACTGGGAGATGGCATTCGGAGCCACGTTCTTCACGGTAGGAATGTTGATGATGTATATCGTCTCGTGCATGTACCATTGGTGGAAACCAGGCACCGACGGAAAACGCACGTTACGCATTCTGGATCATTGTTCTATCTATGTCCTCATTGCCTCCAGTTACACTCCCATCTGCATGGGTATCATCGAAGATAATCATTTCGTGGCTGGGTGGACGGCCTTTGGAGTAATATGGTTTCTGTCGCTCACAGGTATCTTCCTCAAGATTTTCCTCTTCGACCGCTTTGCCAAGACCTCTCTTGTCCTGTACCTGCTGTTAGGTTGGTCCATCCTCTATATCATTCCCTCGGTGCGCGAGTGCATCAACACATGGGCCATCCTACTCATCCTTCTGGAGGGCATTGCTTACACGACGGGAGTCTATTTCTTTGTCAACGACCGAGATCCCAAGCATCCTTACTATCACGGCATCTGGCACATCCATGTCATCCTCGGCACCCTCTTTCACTGGGGAGCGGTCATAGCCATGGCACTTGACCCCGTGACACGATAAAAAGGCTCTATATACTTCAACAAGTAGATTTCAGAACCAAAGATAAAAGCGAAAACTGCATCTATTTGGTGCAGTTTTCGCTTTTTATTATTTCATCCATCAAAAGGCCTCTTAGGCCGCCTTTTAACAGGAACGACTAAAATACGGAATGGAGACTATCGAGTTGCTTCAACAAGTCCTTTTCGTTCGGCGTAGCGCAGGAGTTCGACCGTATTGCTGATGCCTAACTTTCGGTAGATGTGGTTCTTGTGGGTTTCGACCGTTCGGATGGATATATTGAGTTGCTCGGCTACCTCCTTGGTCAGCAAACCCTTACAGAGGAGTTGGACAATCTGCACCTCACGCTGAGAGAGTTCGACATCATCGCGCTGAGAGATACGATCAAAGTGAGAGACCACCTCCAGAATCTTCTGACGAGCCGACTCGGCCTGCAGTTTCTCATCATTAGCCACGCGGAGCAATTCATCCTTCGCCTCGTTGGTCTGTTGCAACATCTTGTTGTACTCACCACGTTGGCGAACCTGCCGCATCAAGAGAGCAACCAAAAGCACGCACCCGATGATGATGACGATGCAGACAATCAGCATGATACGGTGGTAAGAAATAAGACGTTGTTGCATCTCCAACTGAGCCAGTTGGCGCGACATTTTGTATTTAGCATCGAAGGCCTGCATCTGATTGCTCATCTTGTCATCGAACATCTTCTCCCTCAAGTTGACATACTGCTCCCAGTAAGCCGCCGATTGGGCCGGGTCGGTCTTCACTACGTATTTAGCCAACTTCTGTAGAGTCTGAGCCTCCTGATAAGTGTTTTCCGTTTGCTTGCTAAGTTCCAAACTGCGGTTCAAGTAGTCAATCGCATATTTCTCATTACCCAACTTTTGCTCAATGTCGGCAAGCAGTCGATAGGTGATTTGCAACGAAACGAGATTGCCGCAAACCTTCAAGGAATCAGCTGCTTCCAAAGCTTCGTCACGCGCCTCCTCGTAACGGTGGTTGGCAAAGAGCGCCGTTGCCAACTGCGAACGACGAACAGGGATGCGTCGCAAATCACCATGTTGCTCCTCGATAGACAGAGCCTCCTTGGCAAACTCCAACGCCTGATCCAACTTTCCCGTCTGCACCAGGATTTCCGAAGCGACTCCCAAACGAATGGCCAAACTATGAGGGCGATGCAAAGTGCGTTCAATCTGAAGTGCTTCCAAGATATACCTTTCCCCCACTTCCGGTTGGCCGGCATAGACCCAAACGAAGGCAGTATTGTTCAACGAAGAACTAAGACGGGTAGAGTCATTCAACTCACGGTCAATGGAAAGCGACTTTTCCGAATATTCGGCCGCTTCCGAGAAATCACTCAAGCAGAGATAGATGCTGGAGGACTGAAAGAGACAATCGGAGTACAACTGCAGACTATCCAATTCGTCGAAACACTTCTCCGCTTGCGAGTTCCACGAGAGCGCATTTTCATATTGACCGGCTTCGTAGGCGCACATGGCACTCCAATAGTACAACATGCCGTCCACATACACGACATTGTCCTTGGAACTGAACGTAAACGTAGTATCGGCAAGCTCGGACAACACTTTATCGAAGATTTCGTTGGCCACCTGGAACCTGTTTCGCGAAGAGGTCTTGGCATAGCGTGCCAACTCGTCAGCAATAGACGAAGCGTCCGCCGCCATCAATGAAACAGCAGAAAGAGGTAATGAAAGTGCGCACAATAAAACAAAGCGTCTAAACATAAAAGGTATCAAAAGGTTAATTCAGGACGAAGACAGAAAAATGCTAAAAGCACGTTTTCCGTTCGTTCCATATTCATTTGGACATTAAAACAGGAGCATTGGGCAATCTCCATCTTTCATTTTGGACAGCAAAGATAATAAAAAAAATTCAAAATGCAGCGATTTTTGTCAAAAAATCGCTGCATTATTATACATTTTCAGGCAGAAACCCTATCATTTCGGGGCATATAAAGAAATTTCATCCACCTCTCGCAACAATCGAATCATGAAGCAACGCGGCACATAACTGCCTTCAAACGAAGACAATCGCACCACCACTTCTGACTTGTCGCGCAACATAGAGTCGGACAATGGGAAGGACTTCTCGAAGAACTTCTCCTTGCCGATATCCTTCGCCGTAACCGTGTAGGAATCAACGACCTCACCATCCACCGACAACTGCAAGGAACGGCCCTTGTCGAGACCCGAGAACCGGCAGACAATCATTACCTTCTCGCCACGTTCCAGACACTCGTTGACATCTGCACACTTCAGCGTATATTCATACCACTGGTCGGGTTGCGCATCACGGAAAGGCTGACCATTGTACGTACCACGCGAACCCGGTTCACTGATTCGCATGTTGTGTTCTTGCTCACTTTCGCCCAACCCTGGCGTGACATAATCCAGTGTCAACGACTCCTGCTCTCGGCGCTTTGCCTGATTGATATACATCGGGTTACGCATCCATGCTTCACGCGTCTGTTGGTTCCAATAGAGCATATAACGGACATGATGAGTGCTGAAGAACGGCTTCACAGGTACATTGTGCCAACGTGAACCAGGCGCCGATGCATCGACCACAAATTCCAACCGAGCCGTATCGACCAACTTCACACGCGAGGCAATCTCCGACTTCTCGCAGATGAGCATAGGCGAAAAAGCAGGGTTCGGGAACTTCTCTCGCGTCTGTGGAGAGAAGTCGTGCATACCATCTCCACCATATTCATTCGGCAGGAACTCATAGTTGGGGCGTCCCATTACCGTATCCGACGTCTGCGCTGCCAAGACCGTCGGTCCATAGGTCAGAGCAACATATTCGGGTACACCGGGACAAGCCAAAGTACCAACCTCCATCGGGTACGACACCTCAATGACATCTCCTGGCCGCCAGGTTCGACCACAATAGAGGTAAGAGGCTCGTCCGACAACTACTTGGTTCGGCTTGTACTTCACCGGCTTACCATTGACCGTGACCGAAAACTCGGAAGTGGTCCATGCCGGGTGACGCACGGCAATCTTGTAGTTACCCGCCTTGCATACCGTGATGCGGGACGTATGACCATAAGGGAACTTCGACTCCTGCTTAACCGAGGCGACAGACGACTTCAACTCGCTGGGCACAAAGAGGTTAACATAGAGTGTATCGTTACTGTACGAATAGATAAACTCGCCATAACGGCTCTGACTCTCCATACCCGTACCCATGCAACACCACATGGCCTCATTCACCTTACCGTAGATGCGGTAACTCTCGGCGCGCATCGGTGTGAAGAAAGTGAAACCACCCGTCTTGGGGTCAATACTGCCCAATACATGGTTGAGCATGGCACGTTCATAAAAATCGACCAACCGCGCTTCCGGTTCCTCGGCAAAGAGCGTCTCCGTCAACTTGAGCATATTATAAGTAGGACACAGGCCGGGTCCATCGCCATCCACAATGCGTCGCAGCGACTGATTCTGCATCAAGAAATGACCGCCCACACCCACGCCGCCAATAGCGACAGCACGGTTGTTGACCACGTCATCCCAATAGCGACGGGCGCTTTTACCGTAGCGAGGATCCTTTTTCACCTCATTGATTCGGGCAATACCCAAGAACATGGCCGAAAAGTGGTTGACTTGTTTCTTGTCCAAGAAAACGTGACGTTCATCGTGCAACATATTCTCAATCAAGATCTGGTGCGAGAACTTCTGCGCCCCTTTCAGGTACTTCTGGTCGCCGAAGATGACATAGGCATCGGCCAACACCTCGTTGATGGCACCCGGTTCCCATTGCAGGATCTGCATCTCCATCACATCCTCCCGGAACATGCTCACCACGTCGATGAGCCAGTCACACATGTTGCGGAAGACCGACTTCGCCATCGTGTTGCCTGCATAGAGATAGGCATCACGCAAACCGGCAGCTACTTTGTGTTCGCAGTAGAACGGTGTCCAATGTCCACGTTGGTTATAGGGTCGATAGTCCGAGTCGTACAATCCCTTCCAGATCGAGTTGTCCGGAATGCCGCCAATGAAGCCCTTCAAGCCATCCTTGTCGTCGTCGAACACCTTCTGACAATCTCTCAGGACGCGCACAATATAATCCACCAACTCCTTCAACTGCGCCTTCTGCGCCTCGTCATGACATGCTGCATAGGCCAACGAAAGGGCCGACAGATAGTGTCCCAACAAGTGACCGTCCATCGCCAGAGCGGGGTTCCAGGCAAAGCTGTTGAAAGCCGGATGCTCGAACTCCCACTGGTAGTAAGGACTGTTCACATCGCTGGTCGCAGACAGACCCGACTGACGGACATAAGGGGTCAAGAGACGGTCCACATCATACTCCATGAGTGTCTTGAAGTTCAACTCCTGCGCCTCCTTGAACGGGCTGTCCAACAGAGTTACTTCATCCAGTCGAAAACGGGTGGGATAGAAAGACGTTTGATCGGGTGCAGAGCCGGAAATCGCTTTCTGAGCGAAAAGGGCCACAGAAAAGGACCAGCTCAACAGAGTCGTCCAAAGGAACAGAAACAAATGGCCTTTTCTCATCATGGCAATTAAATATAAAAGTGAATAATACCGAAACAGGTTGTCGCTTAGGCCAGTCGACAACTCTTCTTACTTATTAAATATACCAAGATCTTCCTAAAAAGAAGTTAGTCAGTATAGTGAAATATAATCCATATCATGACAGGGGGCATACCTGTCTTCTCTCGTTCTTTATTCTATGTGCACGGAGGGAGAGTCTCTGACTCCCTCCAATGCAGTTTTCCATATCCAAGGAACGCCCCAAGGGCAATTCCAAAAGGCTCTTATAAGGGAGTTAATTTCATGGAGTTAACGGGAGATAACGGTAGTTAACAGACGAATGCTTTTCGTTGTCAAAAACCTTCAGACCCATGGTAGTAACGTCCGTTTGTCCCCTCAGCTAAAGCTTCGTCTTCTCGCTGAACGATTATCAATCGTTCTATTCGCTGCGAGGACCTGAGCGAAGCGATAACTCCTAATAACTACAATAACTCCTTGCAAGTGAGCAAGTTGAAACACTTGCGAAACTTGAGTTAAAGAGCGATGCGGAAACCGCAGTTCACGAAAGCGCTCTGCTTGCTCTCCTCGGTATCGTAGCTCTCCATGACACTCCACTTGCGGACGGAGGGACAATAGTAGATGCTGCTCTGCTGCATCCAACTGCCGCCACGCATGATGAGCGTATCCCTGCCATCGTTCAATGGCTGCACGCCCTGTGGGTTGTTGGCATCCAAAGCCGAATAGCGATAGTAACAGTTGGACACCCACTCGGATACATTGCCGACCATGTCGTAGATTCCCAACTCGTTAGGCAACTTCTCGCCGCCTGCGTGGACGCCGTAGTTCTTGCCACCCTTGCCCTCGGCAAAAGAGTTGCTACGCACCCAACCGCTCTCCTCGTAATCGTCCGCACCGGCATACTTGTAGCCGCGACAGTACTTGCCACCACGGGCAGCGCACTCCCATTCGGCCTCGGTAGGGAGGCGGAAATGCCTGCCTGTCGCCTTGTTCAACTTGGCAATGAATAACTGGCAATCGTACCACGAAACCTGTTCCACGGGACGGTCATATCCAAAGGTCTCGTCAGTGATAGAGTAGGGCACGTCGCCCTCTCTCATGGGCATTTCTTGGGGTGGGTTAAGGTGGAATTGACTCGGATTGTTGCCCATGATGGTGGACCACAGGTACTGAGGAACCTCAGTCTCTCCGATGTAGAAGCTCGACACGGTTACTTCGTGGGGCGGCTGTTCGTCCTCACGATATTCGTCAGCCTGCTCGGCGGTCGCACCCATCATGAAGCTGCCGCCCTCGACGGAGATCATCCTGAACGGAGTACCGCAGCCGGTGATGACCTCACAATCCAGATAAACAATGACAGGCAGGTCTGTCGTCTCGCCCGTGGTATTATCAGTAACACGAATGGTCGTGACGCCTGGCGTCTGTCCTGTTACGGTCAGGGCATTGCCATTCACCTGATGGATAACGAGGTCACTGCCATCACCCACTGAGTAATTGCCATGACCATTGAGGATGTTGACGGTCTTGCTCTTACCAATCAGTACCTGTAACACCGTCTCTGATAGGTGAAATTTAGATGTGTTTTCATCATCAAGGGCAAGACGCAGTCCTCCGGTCCAAAAACCAGAGAACGGGTCGCTGGACTCGCGGTTTGAAACGCGGCAGTCTCTTGCGTCGCTGTCACATTGGCCGCCACGGCAAACACGTCGTTCGCCAGTAAGCGGACCCTTCGGATCGGTCTGGGCCTCATCGCTGTAGACTCCATACCAGTCCTGAACCCACTCGCAGGCATTTCCACTCATGTCATACAGTCCCAATTCGTTGGGTTGCTTGGTGGCAACAGGCAGCACGCCGAGCAGTATAGGATTCCAATAAGCGCCTACTCTGGAAGGAGCTCCGGCCATGCGGCCTCTTGTGCCTGTTTGCGCCGAATTATATACTGGTGCGTATTCTGGGTAGCCTTCATTTTGGGCCGAGTCGGTTTCCACATACCATGCCACATCATCCAGGGTGTTGCTGCCGGCGTATTTGTAGCCATGGCTCAGGTTGCCACCACGAGCGGCAAATTCCCATTCGGCCTCGGTGGGCAGGCGGAAATTCCGGCTTGTCAGCTTGCTTAACCTGGCGATGAATTCTTGGCAATCGTTCCAACCGACGTTTTCTACAGGTTGCTGTATGCTGTGATGAGAATCATATTGGAACCAGCTCGGATTCTTGCCCATGACAGCGATCCACAGCTCCTGCGTCACTTCGGTCTGGCCGATGCTGTAGCTTGATAGCGTCACCTCGTGGGCTGGCAGTTCATCTTCTTCACATTCGTCGAGCTGTTCGGCTGTTGCGCCCATGGTGAAGGTGCCACCCTCGACCTTGACCATCGTGAACTGTACGCCGTTGGCTGTGAACGTCTCGGTCGTGTTCCAGTCTGCACTGCCCAATAGGTAGTCTATCAGCAGGGTCACGTCGGCGATGGCGACATTGCCGTCGCGGTCGGTGTCGGCATTGACGCTGCTGAATGTGTCAATGTCTTGGCCCAGCAGGTAGTCGATGAGCGAGGTGACGTCATTGATGTCCACACTGCTGTCGCAGTTCACGTCGCCCAGTTGGTTGTTGGGGTTTGTTGCCGCCACGAATAGTGCGACAAGCATCGTGATACAAGATAACAAA
>JAEEGI010028926.1_pt1 | contig 10512 bp, 7 predicted proteins | sample 8958751 | NCBI WGS metagenome assembly JAEEGI01 (sample SAMN16246545, study PRJNA631951) | gut metagenome | biome: gut microbiome; feature: rumen; material: KS-attached | host: Bos | place: Iran: Karaj | collected 2018-10 | reverse complement strand
GTCGTGAGGAGAAGATAAGGTCTTGCAGGACAAGGAGTTCTCTAAATGGGCAAAGGAGCATTCCAGCATGGTGTACAACTGGACCCAGGACACTCAGACTGCCGCGTCCGATTTCCTTAAGGAAAAAGAGTACTACAGTAGGAGTTACAAGTTCACTAACTCAGGTCAGGAGCAGGCCCGCCATTTAATGGGACTCAAGAAATACCTTGAGGATTTTACTCTTGTTTCCCAGAGGGAGACCGTTGAGGCTAGGCTTTGGAAAGAGTATCTTGTCCACGCCGCTCTGTTCGGGATCGCTGACAAGGTCGCCAAGCAACTTAAGGACATAGATCCCAAGTTCTTCGGGCAGACTTTCTCCTATGATTACAACACATTCTCTTCGGTTTTGAATAGTAGCCACGCTATCTCCGACTATGTGCGTACCGCGTCTATTCTTGGGACTCCTCGTCCTACATACTCATCCTCTGGTGGCAGCTACAGCAGCAGCCACAGCAGCAGGGGCGGTTACGGAGGGCATACCTCATCTCGCGGAGGCGGAGGCTATAGCGGCGGAGGTCGAGGTGGCGGAGGACGTTAACTGATTGTCACATTATATTTTATGAATACCACTCCTATTTCTCGCGGTTTAATCGCCGCAGCGTTTATGTTGTTGGCTGGAACCGTTTCAGTGGCCCAGTCATACCAGATGGACATCGACCTCGGTAAGAAAGGAGCGCCGATAAATAGCACCCAGTACGGTATATTCTTCGAGGATATCAATTTCGCCGCTGATGGTGGCTTGTATGCCGAACTGGTCAAGAACCGTTCTTTCGAGTTCCCGTCGAACCCTTTCCAGGGTTGGAAAGTTTTCGGCAATGTGGCTGTTCTTGACGATGGACCTTTCGATAGAAATCCCCATTACGTGAGGTTGTCCGATCCCGACCATCCGCACAGGTGGACAGGACTTGAGAATGAGGGCTTTTTCGGGATTGGAGTCAAGGCTGGTGAAGAATACCGTTTCAGCGTTTGGGCCAGAGTGCCGGAAGGTGGATCTTCAAGTTTGCACGTGGAGATTGTCAATCCCGCCTCTATGGAAGAGGACCACGCTCTTTGCGAGGGGGACCTGGTTGTCGATGGTTCGGAATGGAAACTTTATGAACTGATACTGAAGCCAAAGGCCACTCTGGATAAGTCCGCCTTACGTGTCTTCCTTGACGGGAAACGAGTGGCGACTGATCTGGAACATGTGTCTCTTTTCCCTGTCGATACATGGAAAGGACATCGCAATGGACTCAGGAAGGATCTGGCGCAGGCTCTCGCTGATCTCCAACCTGGCATATTTCGTTTCCCGGGAGGTTGTATCGTGGAAGGGACAGAGGTGTCTTCCCGATATGACTGGAAGAATTCGGTCGGTCCGGTGGAGAACCGGCCCCTGAACTCCAACCGTTGGCAGTATTGTTTCCCTTACCGTCTCTATCCGGACTATTGCCAGAGTTATGGACTTGGATTCTTCGAGTTCTTCCAGCTTTCGGAAGAGATTGGCAGTGAGCCGCTTCCGATCGTGAGTTGCGGTCTTGCCTGCCAGTTTCAGAATGATGGGGAGAGCGCCCATGTTCCAGTCGATGATTTAGGCCCATATATCCAAGATGCTCTTGACCTCATAGAATTCGCCAATGGACCAGTCACATCTGAATGGGGCAAGGTGAGGGCTGATATGGGGCATCCGGAGCCGTTCAACCTCAAGTATATAGGAGTCGGCAACGAGCAGTGGGGGACTCTTTACACCGAGCGCCTGGAGCCTTTTGTCAAGGCGATCCGTAAGGCATATCCCGACATCAAGATAGTTGGGTCAAGTGGCCCTGGATCAGAAGGGGAGCAATTTGATTTCCTTTGGCCTGAGATGAGGAGGATAGGGGTGGACCTCGTTGACGAGCATTTCTATCGTCCTTATGAGTGGTTCCTCTCTCAGGGTGCCAGATATGACAATTATGACAGGAAAGGCCCGAAGGTTTTCGCAGGGGAATATGCCTGCCATGCCAGGGGAATGAAATGGAACCACGCCTACGCGGCCCTTCTGGAGGCTGCTTTCATGACTGGAATAGAGCGTAACGCTGATGTCGTTCATATGGCCACGTACGCTCCTCTGTTCGCTCATGTTGAGGGGTGGCAGTGGCGCCCTGACCTGATCTGGTTCGACAATCTGCGTTCTTTCAGGACCGTCAGTTGGCAGGTTCAGGCATTATACGGACGTTTCCGTGGAGCCAACACATTGACTCTTAAGATGTCAGGAGCCAATGTCACGGGTGATGAAGGACAAGGTGGCTTATTCGCAAGCGCGGTATCAGATGGTTCGAAGATTTATGTGAAGGTGGCGAATACATCTTCTGAAAAGAGGGCACTGACGCTTAGTTTCTCTGGTCTTAAGAAAAAGGATGTGGTCCGGGCAGTTGAGGGCGTCCGTCTGGATTGCTCTGACCGTCTCGCTGAGAATTCTCTCGACGAACCGGGGCGTGTTGTGCCTGAGAGATTCTCGTTTACCGGCGAGGGCAAGGCCCTGAATGCTTCTGTTCCGCCGCTGTCTTTCTCAGTGTTTATTATTGAGAGGTAGACTATTGTTTAGGTATTCCGTCAACCATACGTAGGTGCCGGCTGTCCAGCCGAGCATCGTTGGCATCTTGTATTCGTCCCCGACATTCAAGTTTCCCTCGTCCACATTGTATTTTTCCCATAGGGTTCCGGTCCGGTCGAAGCTGTCAGTGACCAGATCCACGTAGTTTCGGGCGATTCGTCGCGCATCTGCCGAATAACCGTAATTCTCAAGCCCCCGGACAGTTACGTATTGAAGTGGTGCCCAGCCGTTGGGATATGACCATTGGTACACAAAGGGATAGTCTCCTTTCTCGCACGCTGAAATACCGTGGGGATATTCCAGAACAGACAATGATCTCACTATTCCCCGTGCTTGACGGCGGGAAATGGCTTTTCCCAGGAGTAGCCAGAACTGGGCGGCGGAGACAACGTCCGAACGCTCTTCGGTGATGAAATTGTAGTCGTACCAGATTCCATCTTTCGGATTCCGGAAATATTTGCGCATCAAATGCTTGCGATGCCGTGCAGTCCTGTCCCAACGGTGTGCGGCCTTCCGGTCTCCCATTATCTTTGAGAAATGTGAGAAGTTCTTCTCATAGATGTATAACATGGCGTTCAGGTCCACCGGACAGTAGTTTTCACATTCTCCCTTGAAACGGGGTGTGAAGTCCCAACATTCAGCTTCGGAGATATAGTGGGAGGCGATACGCAAAGAATCTTCCCGTGAAAGGCCTTCAAGGTTAAATCCTTCTCCGAAACGCCCTTTTACCAGACTTATGAAATCCATCTTCTCTTTATCGCTCGCATTATTGCTGTCGTGGTTCAGCCCGCAGGGAGTCATCCGTTCAGTCATCCAGAACCGGTATTCCTTTTCAAGGGAGGGAAGTATGCCACGAAGCCAGTCCATATCTCCAGTGGCTTCGTAGATCTGCCTGACCATCATCGAAAAGACCGGAGGCTCGGAACGATTGAGGTAAAAGGTATTGCTCCCGTTTAGAATCTTGCCGAAGCGTTCAACCATCCAAGCCAGATTCTCGGTATTCATACGTGCCTGATCCACCATCCCGTCGATTATCAGGCCTTCGTTCGCGAAAAATAGATCCCAATAATATAATTCCTGGTAACCTCCACTTACGCTCGGAACCGTGTAAGGAAGGGGCATACCTATATGGCTGCCGAAATCATCCGGGAGGTAGCGAACACTCTTTTCCCATGAATCGCGGATAAATTTCCTGGCTTCCTTTTCTCCAGCGCGTAAAGGAATTATGAATATACAGGATAAAAGAATAAGACAGATTCGTTTCATATCACAAAAAAAGCAGAGTTCTTAGGGACTCTGCTTTCTTGCGGTGCGGAAGGGGCTCGAACCCTCGACCTCCGGCGTGACAGGCCGGCATTCTAACCAGCTGAACTACCACACCAATATTAAAAAAGATCCGCATTTGGGGTCAAATGCGGATGCAAAGATAGTCAAAAATGCTGGATACGCAAATTTTTTTTAACTTTTATTTGATCTCAATGACTTTGTTTGCCTGGGGAACTACTTTAGGCTCGACCTTAGGGATGATGACTTGAAGTACACCATTCTCTACGGTAGCGCTGATCTTCTCCTTGTCAGCGTCGTCAGGAAGCAGCATGGTCTGCTGGAACTTGGTGTGGTAGAACTCGCGCCTGAGATAACGGCCGCGCTTCTTCTCTTCCTTGTTATCCTCCTTCTTCTCCATGTTGATCACGAGATTGCCCTCATCGTCGAGGCTGACCTTGAAATCTTCCTTAGTCAAACCTGGAGCGGCGAGCTCAAGCTCGTAACCACGCTCATTTTCTAAGACATTGATCGCCGGGGCGGTCGTGTTGGCCTTCTCTACCCAGTTGTCATCGAAGAAATCATTGAAAATGCTCGGCAACCAGTTCTGGTTGTATCTTCTTGAAACAGGTAACATGATTAAAACCTCCTATAATTTAAAGTTCATTTGTTTTAATATTAACCCCGTCCTTTCGGGCGGACAACTGGACTTAAGTCAACTTATATACCAGTGCCAAAATGTCTGTAAAAAGTGGACAAATTGTCATAACTGTCTGACTATATGGCACTTAGGACTGACAAATTGTCCATTTCTCATGCGAAAATATGCAATATTTAAAATAATTAACGAAAAACATTAAAAAATATTTGGAAATTAGAAACTAATTATCGTATCTTTGTGGAAGAATAAAAAAAATAAGAGCTATGAGAAGAGTCAGATTAAGCCTTATAATTATGTCATTTTTCGCCACGCTTACAGCTGTGGCTCAGACTAATGTGAAGGGAACAGTGCTGGACTCCCTGTCCCGCCAACCCGAGGTGGGGGCGGTCGTGCAGTTCATAAAGAATGGAGAAGACCGGCCGGCCGCATATTCGGTGACTGACTCCCTCGGCAAGTTCGAGAGGACCGTCCCTGGTAATGGGGAATATGTGTTGCTGCTTCAGAATATGGGCAGGAAGGCTGTCAGCAAGGGATTCAAGGTCGAGGGGCAGGCTGAGCTTGACTTGGGAGAGATTCTCCTGCAGGATGACGCACAGGCTCTTGACGCCGCCGCTGTCCAGGCAATGAAGACCTTGGTTAAGTTGGATGTCAACAAATTGACGTATAAGGTCGAGGCTGATCCGGATTCTAAGACTGGATCGTTGTTGGACATGCTCCGTAAAGTCCCGATGGTCACAGTTGACGGGCAGGACAATATCACGGTGAACGGGAGCTCCAATTTCAAGGTATATGTGGACGGCAAGCCCAACCAGATGCTCAGTTCCAATCCGTCCCAGATCCTGAAGGTTATGCCGGCCAGCGCTGTCAAGGATATCGAGGTTATCACTAACCCCGGCGCTAAATATGACGCCGAGGGAGCTGGCGGAATCTTGAATCTTATCACTGGCGTGGCGACAGGGACATCATCCGCAGTTGCTGACGGGGCCTACGGCTCGGTCAGTGCCGGAGTGACGACCAAGGGTGAGAACGGAGGAGTTTATCTGACCGCTAAGAAAGGCAAGTTCACAGTCGGACTCAACACTGCGGGCGGTTACCAGAAATTAAATGGAATATCCTATGACGACGTCCAGATGAATCTGGGGAATGGGGAATCCCAGACCACGGAAATGATTCAGAGTCAGAAGTCTCCGTTCGTGTTTGCCGACTTGAATGCAAGTTATGAGATATCTCCGCGGGATCTGTTGTCCGGGTCATTCGGGATGACTGGATTCTATCAGAGCGCGGAAGGGAACTCGACAATCACGATGGGCGGTGTCGCTCCATATTCCTATATCAATGATATGGAGACGAAGTACAGGACCAGCGGAATAAATGGAAGCCTTGATTATCAACACACCAGCGCTGAAGTCGCCGGAAGGGCTTTGACATTGTCCTACAGGTATTCGGGGTCTCCTCTGAAAACTGAGTACACCAGCCGCTTCTCAGGTATGCCGTTCCAGCTTCCCGACCGCAGGAGTGATGGTGACGACAATTCCCAGGAGAACACCTTCCAGCTCGATTACACGACTCCGGTCGGGGAAGGGCAGTCGCTGAGCTCCGGACTGAAATATATCTCCCGTCACAATTCAGCGAACGACAAATTCTATTTCGCCGACGGTGGCAGCTGGATTCACAATGCCGAGGGCAGTATGCTCTATGACCATTTCAACGACATCGGAGCCATATATTCCGAATATACAGGGACTTTCGGCAACTTCTCGCTCATCGCTGGCTTGAGGTACGAGTACACCTGGCAGAAAGTCAATTACGGGAAAGGCTTTGGCCAGGATTTCAAGACTGGATTCGGGGATATAGTCCCGAGCGCGAGCCTCCAGTATAATATCGCCGCTACCCGGAACATTGGATTGACCTACAACAGGAGGATCCAAAGGCCCGGTATCACATATCTGAACCCATATGTCAACAGGTCATTCCCGACGGTTATCTCTTACGGTAACAGCGACCTTACCAGCGCAAGGTCCGACATCATAAGTGTTGTGTTTAATTCATTCAATCCCAAATGGATAGTCAGTCTCACCGGCCGCTACAGCCACACAGGGAGCGGAATATCAGACTATAGTTTCTATGATGACGAAGGTATTATGAACACGACTTACGGGAATATAGTCGTGGAGGATGAAACCGGGATAACTGCGTTTGTCAACTGGACCGCCGGTCCCAAGACCAGGATATACACGAACAGCTCTTTCGGGTACAGCATGTTCTCAAGTGACAAGCTCGCCCAAAAGAACAGTGGATGGAACTGGAACGTTATGGCCGGTCTGCAGCAGACCCTTCCTGCCGACATGCTCCTTAGCGCCAATCTTATGGCCGGAGGAAAAACCTGGACTCTACAGGGCTGGAACAAGGGATTCACGATGGGGGTCATTGGTTTGTCAAAGGGCTTTCTCGCCAATAAATTGAGAGTCACCGGACAGTTCATTTCCAACTTCGAGAAAGGAGGTATGGCTATCGAATCCTTCGCCCGCGGCGGTAATTTCGAGACGAGGTCCAAGGTGACTGTACCAATCAGGCAAGTTGGCTTGAATTTGACCTATACATTCGGCAATCAGGGCTTCCAGGTAAAGAAGACAAGAAAGTCCATCACCAATGATGACGTGATCAACAACACTAACGGACAAGCCCCCGGTACTGGGGCGGCGGGTTCTTCTGTGACGGGTGCCGCAGGCGCTGGACAGGGCGGAATGTAGTGTCTTGACATATGTATTATTAGAGAGAACTTTTTCGTATCTTCGCGAAGATGTTCTCTTCTTTTTTAACTTTTTTTATGATGAGACGATTTTGGCTTTTTGTTGTCGCGATCTTTGTGACTTGCGGTTTGATGGCGCAGGAGACGCCCACCAATTATCCTTTACCTCAGAATCCCGGCACCTTGAGGATTCTCGCTGTTGGTAACAGTTTTTCCGACGATGGTACCGAATATCTGCCTGGACTTCTGGAAGCCGCTGGCATTCATAATGTTATAGTTGCGCGCCTGTATATAGGCGGATGCTCTCTTGAGAGACATTGCAAGGAATATGAGGAGGGATTGACGGATTATATTTATTACAAGTCAACCAATAACAAGTGGGAGACCGTGAGCAAGAACGCGACGATTCTGGACGGCCTTAAAGATGAGCCTTGGGATATTATCACCGTCCAGGAAGTGTCCAATAATTCAGGTACTTACGAGACGTACCAGAATTGGGCTCCCAAACTCTTGTCCATCATCCGCAAAGAGGCTCTGAACCCAAAGGCCGCCATTGTCTGGCACATGACATGGGCTTATGCCACAAATTCTGACCATGGGGCGTTCAAGTTATACGGGAATGACCAGAAGACGATGTACGATGCCATTGTGAGTTGTGTCTCAAGGGCTAGGAAGGATTTCAACGTCCCTGTCGTAATCCCCTCCGGGGAGGCTATCCAACTCGCCAGGGCGACAAGGCTTAACAATGAGGATCGTGTCCCGGTGGATTCCAAGGTCTATCAGCTGACCAGGGATGGTTTCCACCTGACCCGCCAGCATGGCCGCTATATAGCCGCCTGCACTTGGTTTGAGACCCTGATCAAGCCGGTTCTTGGCAAATCCGTCAAGGGGAATCCTTATTTGTTGGAGGACACTGAATATTCAATCACAAAGAAAGATGCCCGCCTTTGCCAGAAGTGCGCTATAAAGGCTGTCGAATCTTTTAAATAAATCTGCATGGATCCACGGTTAGAAAAGATAAATCAGGCTGCGTCTTATATCAAGGAAATACTTGATAATGAGGGTCTGGCGCCTAAAATTGGAATAGTCCTTGGGAGTGGACTCGGCCGTTTGAGCGACGACATAGAAAACCCCGTCACTATCCCGTACAAGAATATCCCCGGATTCCCGGTTTCGACAGCGATCGGACATAAGGGTAATTTCATTGTGGGATCGCTTGCCGGCAAGACCGTCATAGCTATGCAGGGCCGCCTTCATTATTACGAGGGCTATGACATGGACATGGTTGTTCTTCCGATCCGGGTGATGAAGGTCCTTGGGATTGAATATTTGTTCGTCTCTAACGCCGCTGGTGGGGTTAATATGTCCTTTCAGACAGGCGACCTGATGATAATCACGGATCATATCAACCAGATCCCCAACCCTCTTATCGGTCCCAATCTCGATGAGTTCGGACCAAGGTTCCCTGATATGACCAGACCTTATGATCCTCGCCTAATAGCTATGGCTGAGGAGATCGGGAAAGAGATGGGGCTGAATCTCCGTAAAGGAGTGTATTTCGCCTGCACCGGGCCTACCTACGAGACGCCTCATGAGTATAAATACATGAGGGTAGTTGGAGCTGACGCTGTCGGTATGTCCACGACTCCTGAGGTTATTGTGGCTCGTCATGCTGATATTCCTGTCTTTGGCATGTCGGTAATCACGGATGTCGCTCATGACCCGGAAGACACTGATTATGTGACTGATGGGGAGGAGATTGTCCGCCAGGCGGATGCCGCGGCAGTAAAGATGACCACGCTTTTCAAAGCCATAATCGCCAGACTATAAGATGCCTGAAGACGGCAAGATCGTCATAAGGGGTGCCAAGGTCAACAACCTTAAAGACATCACCGTAGAGATACCGCGGAATAAGTTCGTGGTGGTTACGGGTATATCCGGCTCCGGGAAGTCCTCGCTTGCTTTCGATACCCTTTTTGCCGAAGGACAGAGGCGTTTCGCTGAGAGTTTAAGCTCTTACGCCCGACAGTTCCTCGGCAGGATGAGTAAGCCTGATGTCGAGTCTATTGAAGGTATTCCACCGGCGATCGCCATCGAGCAGAAAGTCAATATCAAGAATCCTCGCTCCACAGTAGCTACGACTACGGAAATATATGATTATCTGAGAATTATCTTCGCCCGGATCGGGCGTACATATTCCCCGGTAAGCGGGAGAGAGGTGAAATGCCATGGACAGAGCGATGTCATGGCAAGCATACTTTCAGGCGACACCCGCACTCTCTACATACTCGCTGATCTTAATTGGGAAAACAGGGAGGACAAGGTAGAACTGATGCTTCGCCTCAAAGAAGAGGGGTATTCAAGGTTTTATGGATCTGATGGAGTCATCCGTATAGAGGATATCATGCGGATGGCGGACAAGGGTGAGTATCCTTCCGAATTGTTCCTGCTAGTCGATCGTCTCAAGCTTCCGGTTTTTAAAGGTTGTCTTCCATATTCCGAGGACGGTTCCCCGTGGCCCCAATCGGATTGGGAGGATCTTCAGACTAGGCTGCGCTCTTCAATCGACAACGCTTTTAGGGAAGGGGATGGCAACCTCATACTGATCAAAGATTCCGGCAGGGAGGAATTCTCCAACCGGTTTGAACTAGATGATATGACCTTCCGTGAGCCAGATGAATATCTGTTCTCGTTCAACAGCCCTTTGGGTGCATGCCCGGTCTGTGGCGGCCTTGGAAAGATTATCGGGGTCAGCGAGGACCTAGTCGTTCCTGACAAAAGCAAGAGTATTTACGACGGCGCCATAGCGTGTTGGCGAGGTGACAAGATGGGGTGGTTCAAGGACCATCTTGTGCAAGTGGCTGAAAGATACCATATTCCGATATTCGAGCCATATTGCAACCTGTCACCTGAAGTCAAGGATCTGCTATGGAACGGACACAGTGTCGAGGGTGATGAGGACTCCATAATCGGCATTAACGAGTTCTTCACCTGGGTTGAGGCGAACCGATACAAGATTCAGTATAAATACATGTTGAGCCGGTTCTCGGGGCGTACGACATGTCACGCTTGCCACGGATCCAGGCTACGTCCTGAGGCCCTTTATGTGAGAGTCGGAGGGAAGACCATAGCGGAGCTTCTCGACATGAATATCGATCAGTCGCTTGACTTTTTCAGCAAGCTGGAACTTACTGATTATGAGAATGGAATAGTCCACAAGGCGGTCGAGGA
>JAEEGI010028925.1_pt1 | contig 10512 bp, 9 predicted proteins | sample 8958751 | NCBI WGS metagenome assembly JAEEGI01 (sample SAMN16246545, study PRJNA631951) | gut metagenome | biome: gut microbiome; feature: rumen; material: KS-attached | host: Bos | place: Iran: Karaj | collected 2018-10 | reverse complement strand
AAAATTGACATTGCCGAGGGTGTTGAAAGTCTCTATATTGGAGGAAAAAATGTTTTCTGTCGTTTCAGAAAACTCCATTTGGATAACCTTAAAAGCATCTGTAAATTGGAAACGAAGGCTGTCTAAACACTCCGGATGAAAGGCAAGCTCCTGTTGATTCCGTTTTGCCTTCTTGAAAGCGGAGCTTACATCTTCCAATTGTTCAATGGTCTTGTCAAAGTCATAGATAATCATCATGACCATTTCCTTCTTGGCCGCCGCTTTATGGCGTCTATCGATGATGGCTGAGGTGCCGAAGGTAAGTATGATGGAGAAGGTTGTTGCGAGAAGCGTCAACAGAAACTGTTTGGTGCCGAACGAAGGTTTTTCTTTCATATTCTTTTCATTTTAGTTGGTATGTCTTGTATCGTTTCCATTCCTCTTGGAGGTCAGACTCATGCTCACCCATGAAGAATGTGGCTTGTAGGTCATCTTTGAAAGGCGTCCAGTTGCCGCAGATGATGCCGTCGTGGGCGATGACGGGCTGGAAGATGCCGCTGTTGTTGTGTGCCTTGTGGCGGTAATCGGGAGAAAGGACGATGTCGCGGCTCTTATAGCCGATGAGGTATTCGTCGTAAGGCGGAATCAGGAGATATTTGCCTTTGCGGAAACCTCGGGTGCGGCAATTATCCGTAAAATAATATTCCCTGCGTGGTAGAGACGCACGGCCGAGCGTCTCTACATGCAGGGAATTACCTAATATTTCAATTCCCCGCCTGCAATCATTGACATTCAGCCCCGACCACCATACGAAATCCTCCAAGGTGGCTGGCTGGCGGCTTTGGAAATATTTTCGCGCGAGCATTGCCAAGGTCTCGTCACGATCCCTCTTGACATGAGGCTTCACCTTATCGGCAGCAAGGGCGTATGTCGCCTTCATTGGCAGCAAGTCGCCGCTGCAGAGCGTGCCCGACAACTCGGCATAACGGATGTGGTACGACAAGCGATGGTCGTCCATGCGAATGTCCTTCTCCGCCAAGGCCTGAACGAAGTCTTCCTTGGTGACACTGCCCTTTTCGGCAGCAGTCTGGACAAGGATTTTCCTGATGCGTTTTACCTCCTCTTCAGGAATGGTAATCTTATTACTACTCATCCATCCTTTGATGACCGCCAATGCTTTCGCCGAACAGAGCTCGAGCAAGGGCCAATAATCCTCGGCGGAAACGAGTTGCCAAGTGCCGCGCATCAGGTGAAGACGGATGATCCGCCCGCTGTCAAAGGCCTTTTTAAAGGCTTTGGCAGAGGGCTTTTTAGTCCGCATCGCCACCGCCCAGCGCATCAGACGGTATTCCTGCGCCTGCATCGCGCCCATATAGTCCACCAACTCGGCAGGGGTGTCGAACTGAGGGCAGATGAGTTGCTGTTTGAGTAATCGGAGGGCGACGGGATTCATGGTTGAGTTAAGCGATTAATTGTGCAAAAATACACATTATCGCTTTGTCTCACCCAAAACACACCATCTTATTACTGGAATTCTTCTGATGATTTCGTATAATGCCACAGGAATGGTCATCACTGCCACGAAAAGGATGGCATACATCATCCATGGAGCCAATGAGGTGTATTGTTTCATCATGTAACCCAACGCGGCAATCACCAGATAATGAAGGATATAGATGCCATAACTAGAGCGCGTCATATAACCTGCGAAAGCACCCGTGCGGTCGAAGCGCGCCTTGAACCAGGCCATCATCGCTAGGCACATCAGCCAGCCGTAGAGGCAATTCAACGGGCTACCCAGATACTTCGGTGAGGTGTTGTCCTGACCGAAGGTCGTAACAACCAGCACCGTGCCGGCAACAACCGCACAGGCTAACAACGGAATCCATGCTTTCTTCAACTTCTCTTGTACCTCGTCGTGCGAGAAAACTAAATAACCCAGCAGGAAGGGAACCAGATAGAAGAGCGGTTTGTATAAGTTCAAGAGGCCGTCCAGACTTTCGGGACGAGGATTCTTGATGAGGGTCTGCTCACCAGCCCAAAACAGCACGCCCAGCAGGATGATAACAACGAGATTGGCCTTCCCGCACCAGTTCCAGATCTTGTCTTTTCTGTCGATCACACGCACCAATAGCAAGAACAAGCACAGCAGCCACAGCACCTGGATGAACCACAACGGGCCGGTACCACTGAAAGCCATGATGAAATACTTCACTATGGCGGGCACACCGTCAAACACGCCTTGCCTTTCAGCCACAACGGTATTAAAATAACCGACCATCCAATGGAACACAAACAAACCGATGGTGCCAGGTACCAACAATTTGCGGGTGCGAGACCCAAACCATTTCTTGGCCGACTGTTTCGTCAAGGCATAGCGGGCACTAATGCCAGCCAAAAGGAACAAAAGCGGCATAAACCAAGGATAGAGGATATACATGACGACATCCTGATACTGCTTACATTCTGGGTATTCACCAAAGCCACCGATGCCACCAAAGACACCCTTGTTGTTGTAGAAATAAAAGACGTGGTAAAACAGCACCAAAAGCACTGTCACCCAACGGAGATTGTCGATCCAATGCTTGCGTTCCATCACTTGCCCTCCCCTAAAACTTCATCGATTTTGTCCTGAAAAATCTCGGTCTTGATGACGGCCATGCCTTTCATGTCGCCAAGCACCAGAAGGCTGTCGCCAGCCTTGATTCCATAAACCTCGCGGGCTTCCTTGGGGATGACGATTTGTCCGCGGTCACCCACTTTCACTACACCAAAGATGTATTTTCCGTTTTCTGCTTCCATAATGATTGATTTTTGTGATTAGTATGATTTTTCATATTTTGCTGCAAAAATATGATTAATTCGAATACAAAAACACAAAACATCGAAAAAAATGAACAAATCCAACCAAATCTTTTACTTTTGCAGTGTAAATTAGTTTTCGGATGACTTATAAACGATTGATATTTCTGCTTTTGTTATCGTTGGTGACGTTACCTTCCCTCTTTGCCCAACGTATCGGTGGCGGCTTGATGCTCGGACCGGCTTTCAGCACCATGAACATCAGCGGCAACGACAGCACACGTTTTCGCCCCGATTTCACAGGCGGCGTGCGCATCGCCTTCATCCCCGAGCGCTCCATCTTTGGTGCCGAAATCGATGTGCTGTATTCGCGACAGGGCATGAGCACCAAGAAAGGCCTATATGACGGCAACAACACCATCCGCTTCATAGAGAAGTCGCATTACATCAACGTGCCGTTGCTGCTCAACATCTATCTTCACAAATGGAAAGAGGACGACGAAGATGAATCCATGATACCACGGCTGCGCATCGGACCGCAAATCGGATTTTGCGTAGGCGGCAACGATGTTATAGAAGTGAAAGGCAAAAAGAAACAGCAGTTCATCACTCCATGGGAGCCAGGCAGTTTCAACCGCATCGACTATGGCCTCACGGCGGCGTTGAGTTATTGGTTTATCGAAGTACGCTACACCTTCGGCATGGCCAATGTCTTCAAGGAAGGCGCGAAATCCACCAACCATGTGATTTCGGTCACTTGGTCGGATATTTGGTGATTGTTTCAGAAAAAACTATACATTTGCAGTTTTGAAATATTGTAAACCATGAATATAGTTATTGCCGGAGACGGAGAAGTAGGCATGCACTTGGCGGAGGCCTTGGTGCGCAGCAACCATAACATCACCATTGTGGACCCGCACGAGGAACTGCTGAAGATGATGGAATCGCACAGCGACTTGATGACCATCACAGGCGACTCCACCTCGACCGCCGTGCTGCAACGCGCCAACGTGAAAAAGGCTGATCTCATGATTGCCGTGCTTCACGACGAGCACATCAACCTGCTGACGGGCATCATCGCCAAGAAACTGGGCGCCAAGAAAGTCATCGCCCGCGTCAACACGATGGAGAACCTCAGTCCAGAGGTGTGGCGCATGTACCAAGACCTCGGCATCGATGGTCTTTTGTCGCCTGAAGACATTGCCGCACAAGAGATCATCTCGCTGCTGAAGAAAAATGCCTCGTCGGAGACCTATGACTTCGCAGGTGGTAATCTGCAACTCTTCATGGTGAAGCTGGAACCTGAGGCCGAAATCCTCGGCAAGACCGTCGACGAGGTCATCGACCAATACGAACACATCGAATTCCGCATCGCGGCCATCCACCGCCGTCAAAGTACCTTTGTCCCCCAAGGCGACGAGGTCTTCCATGTGGCCGACATGGTGTATGTGGTCACCAAGCCGCATGCCATCAAGGACATCATCAAACTGAGCGGCAAGAAGCAGATCAACGTCCATAACGTGATGATCGTGGGCGGCGGCCGTGTGGGTCGCATCACCGCCAAGCGTCTTGAGCACGACTTGAACATCAAGATCTTAGAAATCGACAAGGAACGCTGCATGGATCTGACCAACTACCTCTCGGAGGCCTTGGTCGTCAACGCCGACGCTCGTAACCTCGACCTGCTTGAGGACGAGGGCATCAAGGACATGGACGCTTTCATCGCTGTCACCGACAACACCGAGACCAACATCCTGACTTGCCTCCAGGCCAAGTCGTTCGGTGTGAAGAAGACCATCGCCCTCGTCGAGAACATCGACTACATCGACATCTCGCAGAACATTGGCATCGACTCCATCATCAATAAGAAACTCATCGCGGCCAGTTATATGGTGAAATACACCCTCGGTGCCAAGGTCTCCACGCTGAAGAGCCTCAGCGGCATCGATGCCGACATCGTGGAGTTCCAAGTGAGAGCCGGCTCAGCGGTCACTCGCAAGACCATCGGGCAGCTGGCCATGCCTCTCGACGCCGTCATCTGTGGCATCACCCGCGACGGCGAGAGCTTCATTGCCAACGACGACTTCCAAATCGAAGCCGACGACCAAGTGGTGGTGTTGGCCTTGCCTGCCGGCATCCCCGCTGTTGAACGCTTATTCCATTGATGCTGGTTTTGTAGGTTTTGTGACAAAATTCAACCGATGAAGTGGAAAACTAAAATAAACCATCCTTTAGTCCTCCGCATCGAAGGCCAGCTGTTACTCATCGAAGGCCTTTTCATGCTGACGGTACTCCCCGTGACCTACCTGCATCGCGGGCTGTATGCCTTCAGCATGCCCTTCTCGGCCCTCATCACCCTGCTGACCGGTTTCATCCTCCTCATCGCCACGCGCAACCACAAAGACGAAAAGACCACCTCGCGTGATGGTGTCTACGTTGTCTGCATCTCATGGCTCGTGCTCTCGCTGTTTGGTGCCATGCCTTATTTGCTCAGCAAGAGCGTGCCCAACTTCACTGACGGGTTCTTTGAGGCTTTGTCGGGTTTCACCACCACCGGTGCCACCATCATGACCCAGATTGAAAGCCTTCCAAAAGACATCCTCCTCTGGCGAAGCATGACCCAATGGCTGGGAGGCTTAGCCATCATCGTGTTTACCGTTGCCATCCTACCCTATCTCGGCATGAGTGGCATGCAACTCTTTGTGGCTGAGATCAATGGCATCAACTACGACAAGCTGCACCCTCGCATCATGCACACCGTCAGGCGCATTTGGGGCTTGTACCTATTTTTCACCCTGTTGGAGACGCTATTGCTCTACTTTGGCGACATGGACTTCTATGATGCTATCTGCCATTCGATGAGCACCATCAGCTCGGGCGGTTTCTCCACTCGAACGGAGAGCATTGGGGCTTTCTCCAACTACTCACAAGTCGTGGTGAGCGTCTTCATGGTGCTGTCGGGATGCAACTTTTCACTGTTGTTACTCTCCTTAAGCTGGAAGTCGTTTGCTCTCTTCAAGAATCAGGAATTCAGGAATTTTTTGCTCTACATCTTAATCATCAGCATCGGCATTGGATTGGTGCTGGTGTTCGTTTGTCAGATGAGCTTCGGCAACGCCTTCCGTCAATCGTTCTTCAGCGTCATCTCCTCGCTGACCACCACGGGCTTCTTTGTCGGCAACTATACGGTTTGGCCTTCATTCCTGTGGATTGTCCTCTTCCTGCTGATGTTCATCGGAGGCTGTTCGGGATCCACTTCTGGCGGTGTGAAGATCTTCCGCCATCTCATTTTCGTGAAAAACTCGGTGCTTGAGTTGAAGCGTATTATCCATCCCAACGCCGTGCTCCCTGTGAAAGTCAACGAAAAGGCCATCTCTACGGGTGGCGTCAACAAAAACCTGTCATTCATTTTCATCTATTTTTTGGTCTTTGTCGCCGGTAGTATTATCCTGCTCTTTACGGGTGCCGATTTCAACACGGCCATTGGAGCCTCGGTGGCTGCATTGAGCAACGTGGGCACGGGCATCGGACAAGTGGGGCCTGGTGGCACCTATGTCGCTTTCACGTTAGGAAGCAAATGGGTGCTGATGCTCCTCATGCTCCTCGGCAGGGTGGAACTTTTCTCGTTGATTACGCTGCTTTCGCGGAGTTTTTGGAGGAATTAAAATACATCCGCTATGCGAAACCTCCTGAAAACCATACTTTTCACTCTAACAACCCTTGTCTTCATCGGTTGCCACACCACACCGCACGATGCACGGCAAGCCGCCCGCGATGCCTTGGAAAACGCCCGCATCCAGTTGGATTCTGGCAACAAAGCGGAAGCTTTGCAACTTTTTAAGGACGCTGAGCATTATGGCTTATTGGCAGACGACACACTGACGGTAGCTCATGCGCGGTTTAATATTGCTGCAAATCTAGGTTATTATGCCGACAAAAAAGAAGTTGTTTCCTTACTGAAGGCTGCCGCAGAAGGCTTTGGTGACGATTACGTCAATCGTGCCGATGCACTAAGGGAGTTGGGGGATTTCTATCAATTCCATAAAGCATACGATACTGCCGAGATGTATCTGAACCAAGCATTGGCCTACGCCGAAAAAAGCGGCTCGGCGGAAACAAAAAGCAATGTGTTTTCTGCGTTTTATGCGATGTATTTCAATGCCGGAAAACACGAAAAGTCTGCCGACTATCTCCGCCAATTTATGCAAGTTCGCCTTCCCAATTTGATGGACGACAATTTATGGATGTTTTATTACCACGGCATGTGTAACATTTTCTATGAGTTGGGCAATATAGATTCTACGGCTTATTACTACGGGAAGTTGGAAGAACTTGTCAACCAAGTGGAGTCTAAGGATGATACATGGATATATTATGGTGATCTTGCCGGTTTTGCCGAAGAACGAGGCGACTTCGAAAAAGCTTACAAATACATCAATCAGTTTGAAATTGGTAATGTCCATGCAGAGATAGAGCGGCGGGAAAACAATCTCGCTCTCATCAGCCATCAATATGATAGTGCCGTAATGCAGAACGAGTTGAACGAGAAAATCATTCGTAAGCAACGTATCATCATCCTTATCAGTGGGTTGGCGGCTTTGGTTTTGGCGGCTTTGTTGGTCTCGCAAGTCCGATTGGCAAGGAAACGGAAACAAGAGGCAAAAATCAACGCAGAGCTGTTCCACTTCAAGCAGCAGAACAAAGCCTTGGCGCAAAAGGATGCCGAACATGAGCAAATCCAGCAGGACTATGCCGACCGCCTCTCAGATGCTTTGATAAAGGAACAGCGCATCATGCTTTTGCTCGACAACTATCTGAAAAGCAACAAGAAAGCCAATCTGCTCAACGAGTTGGAGGCTTCTGTTTACGGTGACAAAGACCATTGGAAGGCCATGCTTGAAGTGATTGACCAACTCTATCCCGACCTTATGGCAACCCTTCAGCAGAAGTATCCCGATTTAGACGAGGACGAAAGGAAATCCTACATCCTATCGTATTTCAAACTCTCGCGCCAAGAGGAAGCCGATTATCTTGGGACTACGGTCAATATGGTGGACAAGTTGCGTGGGCGGAGAAGAAAAAAGATGGAATAGGGGTATTTTTTTGGACTATCATCGAAAAAAGTTTGGAATGGAAGACTTTTCAACTCATTCATTCTCAAAATATTACAGTATTTCGAATCCAAAAATGTTTGGACAGGCCATTTGACTGCTTGACAAACCGTCTATTTTTGTCTCCAGATTTCAAAACGCATCCATCTATGAAAACAAAAGCCATCATTTTCGCATTGTTGCTTTCATGCAACTTCACCGTAGCTCAGGAACACTACCTTTGGCCTATCCCTAACAAAAAAGCTGGAGACAACATCCTTTACCGACCACAAGATTACATCGGCGTGGCCGACGCACAGACACAAGCCGAATTGGATTTCGGAGAATTAGTGATTGGAGCACCCTTGGGAACGCCCGTGCTTTGTCCCGTTGACGGGAAAATCTCCAGTGCCTTGTTGGGCTACCGCAACAGTTGGAGTTGCTCTTTGATAGCCTTTGACCAACAGACAGGCAACTTCGAACAAGATTCTTTGCTGTTCCTTGAGTGGGACAACATGACACAAGAAAAAATCCATAACACAAGCCTGGATATCGGAGTGCAAACTTCCGATGGAAAAACCGTCTGGATTGACGGCATTCGTCCTACACGACTCTTCAAAACGGGTGAAAAAATCCATCGGGGCGACACTTTGGGCTCGGTCGGATACCTTTATAAAAAGATTAAGCAACCTTGCATTAGTGTAAGCGTCTCGAAAAACTCAAAAGCCGACGACCCGATGACACCTTTCGGACTGAAAACGACCTTTCTTCCGCCCAAAGCGAACAACAAGACCCAATTGACGCATGAGGAAGCGCAAGTTGATATTGACAGTATGATGTTGGCCCTTGAAGAGACCTTCCCTGGCCTTTATGACTACACACCAAAAGAGGAATTCGATTCCTATATCAAAAACAAAATGGCTGCGATAGGCGAAACCATCTCCAGAAGTGATTTTGAGGTGTTGGTGTTCAAGTTGATAGGGAAAATCCACGATAGTCATACGGCTATCATTTCAGAGCCGAAAGTGAAGAGCGGCGCAAGCGGAAAGCCCTCTTCGGTGTGTTTAGGCTGGTTCAACGATACGCTACAAGTATGGCGTGCGCTTCCAAAATACAAAGACTATCTCGGTAAGAAAGTGGTTTCGGTAAACGGCATACCAGCCGATTCATTGAAGACCCTGTTGCTGGAATATGCCAGCTTTTCCGATGGCTTTGTGAAGAGCTATGGGGATCTTGTGCTTCTGTATGGGGTGGACACTTACTATTGCAGCCTTATAGCTAAGGATTATAACCTTACCGTCACTTTTGCCGACGGAGAAACGAAGCGTTTTGAACAGATGGGGCGCAAAGACCCAGATCGTGAGCCTCTATGGGTGGAATATCAATATCGTCAATATCATGTGGATAAAAATGGGAAGATGTTGGAGCATTTCAAATATGAGAAACTCTCAGATTCAGTAGCTTATCTCACCCTCCGTACTTTCGAACTTGATGACGTGGAACAAGAGCAACTGAAAGGGATCTTCTCCAACCTCATCTCCGACAGTATCTCCAACCTAATCCTCGACCTTCGTTTCAACCACGGCGGACCATCAGCCTCGGTGGAAGGCATTTATGCCTATCTTGCACAAAAACCGTTTTGCACCAGTCTACGCAAAATTGTGAATAAGAAAAACAGTTATGCTTGCTTTGGCAGTTGCCCTGTGGACAATGGTGAGGACGGTCCGTTTGCTGATTATGAGCCGCTTCCCAATGGTGAGGGTTTCGTGTTGGACAAGCCAGGATGGAGAAATCCTGATTCGTTGGTCAACTACAAAGGACGGCTGTATGTGCTCACCAACGAGACTTCGTTCTCGGCTTCCACTTGTTTTGCAGGCTGGGTGAAGAAACAGAACCGTGGTGTTATCGTCGGGCGTGAGACGGGTTCGGCCTACCATCAAATGAAGGCAGAGAGTTTTACACAATACATGTTGCCTAATTCCGAAATAACCATCCAAATCCCAACGATCAAAGTGGTGTTCGACACGGTGGTCAACGAGCGTTTCCCCTACGGTCGCGGCGTGCTACCCGACTATCCCGTCAACTTCACGCCTGAGGAACTTTCCTTCGCTCACGGCGACTCCATCTTGAACTACACGCAACAACTTATCCGCGAGGGCAAGTACATCTATTATGTGGAACCAGAGATAGAGACAACAAGCGTCGAGGAGGATGCGCGCCCCTTTCGTTGGTGGTGGGTTGCCATAGGTGTGGCGGCAGCAGCATTGGTTGCGGGGGCGGTTTGGAAGAAAAAGCAAGGGCGAGGATGAACTCCGCTCACAGTATTGATAAAGCCACCGAAGACTTCAACTTCACTAACGAGATAGGAGAACCCTCATGTTTATTCCTCAAAATAGATTGTTCAGATAGCGAAAACCCCATTTTGGCTCGATTTTTGTGACAAAATCACATTGTAACTTCAGAATTAGATAGTTATGAAAACGAACAATTCTAAAAAGCGAGTCCTAGTCACTTTGGCCATCGCTTTGCTTTGCTGCTTTACGGCAAAGGCACAGGACTCGAAAGAATGGTCAATTATTCCTTATACAAAAATAGGATATGTATTGGATGGTTCGGTAAGACTATTAGATGAGGTCTATCA
>JAEEGI010028923.1_pt1 | contig 10514 bp, 13 predicted proteins | sample 8958751 | NCBI WGS metagenome assembly JAEEGI01 (sample SAMN16246545, study PRJNA631951) | gut metagenome | biome: gut microbiome; feature: rumen; material: KS-attached | host: Bos | place: Iran: Karaj | collected 2018-10 | reverse complement strand
CAATCACATCTAGGAATACCTTTTGAAGAAAATATGTATTCCCCATCATAAAATTTATTGCAATTCATACAATAATTTCTTAAAACACTTCCATGCAATTCAAATACATTTTTAGAGCCGGCTTTTTGATGAAGCCCATCTATGTTTTGAGTAACTACTGCTTTTACTTTCCCTAATTGTTCTAACTCTGCAAGTTTAAAATGAGTTATATTAGGTTCGTATTTTAATGAATTTAATTTGTCTCTATAGAACTCATAAAAATCTTCTGTTCTTTGAAGAAAAAATTCGTGGCTTAAGATAAGTTCAGGTGGATATTTATATTTTTGATTATATAATCCATCTTTACTTCTAAAATCTGGTATCCCACTTTCTGTAGATACTCCAGCTCCTCCAAAAAACACTATATTATTTGACTTTTTTACTAATTCTTTTAATTTTTCTATTTTCTCGTTCATAATATCCTCCAAATTCTACTTGCATTTTCCACACCATCTACATCCATTACAAGATGCATTCATTTTACAAGTTTTGCATTTCTTTTGTACTTTTATATTAACATCTTTTTGAGGGATATTTAATCCCGACCTTTGAGCCATAACCTTTTGATATGCTTTTGGAATATGATAAGTAACACCATCTTTTATAAAATAGTTACCTGTTCCAACAAACTCAAAACTTACGTTATACTTTAAACACTCATCATAAAGCCTTTTTATCCATTCATAATACAAAGGCCTATTTCCTTCATAATTTTCCCCATCTGCAAGTACTATATCTATCTTCCCTGTAGCCAAATATTTATCCAAACTTACTTCGCCTATCATAGGGGCACACATAATGCCTCGCCTTTTTAATGGAATATCAAGTAAAATAGGTATTCTCTCGTCTGCTCTTTTTTGATTTTCGGCAGTAAACGTAAGCGATACATTTTTATATCCATCTCCCCAATCACTAGGCAAACATTCTTTTACGCGTTCTGCCCTTTTCGTTTGAAGCCAAAAAGAGACGTCTTGTCGAATACGTATCATTTCCCAAACTTCTTCTCGCCACTCATCTGCTTCTTCTAAAAAGAAATCACTTGTCATACATACCATCAAAGAGCTTCCGCTTTTTATTTTATATTGTTTATCTCTTCCCTTTTTTATTGGCAAGTTAAAATTAGTCTTTACTTTGTAAATTTCACTACCATCTTTATCCCTTTGCTTGTCTAAAAAATACATGTAACAATTTTCGCAACCTTCACTGTATTTTTTACAACCATGCCATGGGTTCCATATTTCAGTCATAGTTTCTCACCTAAGGAAATAATATCACAGTATATTTTTTCTTGCAATTGTAAAAAAGACGAGGATTATAAAATCTCTCGTCCTTTTTTTGCAATAGAAAAAATTATGATTATTCCAATAACGAACATGATTATACTCGTCCATTGGTTTATACTCAAAATATTTACTCTCCCAGCTCTTAAAAAATCAAGTGAAAATTTTACTAAACTACATAATATAAGCGTCCAGCCTATTTTTTCTGTATCACTTTTTTTAATTTTAACTAACCATAAAAAAATCCCTAAATTTACAATACTCTCAACTAATTGCACTGGAAATAATTTTACTCCATTAGGCGCTTCTATTGAGTTTATATATTTAACGCTTATAATTCCGTCCCATTCCATTCCATAACAACACCCTCCAAAAAAGCAACCTAGCTTGCCGATTGCATATATTAAAGGCATTAAAACTATGGATAGTGTGAGAAATTTTAATATAGGGAAGTTAAATTGTAAGCAAAAAATATAAACCATAAGGAGTCCGCCTATTAAAGCTCCATAAGCAGATACTCCTGCTGAAAGAATACTATCATATTGAGGATAATTTGCAAAATATGAAAATATTTTTGCTCCAATAATAAAGCCAAAATTTTCATAAAACAAAATACTTAATATCACACTAATTTGATATTTTTCTTTTTTCAAAAATATACTCCAAAATATACTATTTATTATTAATGATAGGAAAAAGAATATTAAATATATCCCGTTTATTGTTTTTATAGTAAACATTTTTCTTCAATTCCTTTATTTCCATATTACAAATATAAACGGTTTTAACAACCGACTTGTAAGTGGATCCGGGAGTCCTCCATCTAAGCCTCCGCACGAACACCAAAATCCAGCTCCATCAAGAAGCCAGGCTCCAACATAAAATATTAATGGAACAATTAATGCAATAATACTACAACATATCGCTAGAATTGGAAGTATTACAAATGCATTAGGACTTTTTAACATAAAAAATATCAACACAAATATGCTTATAATCAATATAGGTAGTACACTAAAACTTATACAATTATCATTTGATATATCTTCCATATTTATAATACTAGCCATAATCGCATACCAGCATGTATAAGCTATACTCAATAAGCAAATTATAACACTAATAATACTTATTGCGATAGTTTTTTTCTTTGATTGTGCTTTTACATTTCCTTCCTTACCAGGTAATATACTGCCACATTCCATGCAATAGTTAACATTAGTCGGATTATTTTTTCCACAATTACTACATTTAACACATATCTCCATTTCATCAGCCATACGAGCTTCTATATCTAAATATTTTCTATATTTTATTGAGTTACTAAACAAAGCTATTCCCACAATAAGAGCTATATATGATGAGGAAATCCCTATAATTGCTGATAGAGCACTAATAATAATACTTCCTAAAACTTTATTAAGGTTATCACTAGCAATTAAAAAATACCCATAGAACGCACCTATGCATATAATTATATTACCAATAATAGGATCAATAATCGTAACTATTGATATTTTGGGTGTAACTGTCATATTACCTAAACGTATTATTAGCATTAAAATTATTGTTACTATTTGTATAATTCCCAAAAGTAAAAAACCTGTTTTTTGTTCATCTTCTAAATTTACTTTCCTTTGCAAGACTAACACCTCACATATTAAAAACTTTAAATTAAAAATAACAAAAATTAAAATATTTGTCAAAAAATTTCATACACGTTTACCTAAAATTTATACTTAAAAAAAGAGTAAAAACCTTTTTAGATTCTTACCCTTTTTATTACTTTATTTTTTCAATTTAATATGGTTCAATATACATTACTCCATACTCTTCGCCAGTTGGAGCTAACTCAACTATATCAGATAAATTAGGTAAATCTGTACCATCTTTAGATATTGCCACTACAATTTTAGAATTGTAGGAATTAATATCACCTTTTAATCCGACGTAATATTCTCCTCCATTGGCACTCTTTAAGTTTGGATCAACATAACCATCTATTTCATCTATGTCTCGATATTTAATCCAAGAATTTGATTCTAAACCATTTGTTATAGTTGATCTTAAATACGGATCAGACATATATTCTGCAAGCCAAATTCTTGTTGCTTTACCTATTTGTGCTGCTGTAGCTTTATCAGCTCTTACCTGCATACGACTTTCGATACCAGCTACTGTTTGCATATATAAATCATAATAAAAAGCTGTTCCAAATTTACCTTGTAATTTTTCCATTATCATATCTTTATTATTTTCATATATGCCTACGATTTCATCTTTTGACATCTTATTTAATACTTTTTCATTTTTAGTTGTATCAATTTTATTTATCTTATTAACTTTTTTATATTTTGTATCAATTACTAATGCCACTTCTCCTTGGTCTTCTACTGGTATATGAATTTCAAAACCAGAAACATATTCGTTAGAAGTAATTTTAGCTTTTTTATATGTACCAGTTATTATTGTATCATTTCCATCTATACTTGCTTCATATTTATATTCATTATTATTTACTTGTGAAAGTTTTAACATAGCTTTATTTTCTTTTTCTGTCTTTTCTACAACGAATTCTCCATCTACTAAATTATAATGATTTCTAATAGTTGTAGCTATAAAATTATGAGTAATATCTTTATTAGCTCTATTTACTTTATCTTCTAGCTTAAGTTCCTCAGTTACCAAAGCATAATACTCTTGATTTTTATCTTTTACAGTGTATATTGTAAGAGTATTTTCATCTTCATATCCTCTATCTTCTTCAATTATATCTCTTCTTATAATTTTGTTTTTTTGATAATATAATTTAGAAATTAAATAACTATCTTCAGACATTCCATAGTCTTCCATATCTTCAAAATACTCATCTATTGTAGATATTATTTCTTCTTTAGTAATTTTTTCTAATTGAGGATTTGTTCTCTTATTTAGCTCATATACTTTTTCAAATTTTGCCCAAATTAAATCTACAAGTGTCTTGTCATTTTTAAATTCAGTCCAAATACTCTTCATTCCACTAAATATATCATTATCAGATATTTCATATTTTACAACATCTACTTTATACTTATAGCCATTTACATCTAATTCTTCACTTTTTTCTTTTGAAAAGAATTCATTTTTCAAAAATTCTTTATCTAATAATTTTGAATATTTTTTCTTTGCATCTTTAACTATTTTTTCCTCGCTTTTAGTAAGTTTTAATGCCTCACGCATTTCGCAAGGATAGTAAATTCCAGTAGGAATTTCATCCTCATCTAAATCTATTTCTAATTTTTCAAATAATTCTTTTAAATTACCCATGTCAACAGTAAAGTAATTATCAAATAATTCTGGTATTTGTAAAGATATCTTATTTCCATTTGCTACTATATTTAAATTAGCAACTTCTTCACCATCAACAAATGCCTTTATACTTGCATCTTCATATTTTTCATTATATGGCTCATTATTTGTAATAACATATTTTCTAGTTTTTATTAAAGGTAATTTTACTTCTACTCCTACTTCACTACTTATATCTTTAGTATTGTTTTTCGCAAACTTTTGTAAAGCTCCGAAATCACTTTTTTCAAGTTGCTTTACTAATTCAGTAAATGCACTTTTTTCAAGCTTCATATATGTATTTTTATTAGAAGCATTTGTACTACTAGCAGCAAAAGCTGGTGCATTGAAAAATAATAATATTGCTGCCATAAAACTTGCCAAAAATCTCCTTAAATTTTTCATAAAATTATTCCTCCTCTTCGAATAATTATCGTATTTTTTATAATTTCATTTAATATTTTTTCATAATGTCGATATAAATATAGCTGAGTTTTATCTTTTTGTCAATTGGGGTGTAATAAATGAAAACTAAAATAATAATTTGTGTGTTAATTTTAGTAATTAGTTTAACATTTTATTTTAATAATAAAGAAATTCCTATTTCAAACATAACTATAAGTTATGCTGATTCTGTTATACCTAAAAATTCTACGAATGAAGGTGACTATGGTTTGATAGACTTAAATACTTTGCCAACAAATTTTGTAATAGACTTAAGATATGCGACTGAAAATAATTTCGCTGGGAAACAATTTTATCCTAAAATTGCAAAAGCATATCTTCAAGAAAGTACTGCCGAAAAATTAATGGCAGCAAACGAAGAATTGTATCAACTAGGATATAGAATAAAAATTTGGGATGCATATAGACCTAGAAGATACCAATACGATTTAAGAAAAGCCGCAAATGAAATCAATCCTAAAACTGAAGGCTATATTGCAAATCCTATAACCGGTTCTCATCATAATCGTGGAACGACAGTAGATATCACTCTAACCGATTTAGAAGGCAGAGAAATAGATATGCCTACAGGATTTGATCACTTTGGAAAAGAATCTTCTATAAATTATACTGGATGTACAAAAACTCAAATGGAAAATAGAGAACTTCTTGGCAAAATTATGGAGAAACATGGTTTTAGAAGAATAGAGTCTGAATGGTGGCATTTCGATGATGTAGATTGTAGGAATTATCCATTACTAGATATTGATTTTATAGATTTATACGAATAATTATTTAAAATACAAAAGCTGCCGGAGATACTCCGGCAGCTATATTGTTAAAAACGGACATCGAAATCATCTTCAAACAATATTGATTTTATAAATTAAAGAGCAACAACGTTAGCAGCTTGAGGACCTTTTTCGCCATCAACTACTTCAAACTCTACTTCTGCTCCTTCTTGAAGGCTCTTATAACCTTCCATATTTATAGCTGAAAAATGAACAAATACGTCATTTCCGCCTTCTCTTTCGATAAATCCGAAACCTTTTTCAGAATTAAACCATTTAACTTTTCCTTTTTCCACTTTCACATTCCTCCTAAGACAAACTTTTGCTTTATGAAAAAGCAAATCTTGCGTTTATTGCCGATGTCGTACAAAAACTACACCATTAATTTATCACACTTAATTTCTAATGTCAACGATATAATTTTTGATTTTTATAATATTTTTTAATAGTATCCATAGAAGTTATGTGGTGCAATATACGTTATTTTTCTTAGTGAAGTTTCAAACCAACCTTTTCCTGGTGCGGTAGGTGTGCAGAAATACAATGCATCTTCATCTAGTATTCTTGCTCCATTTAGTGCATCCTCTACTACTTGTTTTGCTGTATCACTTACTTTTACGGTATAATATCTTCCATCACTTATAGGAGTAAATTGTTTTTGGGCAAAAATTACTTCTTCTACTGTATTTGGAAATCTTTCATATTTTACTCTATTTAATACAACATTAGCCACTGCAAGCATTCCATCGTATCCGCTTCCGCCAGCTTCAGCCTGAACTATTCTTTCAAGCATTTCTATCTCGTAATCAGCTACATTTAGTCCTAAATCTTCGTAATAAACTACATTACTAGAAGCTCTATCAACTCTAGAGCCACCTCTTGATGTAGCATTTCCTCTACTTGCATTAGCAGCCGCTGCTCTTTCTCTTTCTTGTTCTTTTAATTCCATTTCTTCCGCTAACTTCTTAGCCTCTTCTTCCATAGCTTCGATTCTTGCAATATCTTCTTCAAATTTCATAGCTATTTCTGTAACATATTCAATTCTAGCTTTTTCATTATAACTGAATTTAAAATAAGCACCTAAAGATACTCCAACCCATGCTACAATTAAAATTATAGGCATTACTATTTTGCGTAATAAAATAAAAATCACTCCTTTAAGTCAAAAAATCACTGCAAGTCAAAATTCTACCACATAATATATTTATTGTCAAATTTTTATTTTTTAATACATTAAACCTCACTTTTTATAGTATATTGACCAATATTCTTTATTATGTTATTATTTATTCGAATATTTTAAGAAAAAGGATTGATAATATGAAAATACAATGCGAAGATATCATGAATTACCACTGCCCTCGTTGGAACGAGTTGCCAGAAGTTAATTTATACATTGATCAAGTAATTTATGTACTAGAAAATAATTTGGCTATTTTTAATAAAGACGATGCTCCTCTTATTACTCCCTCTATGATTAATAACTATGTAAAACAACACATATTAAAACCACCTATTAAAAAAAGATATAATCGTTCTCATCTTTCGTATCTTTTTGTAATATGCATATTTAAAAGGCTTATGAGTTTAAACCAAATCAGAAGCTCAATAACTATGACTAGGAGATTGTTTGCCTTAGAAGATAGCTATAATATGTTTTGCGAGCAATTCGAAAACGCTTTAAAAAACGCCTTTGATCCTGCTAATAATCCACCGGTTTTAATAAATGCCGATGATGTTCAAGAAGTTGCTGCACTAAAAGCAATTGTTAATTCCTTTGCAAATATAGTTCTTGCAGATAGAATAATTGCTTTTCGTGAAGAGTAATATTTATATTTTTTTTTGACGATACTGTGTACAGAAGACAAAACTCTTTTAGGAGGAGATATACTTGAAAAAACGTACTAGGTTTATTACGCTTTTATATGGTTTCTTGCTTCTGTTTATAATATCTATTAACCCTGCAGAAACCAATGAAATTATTGATATTATTCTACCTGATTTATATAAAACTATAATATCTAATGATATTGATTTGGATAAAAATAATTTGAATATTCACTATATAGACGTTGGTCAGGCTGATTCTATTCTAATAACTCTAAATGACTCTGCTATGTTAATAGATGCTGGGAATAACGATGATGGAAGAAATGTCGTAGATTATCTAACTTCTCAAAACATCTCAAAATTAGATTATGTGATAGGTACACACCCTCATGAAGATCATATAGGTGGACTAGATGATGTTATAAAGAGCTTTAAAATTGAAAAACTAATTATGCCTAAAGCACAAACTAATACCAAAACTTTTGAAGACGTATTGGATGCCGCTAAAAAGAAAAAACTATCTGTAACTACTCCAAAAATTGGAACTACTTACTCCTTAGCTGATGCTGAATTTACAATACTTTCTTGTAGAAACGATACTCCTGAAAATCTTAATTTATCCTCTGTTGTAATTCGACTTGTATATGGGGAAAATAGCTTTATATTTTGTGCAGATGCTGAAATTGAAAATGAAAATGATATGTTAAATTCAAAATATGAATTAAAATCTAATGTTATAAAATTAGGTCACCATGGTTCTTCTACCTCTTCATCTGAGAAGTTTCTAAAAGCTGTTGATCCAGACCTTGCAATTATATCTGTTGGTAAAGATAATGACTATTGGCATCCTCATTCAAAGATTATAAAGCGGCTTAATAGACTTGGAATAAAAACTTATAGAACTGATTTAAATGGGACTATAATACTTTCCTCAAATGGAGAAAACATAAATATAAAACTGCAAAAGGGGGAATAATATTATGAAACTGATTATAGATAGAGCCGAAGGCGAATATGTTGTTTGTGAACAATATAATTCGAACGAAATTATAAATTTAGATCGAACCCTCTTCCCGCCTGAAATTCACTCTGGCGACCTGATTGAATTCGTAGATGGTATTGTTACAATACTCCCAAATGATGAAATAAAAGAAAGAATTGAAAAAAAGATGAATGATCTTTGGAAATAAAAAAATAGGGAATCTAATTCCCTATTTTTTATATATTTCTTATTCCTTGTATTTCTTTAGCATTTAAACTGACTCCAGCCTCAGTAACCCCTACTCTAAATTCAATATTTTTTAAGCTATCTGATATCTCATTTAGTTTGTTATATGTAGTTACTTGAGTATCCGCCAAAGCAGCGAAATTTTTGAACATAATTTCTTTCATTCCTTTTAATTCCACTTTTGTTTCATTTAGTTCTTCTTTTACTCCATTTATTTCTCCTTTTAATTCTTCTCTTACCCCACTTATCTCTCCTTTTAATTCTTCTCTCACTCCACTTATTTCTTCTTTTAATTCTTCTCTTACCCCACTTATCTCTCCTTTTAATTCTTCTCTTACTCCATTTATTTCTCTTTTTAATTCTACTTCCAAACTATTAAGTTTATTATTAACTTCACCCAACATACTAAGAATTTTTACTTCATTTGATGTTTCCATAATAGTATCCCTCTCTTTCTAATTATAATCAATTCTTCAAACTTTTAATCAATGTTATTTCACTTTTCTCAAATTATCATACTGTCCATACATCTTTTGGACTGAATTTTCCAAGAAATAATAATGAAAAATATAAGGGATTAAAAGAACTGTAAATAAAATTACAAGTATATTAATAATTATATTAGGGCAAAAAAATGACACCGAAATCGTAATCATATCTAATAATGCAAACAACACTGTAACTATTAAATGCACTAATCTTTCATGTTGAAAAAACTGTATCTTTATTAAATGATCCTTTGTAACTTCAGCAACCTCTTCTTGAGTATGAGTCTCATTTAAATATTCATCCATTTTTTTAACATATTTTACAGCATAATTTGCCATATCTATCACCTACCAAAACAACATTATTAAATATCCAACAATAATACCATAAATGGCCCCAACAAAAACTTGTATAGGAGTATGTCCCAAAAGTTCCTTTAATTTTTCGTTCGTATCAACTTTAACTTGGTTGGAATTAATAAGCTGATTCAAAATTTTTGCCTGTTTTCCAGCAGCAAGCCGTACTCCAGCTGCATCATACATAACAATAAAAGAAAAAACAAATGCTACTGCAAATATAGGTGAATCAAAACCTTCAGATAAGCCAACAGCTGTCATTAAAGAAGTAACAACTGCTGAATGTGAACTAGGCATCCCACCTGTTTCAACAAATCTCTTAAAGTTTATTTTTCTATTAACAACCGCATCAGATACAAGTTTAAATACTTGTACTGAAAACCATACCACTGTAGGAATTATTAGAAATCTGTAATCCATATAAACCGCTCCTTAATTATTTCTCTCTTTAATAAAAATTGCAAGCTCTTTCAAGAACTCAATATCTTTATCGGAAATATCGTTTAAAACGCTTACTGATTCGGCTGTCAACTCATCTAATCTTTTATTTGCCTCTTCTACTCCTAGCATTGTAACAAACGTCCTTTTACCATTAACACTGTCATGACCTACTGGCTTACCAAGAATCTTTTCGTCGCCGGTCTCCGACAAAATATCATCTTTAATTTGAAAAGTAAGCCCAATAATATCTGCATATTTTTTAAGTACTTGAAGCGAAACATCATCTGCT
>JAEEGI010028920.1_pt1 | contig 10515 bp, 8 predicted proteins | sample 8958751 | NCBI WGS metagenome assembly JAEEGI01 (sample SAMN16246545, study PRJNA631951) | gut metagenome | biome: gut microbiome; feature: rumen; material: KS-attached | host: Bos | place: Iran: Karaj | collected 2018-10 | reverse complement strand
CATTGGTCAAAGACAAGATGGAATAGTCTTATTTGTAACAGTAGATGGTAAAACAGGTTTAAATGGAACAACTATGAAAGAATTAACGAAGATTTTCGTAAGATATAAAGCATATAATGCTGCTAACCTAGATGGAGGAGGATCTACAACTTTAGTTGTTAATGGTAAATTAATGAATGATCCTACTGGCTGGAAGCAGAGTGGTGTACGTCATGTTGCCAATGCTTGGATAGTAAAATAGGAGTTTTTATGAAAAAGAGGGTTTTATATTTTGATGTTCTAAAAGTTGTCGCAGTATTCTTTGTTATTTTAATTCATGTTGTAAGTGAATACTGGGATACTATAAATATCAATTCTAATAGTTTTATAGGTCTTTCTTTCTTGGATTCCTTATCTAGATTCTGCGTACCAATATATTTTATGGTAAGTGGTGCACTCTTTTTAAGAGAAGAGAAAGAAATAACTATTAAAGATGTTTTAACTAAGTATATTCCAAGAATATTAATCATATTTATCTTTTGGAATCTTGCATATAGTTTCTTAAATATTTTAATACTTGGGGATAAAACAATAAGTTTTAAAGAAATTTTAACAGTATTATCAAACACAGTATTGGGAAAAGGCATATTTCATTTGTATTTTTTACCTATACTTATGGGATTCTATTTATGCCTTCCAGTATTAAAACTTATAACTAAAAAAGAAAATAAAGATATTCTAAAATATTTGATTTTATTACTATTTATCTTTATTAGTCTAAATAAATTATTAAACTACGCACTTAATACTAAAATTTCTTATTCAATATTATTTGGTGGTTACTTAATATATTTTATTATTGGCTATTACTTAAATACATTTGAAATAAATGATAGAAATAAAAGAATAATCTATTTATCAAGTATTTTGGGCTTTGTTATAACATTTGCAGGCACAATCATCTGTTCTAGACTATTTGGTAAGACTGAAGTATTCTTTAATTACTTATCATTTAATGTAATTTTATATTCAAGTGGCGTGTTCTTATTTGCAAAGAATAAAATCAAAAAATTTAATGAAAAAGTATTAAATATCTTAACTAGTACACATTTTGGGATATATCTTATTCATGGACTTGTTTTAGGACTATTTGAAGTAATTGGAATGTTTAAGTTATTTGATAAATTAACTGTTCCAGTATCAGTAGTATTAAGTAGTATTGTGATATATTTAGTATCATTAATTTCAATATTTATTGTAATTAAGATACCATTAGTTAGAAATTTAGTGATTTTAGATAAAAAAAGGTGATAAAATCATCTTTTTTTGTATTTTTATGGCTTTAAATTTTAATATATGCTACAATTAAAGTGTATGAGATGACAATAACAATGTTAGGGAGGTAAGAAAATGAAAAAACAAGTATACATTGCAATGTCTACAGATGTTCTACATGAAGGACATATTAATATTATTAATGAAGGAGCTAAGTTAGGTGAAGTTACAATTGGACTTTTAACAGATGAAGCAATTGCAACTTATAAGAGATTACCACTTCTAGATTATGATGCTAGAAAGAAGATAATTGAAAACATAAAAGGTGTTTCTAAAGTAGTTAAACAAAGTGAACTTGACTATACTAAAAACTTAAAGAAATATAAACCAGATATTGTACTACATGGTGATGATTGGAAAACTGGTGTACAATCTTTAGTTAGAGAAAAAGTTATTGAAACATTGAAAGAATGGAATGGTAAATTAGTTGAAGTACCATATACTAAAGGACGCAATACTACAGAAATGGCAGAGAAAATTAACAAATTAGAAAATACACCAGATCATAGAAGAGCAAAATTAAAACAATTATTAAAATTAAAACCATATGTTCGCGCTATCGATGTATCAAATGGTTTAACTGGATTAATTGCTGAAAATGTTAAGATAGTAGACGAAAAGAAAATGATGGTTAAAGAATTTGATGCTATGTGGGTAAGTAGTTTATGTGACTCTACATTTAAAGGAAAACCAGATATTGAGTTAGTAGATTTAACTAGTAGATTAAATACTATTAATGAAATTATGGAAGTAACTACTAAACCAATCATTCTAGACGGTGATACTGGTGGAAAGATTGAACACTTTGTATTTAATGTTAAGACTCTAGAAAGATTAGGTGTATCTGCAATGATTATTGAAGATAAAACTGGTCTTAAGAAAAACTCATTATTTGGAACTGAAGTTAAACAAACTTTGGATGACCCAGAACATTTTGCTGAAAAGATTAGAGCTGGTAAACAAGCACAAGTTACACGTGATTTCATGATTATTGCAAGACTTGAAAGTTTAATAGCAGGTTCCACAGTTGATGATGCTATGGAAAGAGCTAAAATCTATGTTGCAGCTGGTGTTGATGGCATTATGATTCATAGTAAAGAAAAAGATGGAAAAGATATCTTCGAATTTATGAGAAGATTTAGAGAATTCTCTAAAGATATACCATTAATTTTAGTACCAACAACTTATAATGAATATACAGAAGATGAATTACATGAAGGTGGAGCAAATATTATTATCCATGCTAACCATTTATTAAGAAGTGCATATCCTGCAATGGTTAATACAGCTAAGAGCATTCTTGAAAATGGTAGAAGTAAAGAGGCTTCTGAAGAATATTGTATGCCAGTAAAACAAGTTATTGAGTTAATACCTGGAGGAAAATAAAATGGTTGATACAAAAGAATTTTATGATTATTTAAATAAAAAGGGTTTGGACTTCTTTGCAGGAGTTCCAGACTCTTTACTAAAGGATTTATGTGCTTGTATTAAAGAAAATAGTAAGAGTGAGCAAAACATAATTACCGCTAATGAAGGTAACGCTATTGCAATTGCCTGTGGTAGATATTTATCAACTTCTAAAATTGGCGTTGTATATATGCAAAATTCTGGATTAGGTAACACTGTTAATCCACTTTTATCATTAGCAGATGAAGATGTTTATAATATCCCAGAATTATTAATTATTGGATATCGTGGTGAACCAGGTGTTCATGATGAACCACAGCATGTAAAACAAGGTAAACTTACTTTACCTTTATTAGACACTATGGGTGTAAAATATCAAGTATTAGGTGATAACTATAAAGAACAAATAGATGAAGCATATAAATATATGAGAGAAACTAATAAACCTTATGCTTTAGTAGTAAGAAAAGGTACATTTACACCATATAAGATGGCTAAACATAATAATGATTATCCAATGACTAGAGAAGAGTCATTAAAAGAAATACTTAGTTCATTAAATGATGATGATTTTGTAGTTTCAACTACTGGAAAAACATCTCGTGAAATATTTGAAATAAGAGAACAAAGAAAACAAGGACATGGAAATGATTTCTTAACTGTTGGTTCTATGGGACATACTTCTTCTATAGCACTTGGTATGTCATTAGGTACTGATAAGAAAGTATATTGCATAGATGGAGATGGATCTTTCCTTATGCATATGGGAGCTGCTGCTATAGTAGCTAATAATCAAAAAGATAATTTAAGATATATTTTAATAAATAATGGAGCTCATGAATCAGTTGGAGGGCAACCTACTATTGCACTTGATATTGATATTAAAAAGATATTAGAAGCAGTGGGATATAAAAGTGTGTATGAATCAAAAACATTAAGAGCACTTCATGAAAATATGGAGAGTTTTAAAGATGATAGTAAATGTGCAATGATAGTATATACTCATCAAGGATCTCGTCCTGATTTAGGAAGACCTACAAAGACTCCAGTAGAAAACAAAGAAGCTATAATGAAAAAATTATTAAAATAAAAAGGGGTATTTAAATGAAAGCATTAATATATAATTCTGGCTTAGGTAAAAGAATGGGTGAACTTACAAAAGATAAGCCTAAATCAATGGTTGAACTTAAAAATGGTGAAACAATTTTCGAAAGACAATTAAGATTATTAAAAGAAGTGGGTATTAAAGATGTAGTTGTTACTACAGGACCATTTAAAGAAAAAATAGAAGCAGTAACTAAAGAAGAACAATTCAGTGATATGAATTTTACCTTAGTTGAAAATGAAATATACGATAAAACTAATTATATATATTCAATGTACAAAGCAAGTGAATTTTTAGATGATGATTTTATTTTATTGCATGGAGATCTTGTATTTAATAAAAGATTGCTTGAAAAAGTATTAAATTCTGATTTAAAAGATTTAATAACTATCAATAGAAAAAAAGCATTACCTGAAAAGGATTTTAAAGGAAGAATTATTAATGGAAAACTTCAAGAAGTATCAATAAATATATTTGATGATAATTGTTTTGCGCTTCAACCAATGTATAAGTTAAGTAAAGAAACACTAGGAAAATGGATAGAAAAAACAAAGGAATTTGTTGAATCTGGTATTACAGGGGTATATGCAGAAAATGCATTTAATACAATTTTACCTAATTTAAGTGTACAAGAATTTTCATATGAAGATGATTTTATAGATGAAGTTGATAATCCAAATGATTTAGAAAGAGTTTCTAATGAAATTAGAAGATTTGATTTTAGAGAACAACAAATATTTGAAGGATTAGAATCATTAAAAACTATATTAGAAAAAGAAAAGTTTAAAAAAATTATGGTTGTTAGTGATAAAGTTATGTTTGATAAGTGGCCACTTAAAGAAATGCTAGAGAGAAATAATATTCCATTTGTAATGTTTGGTGATTTTACTGCTAATCCTCAATTTAATGATATTGTTAAGGGAATAGAGTTATTTAATAGTGAAAAATGTGATTTTATTGTTTCTATAGGTGGAGGTAGTTCAATAGATACTGCTAAAGTGATAAAATTATATTCAGTAATTGATTATAAAAATGGAATTCAATCAAATTATAAATATAATCCAGTAAAACATTTGGCAATACCTACTACTGCTGGTACAGGTTCTGAATCAACTAGATATTCTGTATGTTATTATGATGGCAAAAAACAGTCTATTACTCATGATTCGTTGGTACCTGATTATGTAATACTTGATCCTAATCTATTAATGGGACTTCCATTATATCAAAAGAAATCTACATTAATGGATGCATTATGTCAAGCAATTGAATCATATTGGTCAGTTAATTCAGATGATGAAAGTAAAGAATATTCAAGAGAAAGTATTAAATTAATATTAAGTAATATTGATAAATATATACACGATAATGATGTTGAAACATGTAAAAAGATGTTACAAGCCTCTAATTTAGCTGGTAAAGCAATTAATATAACTCAAACAACTGCAGCACACGCTATGAGTTACAAAATAACATCTATGTGTGGAGTGTCTCACGGACATGCTGTTGTAATAACACTTCCATATATATGGGAATTTATGGAAGAAAATCTTGATAAATGTATTGACAGCAGAGGTAGTGCATATTTGAAAGATACATTATCTGAGTTAAAAAATATGATAAATGGATATAATAAAATTATAGAAATATTTAATGATTTTGGATTATATATACCTGATGTAAATGATAAGGATTTAGAAACATTAGTTAGTTCAGTAAATCCTGATAGATTAAAAAACAATCCTGTTGAATTAAACAGTGAAGATATTAAAAAAATATATACAAAAGCATTAAAAATATAATAAAATATGTGAGGAATATTATTAAAGATATTCCTTATATATTGGAAAAGATTAGGAAGGGAATAATATGAAAAAAATATCAGTTATTGTGCCAGTTTATAATGTTGAAAAATATATTTCTAAATGTTTAGATAGTTTAGTAAATCAAACTTTAGATGATATTGAAATAATAGTTGTAAATGATGGTTCAAAGGATAATAGTGAAAAAATAATAGATAAATATGTTAAGAAATATCCTAACATGATTTTTTCGTACAAAAAAGAAAATGGCGGTCTTTCAAGCGCCAGAAACTATGGGCTAAAATTAGCAAAAGGAGAATATATTGCATTTATTGATAGTGATGATTATGTTGATTTAGATTTATTTGAAAAAATGTATAATACCGCATTAAATGAAAAATCTGATGTAGTTGTTTGTCCAGTAAAATATGTTTACAAGGATAAAATATCACATAAGAATTTTAACATGTTACTTTTTAATAAAAGTATTAAAGTTAGTCCTAAAATATTAATAGAGGCTAAATCTTATGCTCCAAATAAAATATATAAAAGAGAATTTTGGATGAAAAATAAATTTGAATTTCCAAATCAATATTTTGAAGATAGTGCATTAATATATAACGTTTTGTTAAAAGCAAATAAAGTTAGCGCTATAAACGACGGATATTATTTCTATAATAGAATTAATGATTCATCTATTACAAAAGTTCTTGATAATAGAATATATGATATATTTAAATCAACTGATAGTATTCTTTCATTTTACAAAAAGAATAAAGTATATGAAAAAATAAAAGATAGTGTAGATTATGTTATTATAGGGCATATAAGATTTAGAACTAGAACGTATATTAGTGCACATGCTCCTAAGCAATTAAAAGAATTCATTAATTATTCTCATAAATATTTAGATGAAAAAATACCTGATTGGAGAAATAATGATACTAATAAACTTAAGTATAACAAATCAAGAAAGGATAAACTATATTGTATTATTTTTAAAAACAATGTATCATTAAATGTGTATATAATAATGCAAAAGATAAAGCATTTATTTAAAAAGAGGTAAAAAATGAGTGATGAGGAATTAAGAGAATTACAATTATATGGACTTGATATATTAAAAGAAGTAGATAAATTTTGTAGGAAGAATAATATTAAGTATTCACTTGGAGAAGGTACTCTTTTAGGGGCAATACGTCATAAAGGTTTTATTCCTTGGGATGATGATTTAGATATTTACATGACTCGTGAAAATTTTGATAAGTTTGTAACTACATTTAAAAGTAAAGGATATAGAGTTGAATATTTTAATACATTAAAAAAATACTGGCTTCCTTTTGCAAAAGTAAGAATGCTTAAAAAAACTAAATTCTGTACTCCTATGATTGAAAAAATATCAGAGTATACAGGTCCAAGAATTGATATATTGCAATTGGATTATGTTCCGAAATTACATTCAAAAGAGCAAGATAAGCAAGGAAAGAAAATTAAATTCTGGAAAATGATTCTTAGAAATAAGGTATATCCACTTCATAAAAAGAGAAAATTATACCAGTATTTATCTGTTCCAATTTCTAAAATGTTACCTTATAAGTTTATTGTTAATAGAATTAACTACTGGTTAAAAAAATATAATAACTTGAAATGTGATTATGTTGTTAATATGGCTGGAGATTATGATGTTAGAAAAGAAACTTTTCCTAAACATTACTTTGATGAACTAGTTGAAACTAAGTTTGAGGATAGTAAGTTTTATATATCAAAGCATTATGATGAAATATTAAAGAAAATATATGGCGATTATATGACTCTGCCACCAGAAGAAAATAGAGTTGTAAAACATAATGTTATAGTAAAGAAGTAGGTGAAATAAATGAAAAAAGTATCTGTAATAGTACCTGTTTATAATGTTGAAGAATATTTGGATAAGTGTTTGGATAGTTTAGTAAATCAAACACTTAAAGATATAGAGATAATTGTTGTAAATGATGGAACTAAAGATAAATCTCAAGATATAGTTGATAAATATGTAAAAGAATATCCTAAAAAGGTGTTTTCCTATATTAAAGAAAACGGTGGACTTTCAAGTGCTAGAAATTACGGATTAAAGTATGCTAAAGGTGAATATGTGGGTTTTGTTGATAGTGATGATTATGTTGAGTATGACATGTATGAACAACTATATAATAAAGCAATAGAAACTAAAAGTGATATCGTTTGTTGCCAAGCAACTTATAGATATAATATTCATGCAGAAAAGAAGAAATTTATACATCCTGAATATTTTGGAAAGAGTATAAGTAAAGAACCAAGAATTTTAGTTGAATCTAAGTCTTATGCTTGGAACAAAATATATAAAAGAAGTTTATGGGATAACTTTGAATTTCCAAATCAATATTTTGAAGATAGTGCTGTAGTATATAATGTAATGTATACTGCTAATAAAATAGAGTGTGTTAATTTACCACTTTATAACTATATAAAAGAAAGACCTGGAGCTATTACAAGTGAAATTTCTCCTAAGATTTATGATATGTTTAAATCTTGTGATTCTATATTAGAATTTTATAGAAAGCAAAAAGATTATAATAAGATTAAAGATATTGTTGAAGAAGTTTGTATTCGTCATTTAAGAATTAGACTTTTATATATTTATAAGTCTAAAAACAGAAAACTAACTTGGAAATACTATAATGATACTAAAAAGTATTTGAGAAAAAATATTCCAAATTATAAAAAGAATGAATGTTTAAAATATAAAAGACATCAAGCAGATAAATTATATAATGAGAAAATTGCAGTTATTAAATGTCCAGGATTCTTTAAACTTGCATCAATAGCGCCATTAAAATTTTTATCTAAGGGTGTAAAATTATTGAAAAAACCATTTGGTTTAGTAAAAAGATATATTAAAAACAGAAGCAATGCATCATTGGAAAAGAAAAGACAAAATATACAAAAGAATGGTCTTGCAGTATTAGAAGAAACTTTAGAAATGTTAAATAATATTAAAGATGTTAAAGCTTTTGCTGATTTTGGTACATTACTTGGTATTATTCGTGAAAATGGTTTATTAAAACATGATTTAGATATTGATACTGCTGTTTTAGGTAGACCAAACTTATATAGATATGTAACTATGTTAATGGAAAGAAATGGATATGAACTATGGAGAGAATATATTACTAATGGAAAAGTAGTAGAGCAATCATATCATTATAAAGATACTAAAGTTGATGTTAATTATTATGAATATAGAGGAAAAGGTGTAAATACTTGGTTATTCTATAGAGATCCTTCAAGAAAGTATCGTAATAATATAAGAAACATAGTTAGAATGGATTATGCTTTAGTTAAAGATGTTAAGAAAATAGATGTTCAAGGACATAAAATATATATTCCTGATAGTGCAGAGAAATTGCTTGAAGAGAAATATGGTAAAAACTGGAGAGTGCCTGATAAAGGATGGATTTATTGGCAAAGTCCAGCAGCAACTAAGTTAAAAGAAGAAGGATATTTTATAGATTACAAATATCCTAAGTTCTAGGAGAATAATATGTTTTTATTAGAAATATGTAAATTTTTTGAGAATATTATTTATATGCCATTTAAGTTATTTAAGTCTAGAAGAAAGATAACATTTATTAGTAGACAATTTGATAAAACACCACTTGAATTTCAAATGATTATTGATTCTTTAAAAGATGAGAATATTAAAATAGTATCTATTGCTAAAACATTAAAAAAGAATCCTAAGAGTGTTATAGAAAATTTCTTTTTATTCTTTAAAGAAATGTATCATATCGCAACATCTAAAATGTTAATAATAGATGGTTATTGTGTTTTAGCTTCAACTTTATGGCATAAGAAAGATTTAATTATAGTTCAAACTTGGCATGCAAACGGAATCATTAAGAAAATAGGATTACAAACATTAAATTCTAGAAGTGGTTTTCAAAGAAGTCTTGCTAAGCATATGAATATGCATAAAAACTATAATTATGTTTTATCATCTTCTAAAGAGAGTAGTAAGGTCTTTTTAGAAGCATTTGATATTAAAAAAGAAAGTTTACTTGAAATTGGTACTCCTATGTTAGATTATTTGTATGATGAAAAATATAAAATAGATAGTAAACAATTTCATAAGAATAAAAAACCCAATGTGGTATATATGCCTACAGTACGTAAAGGTGAAAAATTAGATATGAGTGATTTTGTTAACAATTTTAATTATGACAAATATAACTTATATTTAAAATTGCATCCTGCTTATCATGATGACAACATAGATCCTAGAGTTAATTTAATTAAGGGATATACTGGAGAACAAGTATTGTCAATAGCTGATTATATAATCACAGATTATTCAAATATAATGTTTGAAGCTGGGCTAAAAAGAATAAAAGTATTGTTATATATTCCTGATATTGATACTTATAAGAAGTCTCCAGGATTAAATATTAATATAGATAAAGAATTTAAATATTCATATAGAAATGCTGTTGATGTAATCAATATGTTAGATAAAAAGTATGATATGAATTATTTAAGTAAATTTGTAAATAAATATATTGAAACTTATGATGGTAAATGTGTACAAAGAATTAAAAAATTTATATTAAAAAAACTAAAATGAGATTATTTTACATATTAATTCATTAATGTTATAATATGTTTTGTTGAAGGTGGTTTATGAAAAGATTTATAAATGATATAAAGAAGTATAAGAATTATATTATCTATGCAACATGGGCAGAATTAAAAACAGAAGTTATTAATTCTTATCTAGGATGGGCATGGATGGTTTTAGAACCATTATGTTTTATGCTAATTTATGCTTTTATTGGAGGAATTATATTTAAATCAAAGGTTGAATTTTACCTA
>JAEEGI010028919.1_pt1 | contig 10515 bp, 8 predicted proteins | sample 8958751 | NCBI WGS metagenome assembly JAEEGI01 (sample SAMN16246545, study PRJNA631951) | gut metagenome | biome: gut microbiome; feature: rumen; material: KS-attached | host: Bos | place: Iran: Karaj | collected 2018-10 | reverse complement strand
CTTTCCACCGATATCTTCGTGGGTTATCACGATGAAACGGAGGAAGACCACCAGTTGTCGCTCTCGCTGATGCGCGAGGTGGGCTACGATTCAGCGTTTATGTTCAAGTATTCGGAGCGCCCTGGCACCTATGCTTCCAAGCATCTGCCCGACAATGTGCCTGAAGATGAGAAGATTCGCCGGCTGAACGAACTCATCCAACTACAAACAGAGATGTCGGCTATTGCCAACAAGCGCGACGAAGGCAAGGAGTTCGAGGTGCTCGTCGAGGGCTATTCGAAACGCTCGCGCGAACAACTGTGCGGTCGGACGGAGCAAGGCAAGATGGTGGTGTTCGACAAGGGAACCCATCACCCCGGCGAATTGGTGCGTGTTCGCATCACTGGCAGTACTTCTGCCACCCTATTCGGCGAAGAAATCATATAGAAACCAAATGTTGAGACGGTTTATCATCCTCATTGCAGCGGTGGCAGCCACCATTAACGTTCAGGCCCAGCACCCCGACGGCGACTTCAACAAGATGTCGCCCTACCTGCAACGCATAGCCTTGATGGCCAACCAACGGCAAAAGGTTTATGGCAACGGCACGCGTCAGGGTGTCTGCGCATTGATAAAGTTCAGCAAAGATACCGATGCTGAAGTCGTCCTGCAACGTCACGCCAGCCAAATGATAGACCGCATCGGGCGTATTGTCATCGCTAACATCTGCCCGACCGAACTAAAAGCACTCGCCCAGGAAGAATGCGTCGAGCGAATTGAAGCCGAACGCCTGCCTCATGCCTCGATGAACGTTACGCCAGGCTATGTCAATGCCACAGAAGTGTTTACCGGCGAGGGACTTCCGCAGGCTTATACGGGTAGCGGCGTCGTTGCGGGCAGCCTTGACTGTGGGCACGACTTCACCCACCCATCATTCTACACACCTGAAGGGAAGTGCCGCATCAAGTATTTCTGCGACTTCAATTTAAACGACGACGAAGGACATCCCGGGCGCGTCTTCGACACCACTGATGAGATTGTTTTGGCCGAGCACTCGCAGACGGCTACATCACAAAACCACGGCACCCATGTGCTGGGCATTATGGCAGGCTCCGTCGTGGGCAGCTTCCGCGGCATGGCCAGCGATGCCGATATCTGCCTGGCAGACTTCAATTCCGACCGCGAGGAATTCTTCCCCACCGATGCCGGGCTGACTTCCGCCATCTGCATCCTTGGTTTCAAACGTATCTTCGACTATGCCAAGGCTCATGGCATGCCCTGCGTAATCAACTTCAGCAACGGCGAATCGGTAATGTACTACAATGACCACCTGTTGGAAAGTGAAGCTATCAACGAACTCCTTGGACCGGGGCGCATCATCGTGGCAGCGCAAGGCAACGAGGGCACCGACCGCTCGTACCTCTACAAGGCTGCAGACACGCCTTCGGCAGGTGCGCTCACGACAGCAGCCGGCTTGTTGCCTGAGAGCGTTGCTCCTATCGATGTCCGCACACAGGGTGACCTGAACGTGACGTTGGGTTTCTACAGCCAAACTGATAGCTTTGTTACGACAACCTTCTCCACTACTGAGATTAACGAGGCAGCAGGCCTACCCATCAGTCGTAGCATCATTGTCGATGGCACCGAGATTCCCGTCACTGCCCAGCGCGTCAGTTGTCTGGCTGATACAGCTGGCGCTGTCTACCATTTCGAGATGCAGACGCCATCGTACTATTTCCTCTTCAATACTTATGGTTATGTGCTGCTGAGTGGCAATGCCGAGGCCGAAGCCGTCAGCGATATACTGGTTAATCCGATGGTTAACTACGAGTCACCGCTTGATGCTGCCCAGCAAGGTTTCAGTGTCAGCTGGCCAGCAACCCTGCCACGTGTCATCGGTGTGGGAGCCATGAATGCCAATCGGAGCATCGTCAGTTTCTCATCGGCAGGACCTACCTACGATTTCCGCACGAAGCCTGACGTGGCTGCACCTGGTTACGGCATCTATTCATCTCGGAACAGCTTCTTGCGAACTGGTGCAACGGGCATAGGAGAAGTCAGTTTCCATGGGAAAACCTATGATTTCATCCGTATGTCGGGCACATCTATGGCATCGCCCGTCGTGGCTGGCGCTGTGGCTCTATGGCTGCAGGCCAAGCCCGACCTCACACCTGAAGAGGTGCTGCAAGTCATCAGCGAGACGTCCAAACATCCTGATAACACCCTCGCCTACCCCAATAACCGATATGGACATGGTCTTATCGATGTCTATCAGGGTCTGCTGAAGGTGTTAGGACTTGCCGATGCCATCCCAACGCTGTCGCTCCACCAACCAAAGGAGGCTCGTTTCAGCCTCAACGGACGACAGTTTCGTATTGACCTGCCAGACTCTCATCAGGGTAAGGCCTGTCTGAGCATCTACTCTACCAGCGGACAACTCCTTGAGAGCCATTCCTTCAGTGGCGCATCGGCCAACATTAGCCTCGCCTCCCTCCCGGCAGCTGTCTATGCCTTGCAGCTGAACACGAGCAACGGTCTCCACGGGGTCCACTCTTATCCGAATCCAATAATAATAACTATACCAGATGAAAGAATTCCTGCAAGTGTTGCGGCGATTTGTTCCGCCTTACAAGAAATATCTCGTACTGTCGGTGGTGTTCAACATCCTATCGGCTGTGCTCAACGTATTCTCGTTCATGACGCTCATCCCGATGCTCAACATTCTTTTTAAGACTGGCGACACAGAGAGTGCCACACAACTGATGCCTTGGACTTGGGAAAACATCGATGAAGTGGCTATGAACAACATGAACTATTACGTTAATCAGCTCATTGCACAAGTGGGTCCCACGACGACATTGCTCATCATCGGACTTGTGCTGGCACTGATGACGGCCCTGAAGACGGGTGCCTATTTCCTCTCTTCAGCAACGATCATCCCCATTCGTACAGGCGTCGTGCGCGACATCCGCAACCAACTCTATCAGAAAATCACCTCGCTTTCGCTGGGATTTTTCTCTGAGGAGCGCAAGGGCGACATCATTGCACGCATGAGCGGTGATGTCCAGGAGATTGAAAATAGCATCATGTCGTCACTCGACATGCTGTTCAAGAACCCGATTCTTATCATCGTCTACTTTGCAACGTTGCTCATCGTTTCGTGGCAACTGACACTGTTCACCATCATCTTCGTGCCTATCTTCGGCTGGTTCATGGGACTAGTCGGACGAAAGCTCAAGCAAAAGTCCATTAAGGCGCAATCACTTTGGAGCGACACGATGAGTCAGGTGGAGGAAACGCTTGGTGGACTTCGCATCATCAAGGCTTTCTGTGCTGAAGGACGTATGAACGAGCGGTTCGATCGCGTCAACTCAGCCTATCGAAATGACATCATGCGCGTGAACATCCGCCAGTCAATGGCTCATCCAATGTCGGAGTTCCTGGGTACGGTGATGATTGTCATCGTGCTGTGGTTTGGTGGTATCCTTGTGCTGAACAACATGACACTGACGGGTTCGAAATTCGTCTACTACATGGTGATACTCTATAGCATCATTAACCCACTGAAAGAATTCTCTAAGGCAGGCTATAACATTCCTAAAGGACTGGCTTCCATGGAGCGTGTCGACAAGATACTACTGGCTGAGATAGACATCAAGGAAAAGGAAAACCCCATCCAGATTGATGCCTTCGAGCACGAGATAGAATTCCGCAATGTTTCGTTCCGTTATGGTGAACGTCAAGGCCAGGGCGAGTCCGATGATTCAGGAACGCAGTGGGTGCTGAAGAACATTAACCTGGTCATTCCAAAAGGCAAGACGGTAGCTTTGGTGGGCCAGAGCGGTTCGGGCAAGTCAACACTCGTGGACCTCATCCCTCGTTACTACGACGTGATGGAAGGCGAGGTGCTCATCGATGGCATCAACGTAAAGGACCTTGGCCTGCATTCGTTACGCCAGCTTATCGGTAACGTCAACCAAGAGGCCATCCTCTTCAACGATTCCTTCCGCAACAACATCGCTTTTGGCTACCAGAAACCTGAAGATACGAATCAGGAGGTCACGCCTGAAGAACTCGACGCGAAAATCGAACAGGCAGCCAAGATTGCCAATGCCCACGACTTCATCATGCAGTCGGAACACGGCTACGACACCAATATCGGCGACCGCGGAAGCCGCCTGTCTGGCGGACAGCGACAGCGCGTCTCCATCGCACGTGCCATTCTGAAGAATCCGCCCATCCTGATTCTCGATGAAGCCACTTCCGCTCTCGATACCGAGTCGGAACGCTTGGTGCAGGATGCGTTGGAACGACTCATGAAGACGCGCACCACCGTTGCCATAGCCCATCGCCTCTCAACCATCAAAAATGCTGACGAAATCTGCGTGCTGCACGAAGGACAGATTGTGGAACGCGGCACTCACGATGAACTGCTGGCCCTCGACGGCTACTATCGTCGCTTGCACGAGATGCAGCAATAAAGCTACTACGGCCCTATTTCTTCATACCATAAAGCAAAAGAACGATGCAGAACTTCACCCAAAAATTGGTCTTTGGACTGCTCTACGCACTCTCGCTCCTTCCGCTGCGAGTTCTCTACGTGCTGTCCGACTTCGAGTACCTTGTGGTTTATCACCTGTTGGGCTATCGACGTCAAATCGTGCGCAGCAACCTGACGAGTTCTTTCCCTGAGAAGTCGGCCGAAGAAATCAAGCGCATCGAACGGCGTTACTACCGTTGGTTCTGTGACTACTTCTTCGAGTCCATCAAGTTGCTGTCCATCAGCGAAAAGGAGTTGCGCCGACGCTTCACCATCAACAATTCCGAGGAGGTTGAGGCACACTTTCAACAAGGGCAGTCGGTTGGTGCCATGCTCGGACATTATTGCAACTGGGAATGGCTCTCGTGCGTTGGCATCGAGTTGCCGAAGGAAAGGATTGTCGGCCTCATCTATAAGCCTCTGCGAGCAAAACCCATCGACTACGTGTTTCACCGATTGCGTTCCCACATGGGTGGCGTACCCGTGCCAAAGAACGACATACTGCGTTACCTTGTCAAATACAAGCGCGCAGGCGTAATGACCATCTTCGGCTACATCGCCGATCAGGGCCCACGCTACGACAACATCCACCTGTGGCTGCCCTTCCTGAACCACGACACAGGTGTCTTTACTGGTGCAGAACGCATCATGCGAAAGATGCAGAATGCCGTATTCTATGTTGAGATGAGCCGTCCCCGACGTGGCTATTACACCTGCACCTACCACCTGATGACAAGCGAGCCGCAGGCATTGCCCGAGTACGAACTGACGCGCCGCTTCTTCCAACTGTTGGAGGAGCAGATACGCCGTCAGCCTGAGTTCTACTTGTGGAGTCACAACCGCTGGAAGCGCACCCATAAAGAGTACGAACGAATGATTCAAAGTGGAGAGATCAGACGATGAAAAGGACCATTACCATCGCTCCAGGCTACGAACACCTGCGGACGTTTGTCGAAGAAATACCGCAGCGTTTCCTGCACGAAGGACAGGAGGTGTACCGACAGCGCAACCTTATCAAGGTGTTGACGGCTCCTGATGGTACGCGTCTCAACGTAAAGCGCTATCATGTGCCGGCAGGACCCAATCGTCTTATCTATTCGCTGGGCATTCGCAAACCAAAGGGACAGCGTGCCTTCGAATATCCTGAACGGCTGTTGGCTGCAGGCATCGCTACGCCTCAGCCCGTTGCCCTCATCGAGGAGCGCAACGCACTGCACCTGCTGGGCTACAGCTACTTCATCAGCCTGCAATGCGACTTCGGGCACACGCTCTACGAGATGGGCTCAGCCACTCCTGATGTCTATCTGCCTATGGCCGAGGCTTTGGCACAACTAGCCGCACGCATGCACGAACAGCAAATCATGCACTGCGACTTCACACCTGGAAACATTCTGTGGCAGCACGATGAAGAAGGCTATCATTTCCAACTCGTTGACATCAACCGGATGTACTTCGGCCCCGTCAGCATTGAGAAAGGGCTGCTCAGCATGATTCGTCTCTGGGGACCGAAGGCGTTCATCGAACACCTCGTGCGCTGCTATGCCCTCGCACGCAAGGCCAATCCCGAAGAAGCACTACTGTTGGCCATGCCTGCCCGCGCCCGTTTCTGGAAGCGTTTCCAGCGTAAGCACGACGTTCCGTTCCCTCTTGAACTCTAAAACAAACAACACAATGAACATACTCGTCATCCGATTCCGCCAAATGGGCGATGCCATTCTCGCCACCGTCGTACTGAACACCTTGCACAAAAACTATCCTGATGCAACCATCGACTTTGTGCTCAACGAGCAGTTGTGCCCACTCTTCAAGGGACATCCTGCCATCAGCAACCTCATTCCTTTCTCCAACGACGAACGCCATCACGCATTTCGCTACATGAAGAAAGTGTGGAAAACCGTCCACCAAAAGCATTACGACATTATTATAGACATGAGGAGCACCATGAACACGATGCTCTTTTCACTCTTCTCGCCCACCACACGCCACCGCATCGGACTAGCCAAGCCTTACACGCACCTTGTTTACAACTTTCGGAAGCCCGTTTGCCGCACCGACGAGAGTATGATCGACCATAACCTCGGCCTGTTGGCACCCCTGCAACTGCCACAGTTGGAGCGGCGCTTCACACTCACCATCAGCGACGACGAACGCAAGCGTTTCGCTGACTACATGTCGCAGCAAGGCATCGACTTGAATCGCCCTGTGATGCTCGTTGGCGTCACGGCGAAACTGGAGAACAAGACATGGAGTGAAGAGCGTATGACCGAGGTGCTCCGACGACTCATCAGCGAGTGTCCCGACCTGCAGTTGGTGTTTAACTATGCACCAGGAAAAGAAGAAGAAAACGCCCGCCGCATATACGACAAGCTTGGAAAACCCGCTGCTGTTGCCATCGATGTGCAAGCTCGTTCACAGCGCGAACTCGTGGCGATGAGTTCACTCATCAGCTGCTACTTCGGCAACGAGGGTGGTGCACGCCACATCGTGCATGCCTGCGGCAAGCCTTCGCTGGTGATTTGTGCACCACAGAACAGTCCCACCACATGGATACCTTCCGACGATGTCGTGGCTGAGGGCATCAGCATGCCTTCCTACGATGCCATTACCGTCGATTTAGTGTGGCAACGCCTGAAAGATTTCATCCACCGCGTAACCCTTTAAATATATAGGGCAACTTCTACATTATTCCCTTTACAAATATTGGTCCACCCCTAGCTCAGCACGCTTCCGGTGCTCGTTGATGGTTTGCTGAAGCAGGGCCATGTTTTCCTCCGACCGATTGGTAGGACTACTCTTGTGGTAGAGGTGTACCGCCGATGCCATGAGTTTTGCATTCCATCGGTGCAGCCCGTGATTGAAGAGCCGCTGCACAAATTCAGAATCCTCATAGCCCCAGCCGATAAACTTTTCCTCGAAACCATTCACCGCCAGGAAGTCATCGCGGAAGAACGCCATGTGGCAACTGCGGGCACGTCGCAGTACGTCGCGATGACTGAACAGTCCGTTCAGCCAAGGGGCATGGAGCATCACAAATCGCCGGCCCAGTCCACGGGTCCAGAACGTCATGTGCGCATTCTTCTCGGCAACGTGCCTGCGTGTGGCCTTTTCGCCCAGGCGTGCCCTGCTTCCCGTAACGAGACGCCCCGGCTGCATCAGTCGAAGGTGGTCGGCCACGAAATCGGGCGTCACCACGATGTCGCCATCCAATAGGATGCTGTAGCTGCCGTGAGCCTTTGCAACGGCTATGTTGCGCGACTTCGCAACGCGAAAACCCTCATCGGGAATCCATGAGTGCACCAATGGCACAGGCATCAGCTTCTTATGACGCTCTATGAGCTGGCGCGTCTCCTCGCCTGACCCATCGTCAGCCACGATGACCTCTCCAGGCAGCACGCGTTGTCTTTCCAATGCTTGCAGCACCAGTTCCAGAAAACCAGGGTTATTATAGGTGGTCACGACGACCGAGATGTCTTTTGCGTTGTTCATTGCTTTCATTTACAGGAGTTGTGGAGGTAAAGGAGATGAGCAGGTAAAGTGGTATTTCGACGACAAAGATACAAATAATCCCGTAATCCTGCAATTTTTAGAAGAATAATCACTACCTTTGCGACAAACAACGCGAACAGAACCGCCTTTTTGACAATAGGAAATCATGACGATAGGAGTAATCATTTCAACCTACAACAACCCGCGGTGGCTTGAAAAGACACTCTGGGGATACGAGCATCAGCTACTAAAGGCCGATGAAATCATCATTGCCGACGACGGGTCGGGCGAGGAGACGCGCCAGCTCATCGGCCGCTATGCCCAACGTCTGCCCATACGCCATGTGTGGCACGAAGACCGAGGATTCCGAAAGACCACCATATTGAACCGTGCCCTTGAACAGGCTACTGCCGACTATCTCGTATTCACCGATCAAGACTGCATTCCACGCGCCGATTTCCTCGCAACCCACGAGCGTTTGGCACGGCCTGGCTACATGCTCTCCGGTGGTTATTTCAAATTGGTGATGCCTGTCAGCCAACTCATCAGCCGTGACGACGTCAGCAGCGGGCGGGCTTTCAGCATCGGTTGGCTTCGCCGTCAGGGGCAACCCCTCTCGTGGAAGATGACGAAACTGGTCGGCAATCGTCTCTTTACCAGTTTCATGAACACCGTCACGCCGACACGGACTACTTGGAACGGCATGAATGCCAGCGGTTGGCGACACGACCTGCTGGCGGTAAACGGTTTCGACGAGCGCATGCAGTATGGCGGTGAAGACCGCGAACTTGGCGAACGCCTCATGAACATGGGCATCCATGCCCGCCAGATACGCTATTCAGCCATCGTGCTCCACCTCGACCACAACCGCCCATACGTCAACGATGAGGCATGGCAACTGAACAACGAAATACGCCGTGCCACCCGTCGGCAACACCTTGTGCGCACCTCTTATGGGATTAACAAAGAAAAATAATTGCAAAAAAATTTGGTAATGGCACAAAAAACCACTACCTTTGCAGCCGCAAACAGCACGCACGAGCATGCGTTTGCACAAAAACACTTCAGGATTGGGTGATGGTGTAACGGTAACACTACAGGTTTTGGTTCTGTCATTCCCGGTTCGAATCCGAGTCACCCAACACCGAAACAGCCACACAACGTTCACTTGTTGTGTGGCTGTTTTCGTTCAGTTCACCTACTTGATAGGCTTCGGTGCACGATGCTTCACCTTGAAGCGGTCGAAACCCTCGCCATAGACGCCAATGACAGCACTCTGCGAGACGAAAGCGGTAGGGTCTATCTCGTTGATGAGTTCGAATATCTTCGCACTTTCACGACGCTTGGCCAGCACGAACAGCATCTTCACCTCTTTGCCCGAATAGAAGCCATGGGCATCGATGACCGTACAGCCACGGTGCGGGTCCATATTGATGCGACGTCCTATCTCCTCATACTGGTCGCTGATGATGAAGAACTGCACACTTCGGCGCATGGAATTCACAACCTGGTCTATACAGAATGCGGTGACGTAGAGTACGACATAGCCATAGAGAACGCGCTCCCAGTCCCTCAGCACGAGGTAGGAGCTGGAGATGATGACCACGTCGCAAATCAGGATGACACGTCCGAGCGAAATGTCACGATACTTATTGATAATGGCAGCCACGATGTCCGTACCACCCGTAGAACCGCGGAAACCAAGACCGAGTCCCACGCCCGATCCACAGAACACCGACCCGATAATGGCAGCCATGAAGGGCTCATCGTGCAACAGGTGCAGTCCCATGGCCCAGTCGCGGATGAGTGCCAGCGAAGTAGTAAGCACGGCCACGGCATAGATGGTCTTCACGCAGAACTTCCACCCCAAAATCTTCAGTGCCACCAGCAGCAGTCCGGCGTTGATAAAGAAGTAGCTGACCTGAGCCGGAATGTGCAAAGGGCTCCACTCCAAGATGGAGGAGATACCTGCCACGCCGCCTGTGGTGATGTTGTTGGGCAGCAGGAACACCGACCATCCCAAGCAGTAGCTCAGCATGGCTATGGTGATCATAACGTAGTCGCGGCTCTCGCGCCACACTTTTGAAACAATGACTGACATTTCGACGTTGTTGTTTTGGTTATTTTGCTGCAAAGGTACAACATTTTTAGAAGAACGAAAAAAGTGAGATGTTAACTATATGTTAAAAACATACCCGTTTGGGAAACTTTTGCGTTTTATATACAAGATGAGTATTGAAAAAGCAATAGATATCATGGAGCCTCAGGCCACGCTCACCGACGAGCAGCTGGCACAGATCGAGGCCGATGCAGACCTCCGCGAGGCCTGCCTTGACGTAATGATAATGCAAGGCGTGCTGGCTGAGCAGAAAAAGCATACTGCCACGACACGACGCCTTCACCAACAGCACCCACACAGGTTTGCTACGATGGGCCGACGCCTTGGATGGGGCATCCTCGTGGCCGCACTCTTTGCCGGTGCGGTATTCCTGTTGTGGCCGACCCGACAC
>JAEEGI010028915.1_pt1 | contig 10515 bp, 9 predicted proteins | sample 8958751 | NCBI WGS metagenome assembly JAEEGI01 (sample SAMN16246545, study PRJNA631951) | gut metagenome | biome: gut microbiome; feature: rumen; material: KS-attached | host: Bos | place: Iran: Karaj | collected 2018-10 | reverse complement strand
TGAGAAATACCTATGGGGAGATTCACCCTTCTGGAGTGCAAGTTACTTCTGTTCCACTACCGGAAGTGTTTCTCTTGATACTGTCAAGAAATACATTGAAGATCAACGAACAGAGGAACACAAACGCAAATACATTAAGACGGGGAAATACAAAAAGAAAAGCTAGTGCAATTCATCCCACAACCGACTTCATCGGAAGGGGTTTTCTCGCACGATATTTATAAAGCTCCTATCTCAAAATTTCATCAATCGTAGAAACCGTACTAAAACTTCCCGAATGAGTTGAGATGATTTCCTTCATGAGCGGAAGTTCAAAATAGCTGATATAGCAAATGAGGGTGTTGTTCTCTCCGGCGATTGCGCCGCGGGAATCCATGATGGTGCATGTCTTGTTCAGTTTATCCTTTATGTCCTTGATGATTCCGTCTGGATCCTGGGTTATTATCGTTACCTGCTTGATGGCTTCGAAGTGATCGGTGTAGTGGTCGATAACTGCTGTCGCAACGACATAAACTAAGAGGCTAAGGAGCGCCGCAGTGGCATCAATGACTACGAATACCGTGATATAGACCAGAGCGTTAAATCCAAGAAGCATCGGTGTAAGGCTATAGTTACGTCCGGTCCTATCAGAAAGCTTTTTTACCACTATGTTCGCAAGTATCTCCGATCCGTCAATGCACCCTCCGTTTCTGAGAATCAGCGCAAGGCCTGCGCCAAGAATTGCTCCGCCGAATGCAACTGCAAGAAAGTGTTCCGTATTAAGTTCAAAAGGGATCTTCTCAAAGAATTCAAGTCCTACCATGTAAACCACCGAGCCCACGGCGGCTTTTACAGTGAACTTTTTTCCCAGAAATACGTAACCTGCAATTATAAATGGCAAAAAGACAAAGAGAACGCACAGCGATAATTGCAATCCGGTAAGTTTACTGATAATGATCGCAACGCCAGCTGTTCCGTAATCTATCGCATCATTTGGAAGCAGTATCAGAGCTACAGCAAAGCTCGCCATTATTGCTCCGAATATAATTAAGATATATGACAACAGTGCCTTTCTTTTCTTCATATTTTTATAAATTATTGTCCTTCCTCAAGCTTCATAGGAATATTTTTTTCTTCAAAAAATTTTATCAAGTCGTCGTAATAAAACCACTGTTCACTGATATCTCCATACTTCTTTCCTTTTGAGTAGATATCAATTCCTTTATATTGCATAAAGCCAAAACCATGTCTTGGCCTTCCGCTTTTGTATCCTATTTCGACTTGCTCGATATCATCTATCAAAATAGTATTTTTAAAAAAGAAAAACTTTTCTACTATTATTCTTTTATCGGTAACAACAACCTTTTCCGTAGATAAAGCCATTCCGCATAAGCAAAGCAATATACCAAGCAGAGACTTAAAATATGGATTCAGCTCATCATAATACCCATAATCCCACCAAAACATATAAAAAGAATAGATGACACACCCCAATAATAAAAATAAACTGATAAGAAAAATCTCTCTCCAATATCTGGGGCGAAGTATCAATCTGCTTTTTTTACGTTTCATACAGTAAAACCTCCTAAAAAAACATGATTGTTGCATATTTGATTATCTTTTACAAATTCTGGACCAGATCGATCCTGTGGCCGATTCTTTTTGCCAGATCAGCCAATTTCTCGAAATCACTCTTCCACCAACACTTCAGGTTCCATAATTTTCTCCATCTGCTAAAATCATTTCATATATAACTATAAATGTTCCATGTCAAATTTAATATCATTTATCAAAGATTCCGGTAAATATTTTTTGTTATTTTCAATCGCTGCAAGTATTTCTGCCTTTAAATCATTCGATATTCTGCTGTACATAGGCCTTTTATTGATTGCTTTTTCGAGGATGATCTGATGCTTGCCAGGAATCCGGCCGTAAATTGATAAATAGAAAGGTAAACTCCTCCAAAAGGGTTCTTTAAACATCAATAGAAGATAATAAAAACCTTTCCTGTCGTCATCCGTTTTCAAGTACCGATCCCGCAGTATTTTTTCTCCGTGATATACGCCCCATTTCAAGCTTTGTTGGCATGCTTCGTACACTAAAAGCGTATTGTCGCTATTTAAAAATCGTAAATAATACTCAGTTCCTTCTTCCTTCAAAATCCTGCCGATAGAAGCAAGGGTAGTTCTTACCGTTATCACATTATCCGAATCTAAAAAAGAAATCAGATGATCCACAATCTCTTTGCCGGAAGTTTCGCCCAGGCCTTTGATTGCCACCCTCTTGTCGTCGCTCTGCAAATGATCTAAATAAAAACGTGTTATATCAAAATTCTCTTTTCGCAGGTAAAACTGGATCAGATTTCTAATGCCTGCCGACTTATCCATCAGACTCTCTTCAGCCCCATCCCATAAACCATAATCCGAAATCCATCTTTTTATAGCCAGCTTTCTGATAAAAGTATTCCCGGAAGCTTTGTATTTCAAAAAGTCTTCTTCAGTAATCCCAAAATGATGGATTATTGTGCTGATGATCATCATGCTGTCATATTTACCTGTTGTTAATGACAGCATATTAAGCAGCTGCTGCTTTGAATATGAATTATTGTTGTATAAGAACTTGTAAAAAGCATTTTTGGCAAACTGCTCGTAGTCTTTAAAAGAAGAATAATCAAACTCATTATTCTTTTCAATAATCTTCTCCCCAATAGATTCAGAGATTTCTAATATGACTTCTTCCCTTCTTCGATAGGAGTTTTTCACTTTATCAAGCACAGGTAAAGAATAAACCAGCTCTTCTAAGTCTGCCTCATTGATTCTCTTTTTCGAAGCAAGGTATGCTGCATCTTTAATTTCATCAACCCAGTCATTTAGCCGTAATAAAAGAAAAGGAAGACTTCCCTTAAGCTCTGAGAGGTAATTAACGCCATCCTGGCGAACATAACCATCACTATCAATAGTACAAAGTATCAGTAACCTTCTTTTGTCTTCCGTATCTTCGCATGTATTGACAATGTTTTTGCATACTAAAGAATAACCCCACGGTTCTGATCTGTATCTATACGTATCCCATGTATAATAGCATTCTCTGTATACATCATCTAAGCCCAACAATGCTTTTGCCTTAAATCCGCTTACATAATCGCATATCAGTCGTGCCGCTTCTTTTTGTTCATCACCGGCATCCTCAAAACCAAAAATGCTTATCATTGGGCCAAGAAATACTCTTTGTTGTTTTCCTTCGGCACATTTGAAAGAAGCTAAAGCATTCTTTTTCCAGAACTCAATAGGAGTCGCCTTCTCGGCAATATTTTTGTTTTTAACCAAAACCGTTTTCACATTTTCCTTTTTGAAGAATTCGTATATCCTTCTGTTAAAATCCCCTGATTCACTATATGCTTCGTGTCCCAGTTCTTCGTAAATGTAATGGTCGCATCCAAGCTTTTCGGCTATCTCTACCGATGCTGCCCTTGATGCTATCTTATCCTGTCCTCCGGCAAGAACCAGAACCGGGCATTTGATCTCATCAAGTCTGTCATAGGTATCAACTGTAAGGACTGCCTTAGCTAGAGCTATGAATCTATCCTTATCCATAAACTTCTGCATCTTTAATGACAGTGGGATAAACATCTTATTCTTTTTCAGATAGCTTTCCGAAAATCCCCTATATGTATAGTCCTCGGCTACCGCGCCAAGTCCCTTATTCTTTGCCATATCTATCCAAAGATTGATACTCTTTTCCACTGTGGGATTCGGTCTGCTGAGTGTAACACCCAGAACCATTTTCTTTACCAGCTCAGGATGATGTATGGCAAGATCCTGCGCAATGGAACCGCCTTGGGAAGCCCCGAAAATATAGGCATTCTCTATACCGAGCGTTTTCATAGCATCTGCAGTATCCTCAGCCAGATCATGTATGGTAACGGGATCTTTAATGTTATCCTTTCTGTCGAACATATAAACCTTATAATCCTTGGCAAACATCCTGTAAAACCAGGCAACCGGTCTTGCACCGCCTTCTATATTTGAAAGTCTGAGTCCCGGTATCATAACAAGAGGCTTATTACCTTTACCGAAAGTTATATAGTGTACATTTCCCGTACTTATCTTTAAATCCTCTTCTTTTGCGTTATAGAACATTTAACGCCCTCCCATCATAAATATCATGGACTCTGCCAGACACGAAAGCATTTCATCAGTTTTATAATTTCCTCTTAATTGTTCTGCTTTATAGCTCTCAGACAGTACATACCCTGTTTCTATGCCGTGATATGAGGCAATAAAAAATTCCAGTATCTCCTTTATACTTTTAACCGGTTTGAGTTTATTCTTCTTCATAACTTCAGTAAGATACTCACTCAGCCTGTTTGTGAGATAAAGCAGTGGGCTCTGCACATTATTACCGAGCTTCTCTGCCATCTTCAGAACTCTCTCAGGATCACTCATTGCAAGTACATCACAATAAATTGAAACCTTAAGAAGATCAATTCCAACCTTCTGTAAGTAATCTGAAAGACCGCTGCAGATTTTTCTTACACCTGTCTCCCAATTTTCTGTTCCTGCTTCGGAAAGAATCTTCTCTACCTCTCCGTCCAATCTGTTTTCGGTATTGATTCTGATGACCATATCGCTGAGGATCTCATCCAGATCCTTGTAATACCTGTATATAGCGCCATGTGAAAAACCGGCCTCGGCTATCACGTCCTTCATCTCTATCCCAGTGATAGGCTTCTTAAGACATACGCGATAAGTCGCATCGATAATCTCCTTCTTCTTCATTTCATAGTATTCTTCAGTTACTCTTGGCATAACTAACTCCTACTGCTTAAGCTTATTATGGACTACATAATTCAAACGTTCACTTTAAAATGACACCAAGTCATTTATAGGTGACTTGGTGTCATTTTAATTCATGTATTATCTTATGTCAACAAAAAACATCGTTAATAAACCCGGAATATGATTCTTTATATTCTCAATAAATTCCTTTTCAGAAAAACATGAATGTCTTTATATTTTATTTTTATCTTCCTTATACCAAATCACCAAAGCAACTATAAAAAGAATTCCAAAGTATATGTACTCCGCATTTGATTTCGGATACGCGTCAAATAATCTATTCCAATCATAAATTGCGCCTATGGAATTTATAAAAGAATGATATATGGCACATGCCAGGACGCTCTTTGTTGCTTTATAAATTGCAGCGGCCACAAAAGCCCATACAAATATGTTCATAGCAAAACCTACAATGCTATCGCCATAGTGGTTAGAGGACGGCTGCAGCCATATCGGAAAATGCCATACACACCAGATTACCGCCACAATAGTAGTTGCAACCGGGAATGGAAATCTTTTTTCCAGCATAGGTTGCAGAAAGCCGCGCCAGCCGGTTTCCTCCGCAAATCCGACAAACGGAAGCATGATAAGAAACCCAAGCGGCATCATATACAAGGGCGAACCGTTGGGTTCACCGTAAAAAAGAGCAAATATCAAGGCGCATATGCAGAACAGGCCTGTTATCAGAATCGTTTTCATCTTTTTGGGGGTATATAAAAAGCGCTTCAAATATTCTTTTACAGTGATATGCTCTTCTTTCCTAAGTACGATAAAAAGAGAAATGACAGGAGCAGGTGTCGTAAAGAGAATCCCTATGATCGCATACATAATATATGCAAATGTCAGCTTTCCTGTCTCCGCATAACTAACCGATACAGGTTCGAGAACAAACATAATAATTTGAAAAAAAACAGTTATAAACAGAAGCCAACCAAGAAAATCTGCTATCGGTGCTTTCTTTTTTTCATCAGTCCACATTTTTTTGTCCTTTCATAATCCCTGAGATCAATGCCTCTACGCCATATGCAAAACTTTCATCCAAAGAGATTTCATCTCCAAAACTACCATGTAACTCCAGCATCGAAAATCCTTCCACAAAGCCTCGCAAGCTTCGCAGAACATGCATTTTCCGGGTTTTGCTAAACTCAAGAGAATCCAAAATAGAATACAATGATGATATAACCCCTTTTGTAATTTCATTGTTCAGTTCGGATGTATATGAATTGTGCCAGCAAATTGCCTCAAAAACTCCGGGATGATCATGAGCAAATTCACGAAGTGCATAGCACATTGCCTTTAATCCTTCTTCCCGTGACTTTCCTACTGCTGATTTAGCGATCTTTATATCAATATTGCTCCAACCATATACTATGATTGCCTCTTTTATCTCATCCAAACCGCCTTGAAAATGCTTATACAAAGATGGTGGCTTTATGCCTAATCTATCAGCAATAGTTTTTACAGAAAGATTCTGAAAACCATCTTTATCTATCATTTCGACACACACTTCAATGATTTCTTGTTTTCTGGACATTTCCCCTCCTTGCTAATCATTTTAGCTTGTAAGCTAATGCTATTAGCTTTTAGACTAACACAGACTCATAATACTGTCAAACAAACATCTTTTCAGGAAAACAAAGAGGCATGACGAATGCCGGTATTCGCCTTGCCTCTAAAATTTTGCTGTTTACCTGCTGCGTACGGTAGAAAACTCAGGACTACTGTATGCGGCTGGTGGTTCTCTGTTATTTCTTTCCAATAGAAACATACATTACTACTCCATCTGTTTCCAGCATTTTTCTTTAAGGAAATCAGCTATCACATTGATGTTTTCACCTTCATAGTACGCAACCAACAATTTCTTGAACTCAGACACTTCTTTCTCTGGTATGACAAGAAGCCCTTGTCCATTGGATATAAGGTAATGATTAGCAAATATTACTGAAGCTCTTTTATTACCATCAACGAAGACCTGCGTTTTCATGCAATACATGCATAATTCTATAGCTTTATCTATATCTGTCTTATCGGAAGTTCTTATTTCGTTTATGTTCTCTATAACAACCGACTCTATAGGAATAGGAGGTACATAACTTGTACCTCCTATGGTTACAGGCACACTACGTATTTTTCCCCCATAAGAGAAAAAACCTTCATTAACAAGCTTTGCTACATGACAGAGTAAATAATAGTCAGTTTCAGCCTGTATAACATCCTGATCAAGAATGAACTCCCAGGAATGCTTAAGATTCAGGATTTTTTGTACATCATCCGCTGTCATGCCATTGACGATACCTTTTTCCAATATTTCCTCTGTCTGTGGGAATGTCGTTGCTACTCCCTCCAAAACAGCCTGATCATAGATATTTGATTTCATATTTGCTCTGGCAAAGTCCAAATTCATAACAACATTTGCAGGTAGTTCAGCAGGACTATATCCAACTTCTGCAAGCTGCTTATCTATCTTTCGAATATTCTTTTTTAATTCCCTGGCTTCTCTAGCGTTCCTAAGGAGCAACTGGTACAGATTGTCTGAGTAAACATCAACATATGTTGATGTGAGTTTTCCATTTACTCTTTTTCTTATATACAAGTATTTACCGCTGGAGTTTTCCTTCACTTCCGGTGAGCCATCATAAGGTATGAGATTTAGACGTGCCTGAAAATCAGCTTTATCCTGCAATAAACTCTGAATTATTTCCAACTTATTATTCATCAATTTCTCCTTTTAGGGAACTTTTCCAATAAAAATATATCAAAAAGTTCCCTAAAATTCAAATTAAAATTAGGGAACTTTTTTAATAGAAACATGTCAAAAAGTTCCCTAATTTTTCTTGAAAAAGACTCGGTACAATGTACCGAGTCTTCTGAAATCTGCAATAGCAGATTGATTATCTCTTTGAGAACTTTTTCATTGCCTTAAGTGCCCTGTTTTAGACATTTGTATGGCGAGTTGCTGTTTACCTGCTGCGTACGCAAGGAAGCTCAGGGCTAGTGTATGCGGCTGGTGGCAACTTTGATATTTCTTTCAAAAATAATCCTAGTTTCAGTCTCGCTCTAGCATCACGATATATTCAGGTGTGCCTTCTTCTAATTGTCTTTTTCCGTTGAGCTTAAAACCATGTGTATTATAAAATTGAATAGCTTCTTTGTTCTTCTCCAGCGTCCATAGGAATCTGCTATCATATTTTTCTTTTGCGAACTCTAACAATTGGGCTCCTATGCCTTGGTTCCAAAAGAAGTAATCTACATATAATTCCGAAATTTCTTTTCCCTCCAGATGCATCATTCCCTTAACTATGCCATCATCATATACCCAAACTTTATTGAGAAGTTCAGGATCCTTGAATTCATTGGCGACCTTTACTACCTGCAATTCGTTAAAAGAGTAATCATCATTGTGAAATATTGCTCTGTACTTCATTCTTTTTGTAAACACCAGGATTTCGGCAATTCTAGATATATCTTTTGGTTCTGCTTTTCTTATCACGTTTCTATATCCGCCTTAAATCTCAATCATTTTCCTAATGCCATTAGGAATCACTTCGAAGCCAATTTTCTTATAGAAGCCCTCTTTACCATTGGCGGAGACTCCACCGATGGTGGTAAACTTGCCTGTTGATGAATTATTTACAGCATAGTCAACAAGATGATTAATTATCTTAACTCCTTTTCCACATTCCTTATTCCATATAGCTTTCCTCCAGAATTCTCAGTCCTTCCTTATAATCCTGTCCCAAAACTTCCTGTGTCTTTTGGAAGTCATACTTCTCATGTAGTCTGTCATGAACCTTTAAGAACTCTTTCTTTCCGTATTTCCTTATATATAATGCCTGAGCCTTTGCTGCATTTGCTCCGTCATTTGATGGAATATAGAACCCTTTATTGCAATTTTCGAGCTCATCACACTCATAACATCCGTCCAAATCTTTTTCCTTACAGCATTTCACATTCGGACATATTCTGTCCTCAGCACAGGTGGCAAAAGAGCAGACATTGTACTTCGTTCTGCAGGATCCGCACCACTCTGAAAGGAAACAGTGATTACAGGAAAAGCCACAATAAGCAACAGGATCAACACCCTTTCGTGCTATCTTGCAGAGTTTATTCTTGATGCGGCGCATGGCTTCGATATGCATGATCCAGTGACGGCTAAATGGCATCTGAATCAGTCCTTTTATATCCTTTCCGCACCAGTAATCAATCAGCCAAAAGGCATTCTCATTCTCACTGACACATTTACTGCGGATAAGTTTTTCCTTTACATCGCCGCCGAATTTTTGCTTTAAATCCTTGTATGTCAGATCTCCAAGAATCTGATCCGTAGACTCCTTTACAGCTTTTACATACAGATATAGTTCTTTAATATTCAGTTTTTCTGAAAACTCTGCAATCTCGTTTCCCTGAAGTTCATTACCCGTAGTAATAATAGGTGCGCCAATGCGATTATGAAAGTCATGTGTAAAAAGGATTTGACTATCCCCTGCTATCATCTCATGGGCAACTATATCTTCAATCCTGAAAATATGCCAGATAGAATAGGCAAGGGTTTTACTGTGATATCCATCTGCACCCGCAAAAGGCATTTTGGCAAAGGCCTCATCCGGGTATCCACTCACAATCTGAGTAATCTGCTCAAACATTTCCTCGCGGAAAGCCAAAAGCTTCTGAATAGCATCTTTAAAGGTTGCTTCCTTCGTCAGCAATTTCTGTATTTCTTTATTGTTTTCTGACCATGATTTGTCCATAATCTATCTTCTCTCATCGGTTAATCCGGCATTATTCCATATTGCTTTCTTATCACAGAATTCCTAATCCTGTTTGTCTTATCTCCTCAAGCTGCTCTGCTCTCAGTGTACCCGCCCTATACAGTTTAAGATATTCATTTTCAATTGACGAGTCAAAGATCAGCAGATCATCAGTATTTATGGTAACCCTAATACCATTCTCCACCAATATTTTGATTGGATGTGTTTTATAATCCTTTGCAAATCCCAGCATTACATTGCTACTGGGACAGACATTAACCTGTATATGATTATCCGCAAGAAATCTCATGGTTTCTTTTGATGTTGATGCATTAATTCCATGATGCACCTCTGATAGGCCAAGAGTCTCCACAGCCCTTCTGACATCTTCAGCTGAACCCGTTTCTCCAACATGCATCTTCTTAGTTAAATGATACTTCTCAGCTTTCCTGTATAGTGGTAGAAAAGCTTCAAATGGCTGAACATTTTCTCCGGCGCAAATATCAATTGCCTTGAAGTATCCTGAACTGGCATATTTATCGAATTCATCTGCCTCTTGTTCCACGTTTCCAAAAGAGGGATAGGTCAGCTCAGCTTCAAAGATACTATCAGGACAATACGCTTTATGGAACCCTTCTATAAGCTCTTGAAACCCCTTTACCGTTCCTACCTGATCCACTTCAGCTGTACCAAAATTCATTACAAGACGAGTTATATTATTTCGTCCGGCCTCAGCAAAAGCACCCTCCCATCTAAGCAGCATATTCTCATACCCATCACAAAAGGGCTTTATAGAGGACCTAAACCATGCCTGCATACCTTCCAGGCCATCAAGTCGCTGTGGTGGCTTTGGAATATCAATATGTAGTTGGTGTGAAAGCCACTCCCTTCTACAGCCTTTAGTTGAGTGATTATGGAGGTCACTTTTTGGTGCAGCCAGAAGTTTGTTT
>JAEEGI010028914.1_pt1 | contig 10515 bp, 6 predicted proteins | sample 8958751 | NCBI WGS metagenome assembly JAEEGI01 (sample SAMN16246545, study PRJNA631951) | gut metagenome | biome: gut microbiome; feature: rumen; material: KS-attached | host: Bos | place: Iran: Karaj | collected 2018-10 | reverse complement strand
GGAGTGGTACCTACATCGTGCATCCTGACTCCACGCGACTGCTGTACGAGACGATTCTCACGCCGGCCCTTGACGGCTCTCATCCGCAACTGATGGCGCTGGGTAAGGCGATGATAGGAGGTGAGACCGGCTTTCGGGCTCTTCCCATTGATGGAGAGGACAGCCACGTGTTCTATATGCCCTTCGGACATACAGGATGGAGCCTGGCGCTGGTATGTCCCGACGACGTATTGCTCCACGACTATCATTTGTTGTCTGCACTGCTGATGCTACTCCTGCTGGTGGCTTTCATCATGACGATGACCCCGCTGTGGGGCAAACTCCACCGTCAGCAACACATGACCACAGCCTGTCTCTTGCTGGGAATGATGGCCGTTGTCTCCTGCCGACAAGGACAGACTACTACGGTGTCAAAGGAATACCAGGGTGACACGACGAAGCTGCATGCCGCCTACAGCTTGATAAACGAAGCCTTCGAGATGCCTGGCGATCGCATCTTCAAGGTGATAGACAGTCTGGAACAGGCAGGCGACATCTGTCCTTCCGAGGCGAATTTCGAGCGTGGCGACCGTTATAACGACATGCAGAAATTGCGCACCGCCATTCTCCATTACAACAAGGCGCTGGAGACCGATGAACTGTGGCAGGTGGATAAGAGCCATTACTATCATGCCCTCAATGGACTTTCACTAGCCCAGTATAATTCCGACAATATCAGCGACTGCATCAAAACCTGCACCCGTGCCTGTGAACTGGCCTCGAAGGACACCACCATGCTGGGGCGCGACTGGGTGAATCACTTCCTGCAGCGAATGGGTAACTGTCAGATGTTGCTGCACCACGAAGCAGAGGCCACCGAGAGCTATGAGCGGGCAGGCAGGGGAGCCGAGCAACTGGCACTGGCCTATCCCGACAACGAAGACTGTCAGGAGAGTTTACTGTTGATCACCAGCAATATCATGGGTGTGTACATCACTGCCGACGACTACGAGAATGCTTCTGTTTGGTTCGCAAGGATGGAGCGTGGCCTGCAGCGTTATGCCGCCACTTCCGCACCGATGAGACACTACGAACGCTACTGGGGAATGCTGATGGTCAACAAAGCCTTGCTGCTGGCTATGTCGGGACGTAACGAAGAGGCCGAGATCGCATTCCGTGATTTCCTGACCACAGAACGTGCTAATACTGACGAAGCCATCTACGACAAGGCCTCCTACTGGGAACAGACCGAACAGTGGGAGAAATTGTTGGACGCCATGCGCACCCTCGAATCACTCTATACCACCGATGGCCTGTCCAACGTCTCGCTCGATTACCTGAGGGAGTTCCCTTCAGCAACTTTCAAAGCTTTGCAGAAAACCGGACGTAAAGACGAGGCGTTGCAGAAGGCCGAAGAGATCATCAACCTGCTCGACACGGTGAAAGCCAACCAGCACCGCAACGATGCAGAGGAACTGGCAGTCATCTACGAGACTCAGAGGAAGGAGGAGCAGATTGCCGAGCAACGAGCTTCGCTGGCACAGCAGAAATACGTCACGATGGGCATTGTCTTTGCACTCATCTTAGTTGCGCTGGTCATCTTCATGTTGTTCCGCCACAGGGCAGCAAAGCACCTCGAGGTTGCGCACGAACAACTGAAAGAGGCCTATGACCAATTGGAGGAGACTACCACCATCAAAGAGCGTATCGAAAGTGAGCTGCGTATCGCCCGCGACATTCAGATGTCTATGGTGCCCAGCACATTCCCAGAGATAGAAGGACTCGATATGTACGCATCGATGACGCCAGCCCGTGAGGTTGGTGGCGACCTGTATGGTTATATCATGAACGAAGACAAACTCTATTTCTGTGTAGGCGATGTGAGCGGCAAGGGAATTCCCGCTTCGCTGTTTATGGCACAGGCCACACGACTGTTCCAGACGTTGGCCAATCAGGGCATGATGCCGGCAGAGATCTGCACCCGCATCAACGATGCCCTCTCTGGTAAGGACAACGAGAATGGTATGTTTGTCACCATGTTTGTAGGTCTTCTCGATTTGCAGACAGGCCATCTGGCGTTCTGCAATGCCGGCCATAACCCACCCATTATCGGTGGTTCTGCCTCGCATGGCGATTTCCTTGAGATGGAAGCGAACGCTCCCATCGGGCTCTGGCCAGGACTTCAGTACGAAGGCGAGGAGATAGCGAATGTCAAGGGACGTACGCTCTTTATCTATACCGATGGTCTCAACGAGGCTGAAGACAGTAGTCTGCAGCAGTTTGGCGACGATCGTCTGCTCGCCATTCTGCGCGAGACAGATTTCGACTCCTCTCGTCAGGTGATAGAAACACTTGCAGCTGCAGTAGAGCGCCATCGTAATGGGGCTGAACCCAATGATGATTTGACGATGATGTGTATTCATGTGAAGTGAAAATTTCAGAGGCGATTTAGAAAACGCTGTCATATCATCTAAATCTCCCGCTCAAAATTTTGAGCAGGAGATTCCTTTAGATTCACTTTTCACCTTTCACCTTTCACCTCTAACAAAGTCCCATGCACGAGGTTGTGCCGAGTGCAGTCAATACCGCTGAGATGATCGATGCGAGGATCTGCAGCGTCCACTTAAGCGTTTCCTTCTTCGTCATAAGCTACCTCCTTTCTGATTAGCTGCCAGTGTCGAATCCACCGCCGTTATCGCCGCCACCGTTGTTGTCGCCACCAGTGTTGTTGTCGCCGCCAGTGTTCTGCTCAGAACCGTTCTCAGAGCCGTTCTCGTTTTCGTTGGCCTCGGGATCCTCGATGGTGCCTGCGTCGGCAGAAGTCACGCGCTTCACCTCGTTGCCGTTGCGGTCGATACAGGTGATCTGAATAGCCGTGTTCTTCAGCTCGTCCTTCAGGTCTACTGCGGGGGTGAAGATGATGCGGCGGGTCTTGATCAGTGAGGTCTTCACGTCGTTCACGTCCTCAACCGACTTCGCGCGGAGTCCGAATCGCATGCTACCGAGTCCTGGCAGAGCCACCGAGTGACCTTCCGTTGCCCAAGCCTTGATCACCTCTCCGGCTGCATCCCAGCAGGCCTGCATCACACCTCGACTCACGCCTGAGCGGAGGGCGGCCTCCTTGATCACCTTTTCCTGCGAGAGAGCGATATACAGGTCGGGTGACATCACGTATCGCCATACGCCCGGATCGTTCTTGCTGAATTTCACTTTCTTTTCTACTGCTTTTACTTTAAGTGCCATAGTTGTTAAAAAAAATAATAATTAATAATAAGTAGTTTGATAAATCTCTGTTTGCCGATTTTCAGCCTTCATTTTTACTGCCTAACTAGGAAAAAATTTCTCGTGCACTAGAAAGATAATTTTCTTCGCCTGGAGCGCAAAATCCGTCTGTATTGTTCGACGGTGCAAAGGTATAATCTTTTCATTGCGGTAAACGAATTTTTTTCGAAATAAATTATTTTTTTTTGCAAGTGGGGGGGAAATAGTCATTAGTCATTAGTCATTTTCGATGTTCGGATGTCGAAAATTAAACACTATAAAATAATATATTTATATATTATATTATAGTGAGCAAAATTGCTCCCTCCCAGAATCCTTAATGACTATTGACTAATGACTAATGACTAAACCAATGGCGACAATCTTACCCTGACTAAATGCTTGATAATCATGTTTTTGTGTCGTGATACAATAAAATAGGACTTGCTTCGCAGCAGGTCCTATTTACTTTATGATAATCAATGATACAAACAGTGCATAATGCACTATCCATCAGAATTGGAGGTGCATCCCTGCAGCTCTCAAATAGCTAAATTATTAATTTAAACGGCTGCAAAGATAGTAGTTTTTCCCCTGCGCCGTTATTAATTGCCCGTGCGAATGTATTGCAGGGCACGGTCGAGCTGACTGTCAGGGCCGTACCCCTCTTTCCAGGCATCGCTGTCGAGGGTCACTTCTATGTCGGGGGTAATGCCAATGCCGTCGAGCACCTTGCCGTGGGGGAAGGCGCAGAGGATGGGAATGTAGGCCCATACCGCCGTCTCATTTTGAACACCCAGTCCGCTGGAGTAGGTCTGCGTATATCCTTCCGGTCCGGCGATGAGGCCGCACAAGCCGCCCCAGGTCCTGGTGCCTACTACCTTGCCGTTGTCGAGCAACTGGCATCCCAGACAGGTAAGCTCTGACATGCTGACCGACTTGCAGTTGGCAAGTACTGCGATGGGTTCCTTCACTACGACATGGTTGCCCTCATAGGTCATCATCGTCTGGCTGATTATAGGCGTATAGTCGTAGCGGCCAGGACCGCTCTTCTGCCGGATATCCATTATGTTGTGGCCTCCTGAGGGCAATAGGGCTCCCAACACATACTGGTAGTCATCGGAAATGCCACCGCCATTGCTGCGCAAGTCGATGACGACACCCTTCATCGTGCCGGCTGCGCTCAGTTCCTGGATCTTGTCGAACCACTTCTGCCAAATCTGCTTCACCTTATCTGCCTTCTTCTTCAGTTCGGGCGATGTATCCAGCATGTCATCCATCTTTTCCTTCTCAGTGGCAAGCAAATAGCGAGTGAGGCTGAAGCCGTCGATATAGATGTAGGGCACATTGCCGCCCAGTAGTGCATACTTGATGCTAATCGCCATATCGGCCATATCGGCAGGATATATCTCGGCTCCTTTCACATTCAGATAGCTATAGCGGAGCATTAGTTCGTTGAAGGCTTGTATAGTACCTCCTGTCCCCAACGTGGGGGCAATCTCCACAAGAATGTCCAAGGTCTTTTTAAACATCTTTAGTGAATCCAGACGGTCTTTATCCACGGGTGTGAGTCCCCCGTCAAGTGATTTCTCATCATAGTCGAATAACTTCAATATGATGGCGTTCTTGACATCATCCAAATGGTCGCTGAAGCTGGTGTTGACATTATCCGATTCGGTCACTTTGTTTTCTCCAGCATTTGTCGTCTCGTAGTATGACAGGTCGGGCTCGAAATTAGAGGCTATCTCCAAGTCGGGTCTGTCGGCATTACGAAGGTAGGAGGGGCAACATGTGATGAATTTTCCGGTTTTGTGATTCTTCATCTGGAGTGTGAGGTGCCCGTCATGCAGTACGCCGAAGGCCTCATTCATCAGCGCTTTCACGACAGTGTCGGGAACCGTGTACTGCCCGTCGAGGGCCTTGAAGCGCGGATAGTAGGTGTCATACACCTTGTCCCAATCTACGCCCTGTGAGGCTTCATAGTCCCACAAACTATAGTTCTGGTCGAGGGCACTCCATAGGATGTTGAACTTAGCGGCAAAGCTCGTGTCGGCTTCCTCGAACACCAATCTGTCATTAAATCCGTAGTTGTCAAGGACTTCACTCTTTTCGCGGCACGATGCCACCGCCATCAGCAGCAGCGCGGCTGCAAGGATTGTTATCTTGTTCTTCATTGTCGGTTTTCTTCTTTTTTGTTGTTTACAATTCATGTTCTCTCACTCTCGGTTAAAAGCAGTAGGCCACGCCGGCCTGCAAGCCGATGGTGGTGTTATAGCGAGTCTGGCGCTTCTGCTGATAGTCCTTTACCGTGCTTGTCGTGCTGTAATAGCAACGGGCCTCGGCCTGCATGATCCAGTGACGGTCGAAACGGTACTCCAGACCGAGACCGCCTGCCAGACCGCAGTCCCACCGCTTGTCGCGCTCGCTCATGAATTCTACTTTGGTATCAAGAGGATAGACTATACCGTCCATGTATCCAGTCTGTACGCCGTCAATGTGGCTACTCAGCCAGTAACCGCCATAGACACCGAGATTGCAGAAGCCGCGCAGCTTCTGGCCACCGAAGTTGAACGAGGCCATTACGGGCAGCAGCAGGTAGTGGTTTTTCACCTTGTAATCCACATTTTCCAGCCTGCGCCGATACTCTCGGTGGTTCTTCTGAGTCCACGAGAGGTCGGCCCGCACGCCAAGCCACGAGTTGAAGTCATACTGTCCCGTCACCCCGATGGTGGGGCTCCAGGCTCCTTCGTACTGGTAGTCGAGCCAGTATTGCTTGTCAATACTGTAGTGGTTGTAGGTTGCTCCAGCCGTTACCCCTACGCGCCACTGGGCACTAGCCAACAATGGCATCAGCAACGTAAAAAACGTTAGAATTGCTTTCTTCTTCATTTTAGTTGTTTATATTATTAGTTTGCAATCATTCCCAATCGGGGTGCAAAAGTACGAATAAAATTTTAATTAGCAAGCGTTATCGCTTCAAAATTTAAATAAATCATAATTTATTATGTTTTTTGCTTTCACTATCCTACACGCGTACGCACAAATCAACGGATTGCATGATATGCGACAAAAGGCCGACATGAGCTATTTTTCTGTCGTAAAAGGCAAAATAATCGAATAAAACATATTTTAAGTACAAATTGAGCCGATAAATAGAAAATAAATTGTAATTTTGCATCGCAAAACTGATTGATCAATGAAAAAGATTATTTTATGGGTTTCGGCGCTCATCCTGACAAGTGGCTTTATGCTGACGTCTTGTTCGAAGGATGACTCAAATACTGGACCGGGGCCTGAAGACGAGATTGAGGAACAACTTAAGAAGATGACCCTGCGCGAGAAGGTGGGACAGATGTTCTATATGAGACCTGAAGCGCTTGATACGAGCATCCACTGGAAGAGTGCTGACGACCTGATAAAGATCTCGACGCAGGAGGTTACTGACAAGATGAAGGCGCTGAACGCGAAGTATCCCGTGGGCGGCATCATACTCTATGCCTGGAACATCAAAGACGAGCCGCAACTCGCAAAGTTCGTCAAGCAGCTGAAGGCCCTGAACGGATCGCCGCTGCTCTGTATCGACGAGGAGGGTGGACGTATCTCCCGCATTGCCAACAACGTGAATTTCAACGTGAAGAAGTATGAGTCGACTGCTGCCATCGGTGCGACGGGTGACCCTGCGAACGCCTACGAGTGTGGTCATACCATCGGTACGTACTTGAAGGGCTACGGATTCGATATTGACTTTGCTCCTGTGGCCGACGTGAATACGAATCCTGAGAATATCGTGATCGGCAACCGCGCCTACAGCGATGACCCTGCTGTGGCTGCCCCGATGGTGACCAACTTCCTGGAGGGTCTGCAAGATGCGGGCGTGACTGGCTGTGTGAAGCACTTCCCCGGGCATGGTGACACCAAGGCCGACACGCACTTCGGCTACGCCCAGACCATGAAGACGTGGAGCGAGATGCTGGGCTGCGAGATGATCACCTTCAAAGCGGGCATCGCCTGGGGCTGCCAGATGATTATGACGGCTCATATCGGAACGCCCAACGTGACGGGAACGGAGGTGCCATCAACGATGTCGCCACTCATCCTCCAGGACAAGCTGCGTGGTGAGCTGGGCTACGAGAACATCATCATCACCGACGCGATGGAGATGGGAGCCATCACCCAGCAATACTCTTGTGCAGATGCGACCATCGGCAGTATCACGGCGGGTGTGGACATCGTGCTGGGACCGCAGAACTACGTGGAGGCTTTCGAGGCTGTCATCAATGCCGTTGAGCGAGGCACCTTCTCGGAGGAGCGTATCAACCAGAGTGTACGCCGCATCCTGAAACTGAAAATGAAATAAAACATATCATAGATGAAAAAGTTATTATTATTTGTTTTGCCCTTCGTGCTGATGGCATGTACCAGAAGCGACGGAGGCGACGGGGAGAGAGACTGGGTGGCCGATACCGGCGTGCTGCTCGACGAGGTATTGAACAAGAGCTTCAAGAGCATTGTCAACGTGCCCAAGGACAGCAGGACCTACAAGCACTTGTTCCAGCTGTCGGAGGAGGCGATGACGCAGGCGACGGGTAGCAGTAAGGTGGGGCTGCCGCTGCTCTATCAGGAGAGGAACTTCCCGTATGTGTACAATTACTATACGGACAACCAGAACGACAAGGAGGGTGTCTACAAGACGATGATAGGCTGGATCTGTGCCATGCAGCTATCGGAGCTCTGTCCGACGAAGCGCAACCAGCTCTACAAGGCGGGCTACGAGGCTGGCGGCTATGGGATGAACACCAACTTCTACGGCTATCACTTCTTGGGCGATCCCAACGTGGCGAGACTCGTGGCGAGTGCGGTATACTCGGCCATGCACCCGACGAACAAGCTCGTGGTCGACACGATGAGAAACGAGGTGGGGGGCAGCGTGTACGACGTGAACCTGGCTGAGTTGTATAAAAGGGAGTCGCGCAGCCACGTGACAGATGATGCCTTCTTCGTGGATCTCCGTCTGTTTATGGCCAGTGCCCCCGGACCGATCGCGCCTCCGTTCGCGGACCGCAACGGCATCAATCCGCCAATCCCCGACGCGAAGGCCTCGAACGGTTGCCCGCAGGTGGATATGGATATCTACAACCACATCGTGGAGAACTACAACCTGCCTGACCAGCGCGCCGTACAGGCCACTGCCGACGAGGATTCGGACATCAAGCATATCTTCGGCCCTGACAAGACGAACGTGGATGGAAAGTATAACTTCCACGCTGCGTTCGGACAGTCGACCATCGGTAAGGTAATCAGTCCGGATGGAAAGATTGCCCATCTGGTCCAGCTTGTCCTGAAGTCGGGCAACTCGGGAAGAGGCGTGCTGCAGCATGATTCACCTGCGCTGGGGCATTATGAGTATGGCCGACTAAGACCTGGCTGCACGGAGACGCAGCAGGGAAAGCGCAAGTCGTACAACGACGACCGCCTGAATGTGCTGACGTGCTTTGCCATCGAGGATAACGACGGCCACTGGGCCTGCTACGATGTGGGCGACGAAGAGGTGCCGTACCTGAGTGATGAAGGCAAGTGGACCGATCCTGAGATACAGTCGGAGAAGGACTATGAGGAGATGGTCAAGGACAAGCTGTATGCGAACTCGTATCCCAGTGGTCACTCGGCTGCGATATGGTCGGCTGCGATGACGCTGATAGAGATCTATCCGCAGAAGGCTGATGTCATCATGCGGGCAGCCAACGACTTCGCCTTGTCGAGGGTTATCAGCCGTTTCCATTGGAACAGCGATGCCATCCAGGGGCGCGTAGTGGGTAGTGTGATGAATCCCGTCTGTCATGCGGCGCCAGACTATTTCGAACTGCTGGATGCAGCGAAAACGGAGAAATAAAAAAGAGGGGTAGCAAAACGCTACCCCTTATTTGATGAGTTTGACGATGGCATAAGAGGTGGGGGGCATGTGAACGGTCATCGTGCCCGCCTTCTTGTTATGTTCCATCTTGAAGTTGTCGCCCATGAGGAGACGGGTCTTCTTATACTTGACATTGACGGAGAAGGTGGCGTCGGCAGCTTCGGCCTTGGGGTTGAGCATGACGAGCACCACATGGCTGTCGGCGGCCCGCGCGTAGACGAAGGGATAGCCCTCGCAAACGGGGACGAACTCGGCGTAGTTGGCCAAGGCTGGCTCAGTGTGTCGCAAAGCGATGAGCTTGCGGGTCTTGTTGAGTAGCGAGTTGGGATCCTTCTCCTGGGCTGCCACATTGGGGGCATCGGGTGCAGGGTCGACGGGCAGATAGAGGCTGGCGGCATCAGCTGTTGAGAAGCCGAGATTCTTGTCAGAGCTCCACTGCATGGGGGTACGTGCACCGTTGCGTGGCTGGTAGGCACCTTCCACCTGTGGCCAGTCGTTGGGCAGCTGTCGCATGCCAATCTCGTTGCCATAATACAAGAAAGGTACGCCAGGCATCGTGAAGCCGAAGGCATAGATGATCTCGAGTTCCTTGTCGGTACGACGGTTACCCAGACGGGCATTGTCGTGATTGCCCAGCGGCAGACTGATGTAGCCCTTGCCGAGGGTCTTCTGATACTGGTCCATGTAGCTCGACAGGAAGTCAGTCACGCTGCCTTTACCTTCAGCGTCGAAATAGCTGTGTCCCTCGCTGACACCGTTGAGGATGCGCCAGCTCTCTTTCTGGAACAGGTCGTTGTAGCCCTTGAACCAGTGGAAGAAGTCGACGTGGAAGCAGTTGTCGAGGGCATCGGCGGGGTAGGACCATTCGGCCACCATGAAGCCACGAGGATACTCCTTCTCAAGCAACTGACGGATCTCGCGCCAGAAGAGTTTGGTGGCGTTCTCGTTGGTGTTGAAGAACTGTTCGTTGCCTCTGACGCGACGTGTCTTCACCAAAGCGCCTGCCATATCGGCACGGAAGCCGTCGGCGCCCATATCCATCCAGAAGCGCAGCACATCCTTCAGGTCTTCGCGCATGGCCAACACGTCGGGATGATCGGTGGGCAGCTGCCACTTCTGATTGGGATCGGGATTGGCGAAGCCGAAGTTGAGGGCTGGCTGACACCAGTAGAAGTTGCGCATGAACTGTCCATTGCGCTGACCATAGCCCTTCACAAATTGTCCTGCGAACTCGAAGGGGGGATCGACCCAGTTGGTCTCAGTCCAGATGTAGTAGTTGGAGTACTTGTTCTTCTCCTGCTTCTGCGAGGCGACAAACCAGGGATGGTCGATGGCCGTATAGCTGATGACATAGTCGAAGATGA
>JAEEGI010028913.1_pt1 | contig 10517 bp, 9 predicted proteins | sample 8958751 | NCBI WGS metagenome assembly JAEEGI01 (sample SAMN16246545, study PRJNA631951) | gut metagenome | biome: gut microbiome; feature: rumen; material: KS-attached | host: Bos | place: Iran: Karaj | collected 2018-10 | reverse complement strand
GAGAGCTTTGCCGCGGAGTATATCCGCGCCCACGGCGGGCGCATCGACTATATCCACGGCCTGGCGGACGCCCGGGAAATGGGCGCGCAGCCCGGCTGCGCCGCCATACTCATGCCGGAGATGGATAAAAAAGACCTGTTCCCCTCCATCATCCGCAGCGGCGTGCTGCCGAAGAAGAGCTTTTCCATCGGCCCCGCCCTGGATAAGCGCTATTATCTGGAATGCCGGAAGATCGTAAAGGATTGAGCGGCATGGACAGGGTCGATCTCCACACCCATACCTGCTTTTCCGACGGGAGCGATACGCCGGAGGCGCTGCTGGAAAAGGCGAAGGCCCTGGGGCTCCGGGCTGTCGCCATCACGGACCACGACTCCACGGATGGGCTGCGCGCCGCTCCCCCGCCCGGCCTGGAGCTGATCGCCGGAACGGAGCTGAACGTTTCCGCGGAGGGGCGGGAGATCCACGTGCTGGGGTACTTCTTCGACCCGGAGAAGCTGGGCATCCGAGCCAGGATGGAGAAGGACCGGGACGAGCGGAACCGGCGCATCCTGGACCTGCTCCGCCGGGACGGGGTGGATATCCCCACGGAGGAGCTCCGGGAGAAAAAGCCCGTGGGAAATCTGGGCAGGCCCCAGATCGCGGACGCCCTTGTTTCCAGAGGCCTGTTTCCGGACCGCTCCGCCGCCTTCCGGGCCTGGCTGGCGGAGGGAAGGCCCTACTACGTGCCCCGGAGTTACATAAGTCCCGAGGAGGCGGCAGAGCTGATCCGCCGTGCCGGGGGCAAGGCGGTCCTGGCCCACCCCATGCAGTACGGGCTTTCGGACACCGCCCTGCGGGACCTCGTCCGCCGCTGCCGGGAGGCGGGCTTTTCCGGCCTGGAGACGCGCTATACCGGCTATGACCGGGAGACGCAGGAAAGACTTTCCCGCCTTGCAAAGGAATACGGCCTCTGCGTCACCGGGGGCAGCGACTATCACGGCAGCCACCGCCCCGAGAGCGTGCTGGGCGGGGTGGACGTGCCCTATGCCCTGGCGGAAAAGCTGCGGGAAGCAGATTAAGCCGAAATGCACGACAGCCGAAGGATCCGCGGATCCTTCGGCTGTTATTCTGTTTCCCGTCACGCAAACGGTATCCCCTGCTCCAACGCCAGCAGCGCGGCCTTGCGCCAGAGGCCGCCGTCATAGCCCCGCAGGCTGCCGTCCGCCGCCAGCACCCGGTGGCAGGGCAGCAGCAGGGATATGGGATTCCGGCCTACGGCGCCCCCCACGGCCCTGGGGGAACAGGGACAGCCCGACGCGGCAAGCCGCCCGGCCAGGTCCCCATAGGAGCAGGTCTGCCCATAGGGGATCCCGCTCAGCTCCGCCCATACCCGCAGCTGGAAGGCGGTGCCCGCCGGGGCCAGCTTCGGCGCCGGTCCCGGGTCCAGAGCCCGGAAATACCGGCTGAGCCAGGCCTCCGCTTCCCGGAACGCCTCGGCTTCCCCTTCCCGGAACGGCATCAAAGCACCGGCGGGAAAATGCTTCTGGTCCGTGAACCAGAGGCCGGTGAGGGCTTCCCCGTCGGAGGTCATGAGCATCTCCCCCAGGGGAGTGTCCAGCCTGCGGAAAAGCTGCGTCATGCCCGCTTTTCCGGGCGGAGGGGTCTGTCCCAGAACACCCTGCCCCCGGCCTCCGCCGCCAGGGAGTCGATCTCCTCCCGGAAGGTCTCCAGGAGCTTTTCCTCCCGTTTTTTGGACCGTCTGCCCTTACCGGCGTACAGCTCCCTGGAGAACCAGGCGTCGTAGGAGACGGCGTAATCCCCTTCGTCCCTGTGGGGGAAGAAGGTCGCTCCGGCCTCATACCGGATCGTCCCCGCGTCGGAGGTGGCGGTGAGCATCACCAGGGCCGCCCTTCTCTCCACGCCCTGAAACTCTAGCTCTGCGGCAAACTACTGCTCATATACGTTGATGACCTTCATGCCGTACCCTCCCTGCGCCTCATTCCTCCGGCACGCCCCGGGACGTCTGGTCCCCGCCCGCGGCGGCGCGGAACAGCAGGAGCAGCGCCGCGCTGTACAGCAGGCCGCCGATCACGTCCGTGAACCAGTGGTACCCGGACAGGAGCCTGCCCAGGACGGTGACGAGAAGGAGCAGCACGGCCAGGGCCGTGAGCTTATCCCGGAGCCCGGGGTTCGGGATAACCTTATCCAGGACCATGAGAGCGCTGCCGAAAATCGAGCAGGCCAGCAGGGTATGTGTAGAGGGAAAGGAAGCCTCCGGCAGGGTATCCCCGGGCATGAGGATGGGACGGCAGTTCACCGTGACGTGCTCAAAGATCACGTACAGCAGAGCGGTAAGGACGTACAGTCCCCCCAGGGCCAGGATGGTCCGGTCCACCTTGGCAAAGCTGCGCCTTTGGATAAGCTGCCGCAGCCCCAGAACGGCAAAGGCGGCCGCCGTGAGGATGGCGGCAATGCCCAGGATCTGGGTCACCCAATACCACAGGGGATGCACCCCCAGGATGGAGAACACCGCCTCGTTCAGGTGGGAAAAGCCCACCTCCGTGCGGGAGTCCCCGGCGGGAGCCCTGTCCACGAACCGCACCAGCAGGGTGAACAGCAGCGCTGCCAGCAGGGTGATCGTGCCCGGATACCATACGTTTTTCCGTTTCATTCCGTTCCCTCTTTTCTGTTGCGCTCTTTTCGGGACCGGCCTTCGCCGTCCCGTACCCGGCAAAGCCCGCCGGAAGTCCCGCATGACGGGGCGGATATTCCGCAGGGTCTCTGCCAGTCCACTATAATCCAGGGAGGAACAAAGCGCAATCCCTTTCTGTTCCCTCCCTGAACGGGAGGCCGTCGAACTGGCTCTGCCGCCGGTCCGTTACGGCCTGACGCCCCGGACCACCATGGTGAGGGAGGTGTTGGTATCCCACGCCCGTTCTCCCCGCCGGAGCTGCTCCAGGCGGCGGGCATATTTTCTTTCCGTAATATCCAGCATGCGCCGGATCTCCTCCGGGGGGAACGCCTCCCCGTGGGTCTGCCCCGCCCGGTGCAGGATCTCCAGGGTCATGGCCTTCCGGGCGTTCACCATCCGCTCCGCCAGGTCCGCCGGATACCGGGGATCGTCCGGGGTCAGATCCGCCACGGCGTAGCCCGCGGACACCTCCCGGAAGCCGTACTTCTCCATGGCGGCGGGGAGCTCCTGCTCCGTCATGGCGTACTTCCCCACCCCCAGGGTCCGGTCCGCTTCGCTGTCCAGGCTCTCCAGCCTGGCCCAGAACGCCTTTTCCTCCTCCAGGGGCTCCAGACAGGGGGCCTCCCAATGGACGCCTCGCCGGGCGGACAGGCAGATGCACACGCCGCCCCGCCGCAGCAGCCGGTACTGGGCGGGATAAAAGACCTCCGGGGGCACGTGTTCCGCGACCGTATGGGAGATGGTCACGTCAAAGCTCTCCTCCCCGAAGGGGAGTTCGGCGATATCCGCCTCCAGGAACCGGGCGCCGGGCACCGCCTTCCGGGCAAATTCGATGAAGGCGCTGTCCCGGTCCGCGCCCACGACCTCCGCATGCGGATACCAGCGCAGCAGCGCTCCGGCCAGGGCGCCTGGGCCGCAGCCCAGCTCCAGGATCCGCAGGGGCCGCGTCCGGTCCAGCCGGAACAGCGGCTCATACCGGGGGAAGAACATATCGTGAAAGCGCAGCTCCCGGCTGAGATACAGGGTGTCCACCCCCTGCACCGCCGAGGACCAAAGTGTATTCATGCGTCTGACCCTCCTGTTTCTTTCCGCCGCCGGGCATGGCGGTCCGGCGGCGGGATCTGCCGTTACCCGCAGGCCGGAACGGGACAAAACGCAGCCCCGGCGCAGACCGGGGCTGCGGGTATTGCCTCATTTCAGCAGCCGAACAGGGCCGCCGCCTTTTCCATCCGCTCCGCGATCTTCACCCCGAAGGGGCAGCGCTCCTCGCAGCTCCGGCAGCCGATGCAGGCGGAGGCGGTGCTGCCCATGGCCCGGTAATGCTCCCGCAGGCTCTGGGGGAGCTCCGGCTGCTGCAGGGCCAGATCGTACAGCTTGTTCACCATGGCGATATCGATCTCCGCGGGACAGGGCTGGCAGTGCCCGCAATAGGTGCACTGGCCCCGGCAGGCATGGAGGGGCGCGTTGGCGATGACGGAGGCGTAATCTCTCTCCTCTGCCGTGGCCGTCTCATAGCCCACCGCCGCGTCCACCTGCGCCGGGGTATCGTACCCGCACAGGATGGAGGCCACCGCCGGCCGGGTCAGGGCATAGTGGATGAGCTGCGCCGGAGTGAAGCTCACCCCGAAGGGGGAGCGCTTCGGGTCGAACAGGGCTCCCCCGAAAAAGCCCTTCATCACCGTGATGCCCACGTCCCGCTCCTGGCACAGCCGGTACAGCGCCGCCCGCTCCGGGTCGATGCCGCTGAGTCCCGGCTCATACTCCCCGAACAGGGTGTTCAGATCCTCGCTGGCGGGCTTCATATCGAAGGCCGGATTCAGGCTGAACAGGATCATTTCCACAAAGCCGGACTCCGCCGCCATAGCGGCGATCCTGGGATTATGGGTGCTGAGACCGATATGCCGGATCTTCCCCTGGGCCAGCAGCTCCCGCACATAGTCCAGATACCCGGAGCTGCGGCAGGTCTCCCAATCCTCTGCGGAATCCACATAGTGGATCATTCCCAGATCGATATAGCCCCCGCCGATGCGGGCCAGAAGATCCTCGAAGGCGGGGCGGACGAAACGCAGGTCCCTGGTGCGCTCATACTGCCCGTTCTGCCAGGTGGAGCCGATATGCCCCTGGACGATCCAGCGCGCCCGATCCGTCCGGATCGCTTCGCCGATGATGTCCCTGGATTTCGGGTCCGCCATCCAGCAATCGATGATGTTGACGCCCTTTTCCCCGGCATAGCGCACCAGGCTGACCGCCTCGTCATATTCGTGTTTTTCCAGCCATTCGCCGCCGAAGCCCACCTCGCTCACCATGAGCCCGGTCCTGCCCAAGCGTCTGTACTCCATGCGTATCCTCTCCTTTCCGGGCTTTCCGCCCGTGCCCTGCCCTTCAGCCGCCGGAGGGCAGCGTTCTGTACCAGCAGGTATCCCCTTCCCGGATCTGGATGACCGTCCCCTTGAAGATCACGGAGCCCGCCCCCATCCGGATGCAGTCCCCCGGCTGCAGGAGCTTCTCCTTCACCCGCTCGCCGTTCACGAAGGTGCCGTTCAGGCTGTCCAGGTCCCGGATCAGCCACTTTCCGTCCTCCCGCAGCAGCAGCGCATGCCTGCGGGAGACGCATTTATCCCGGAAGCGGATGCCGCAGGCTTCATCCCTGCCCAGCAGGATCTCCGTCTGTCCCGATCCGTCCTCCACCGTGAGGTACCGGTCCTCCAGGGGGATCTCCTGATACGGGCAGACCTCCCCGTGCCGGAATTCCGCCCGGATCACCTGGTCCTCATGCCAGCATTCGTCGAAGGGGTCCAGCCGGAAATATCGGTCGTCCAGGGTGTGCTTCAGCAGGACGTTCTCCCCCAGGCGGTAATACTTTGCCTGGCACAGGTCCTCCGGGCCAAGCTGCTCCCAGGGGGCCTTGTCCGTCAGGGGCCAGAACAGCTCCTGCTCGTTCATTCCCAGAGGGAAAGCGCAGCGCGTCAGCCATTCCCTTGTGATGAGCTCCGGCGCCGGGGCGGCGTCGCACTTTGCCTTGAAGCGCCGGACCGCCGTTTCAAACAGCTCCCCGTCCAGCTGGAATACGGTATTCTCATATACCCTCCATGTCTCGTCATCCGGGAGATGCAGCAGGAATATGCCGGTCTTTCCCTCATGGACCGCCTGGCCCAGGACCTTGAAGCGGGCGTTCTTCCGGGAGGTGAACAGCCCCAGGTCCGTCCCCTGCCCGGCAGCGCGCATATCTGTCATATGGTTGGACAGGATCACGTACCGGTGGGTGGTGACCATGCCCACGAAGCGGATGCTGGCGTCGACGGCGTTCTTCTCCCGCAGGAGCATCCCGGGCCTGTACCTCTCCGCCAGAGCGGGGGGAAGATCCGCATCCCTGGCAAACAGGGTAATGCCCGGATACATGGCGTCCGCAATGCGCTGGTAAGCCTCCAGGCTGAGTGTGCCGGGATCGCCGCCCGGCCCGGCGCCGGCGTCCGCAGGCTTGGGCTGCGGCGCGGCCTTTTCCTTGTTTTCCCCAAACTCATTGCCGTACATCCGGTCTCTTCACTCCTTTCCGTGCCGGGGTCCCGGCGCGCCTCAGCCGAAGCGCAGGGCTTCAGCCGCCGGCAGGAAGGTGCCGGCCTCCACAAGGAACACCCTGCAGGGTCTGTCCAGGGGGGCGGTAAGGGTATCCCCATGGGTCATTTCCGTCATCCGAATATCCGCTATGCGTCCATCTTCGCCGCAGAAGGCCAGGATCAGCATATACCGCTCCCCTTCCGGGCAGGCGACGGAACAGACCAGGGTATCCGCAGCGGCTTCTGCGGTGAAGCGCAGCTCGTCCGCTGCAGCCTCCTCCCACCGGGCGTACAGGGTCGGGCTCTCCTCCGGCATGGCCAGGAACAGCTCCAGGCCGAACACGGTCCCCTCCGGCACCGGCTCGCCCCCCAGGGGGCGGGTATACCAGCCCAGGAAACGGTATCCCTCACGGCTGCATTGGGGCAGGTCGACCGTGCTGCCGAACCGCACCTCCGCCGAAGCAAAGGAGGGTTCTTCCCCGCCGCAGGGGTCGAACAGGAAGGTCTGGCTCTCCGAAGCATACACGCTGAAGGTCTGACCGGGGGTGTTCTCATCCGACCACATGCCCACGCCCACACCTTCGTCCGTGAGGGAATCGTATATCTCCATGACCCGCCAGGGAGCCGCCCGGTTCCCGATGCGGAAGGTCCAGCCTTCCTCGTCGCTGCCCTGCCTGTGCAGCACCCACTCCTGCTCCGCGCCGGAGCGCTCGGCGCTCAGGCACAGATCGTTCCACCAGTATTCGTCGTCGACCCGGACGGAGAGATACCTCCCGTCCAGCCCGGAACGGATGGAATAATACCCGTCCGGCAGGCGTTCCAGGTACCAGAAGGCGGCCCTGGACCCGGGCCAGGACCTGGACCTTACGGTCCCGTCCGGTTCCGCCGTGACGAACCGGTCCAGCGCTTCGTCTCGGATCAGGAACAGCTCCTCCGTCCCCACGTCCAGGATCTGCCGGAAGGAGAGGAGGATCAGGTTTTCATATCCGTTCTCCGTGGGCTCCAGGACCGTGCCGGTGAGGGAGCCGAATCCGGGGCCGTAATACGCCAGCCCCTCCAGCGGGCGGACGCTGCGGATCTCATAGGTGGTCCCCACCGGCCATTCCGCGAAATACCTGCCGGTATTCTCCGCGTCAAGGACTCCGTTGATGTATACGTCCAGGGTGCAGCAATCCTCCAGGTCCGCCCAGGAACTGCCGTCCAGCAGGCCGGCGATCTCCAGGACGGCGGTCTTTGTCGGCTCGCCCTCGATCCACTGCGCCTCAAACACATAGCTGCCGTATACCGTGAAGCTGTCTCCCGGCTTGCCCAGGTAATCCCCGGAGCGCCATCCGGCAAATGTCTTTCCCTCCGGAGGTGTGAAGGCGCAGTCCGGCAGGGCATACGTCTTGCCCAAGGGCCAGGTCACGCTGTCCATCGTTCCGCTCCCCTCCCCGGGCAGAAAGGTGATCGTGCCGGTCTCGCCCGCCATCTCCCGCACCACGGCCTTGATGGTGTAGTTATCGCCGTACGTCCCCCAGTACCCGCTGTCGTCGGCAAAGCAGAAGCTCGCGCCCGCGGGGCAGGCATTGTAGACGTCCGCGCCGACCTGGGGAAACTGCCGTTCCGTATCCGTAACGCGCACCACGGCGGCGAAGCAGTCCCCCTTCTCCAGAACGACGGGAGCGCCCGCGCCCCGGAAATCCAGGGGAATGGTGTACCAGCCGGGATACTCCGCCGTCACGCTTCCGTTGCAGGTGAAGGTATACCGCGCGCCGGCGTCGAAGCCGACCACCAGGTCCGCCTCCGCAAGGCAGGGCTGGGGCAGGAACACCTTTACGGCCACAGGCAGGCCGGAGGTCTCCTCCGCGGTGAACACCTTGGCAAAGGCAGCGCTGTCCGGCCCGCTGTAGCCGATGGTGGAGCCCTGGAAGAGATAGTCCCGCTCATAGGTCCGCTCCGCAGGGTCATAGCTGCTGCCGCCGTCAAAGCAGAAGGCCTCCTGGGGGCCGTTGGTATCCCAGTAGGACAGCCAGAAGTATCCCCCGTCGCCCCAATCCTGACCCCAGCTGTTTTTCACCCGCCAGGCGCCGTCTCCCGGCGGCGTGGTGTTGAAGTTCTCCCGGGAGTAGGTATCGTCCCAGCCCACGATGGTCACCACATGGTTCGTCATGAGCGAGCCGTCGGAATACCTGGCGTCTCCGCCGTAATAATAGGAAGCTCTGGCGTTATTGAAGCAGAGGGTGTCCCCCGGGGCGACGTGGGCGGCGGACTCCCCGTCCCAGTACATGCTCACCGCCACGGCGCCGTACCGCAGCACCCCCTCCTTGATCACCGCAGGGTCCGCCACCTCGCCGTAGTCCGTGAGGAAGAGGATGTTCCCTGCCACGGCGGACTTCAGCTTGGAGGCGGTGACGGAAAAGTCCCGCGCCGGCATGAGATAGTCCCCGTCCGTCACGATATAGCTGTCCCGCACCGCAGAAAAGGGATCCTGGTACTCGAATACCGCGCCGCTGAGATCCGTGCCCCGCATGAGATAGGCGGAAACGGTGTACCTGCCCCCGCCGTCGGAGGGAGTCAGGCGCAGGCCCTGGGCGGCATTCTCGCCGGAATAGCCCATCCAGGTGGAGTAGCACATGTGCAGCTCGGAAAGATCCAGCGCGGGAGCGCCGTTGAGCATCAGATTCGCCTCGAAGGCGGCGTTCCCGGCAAAGGCCCAGCAGACGCCGTAGGGATTCTGGTCCCCCACCGGCGTCTGATACAGGTACGGCGCGGTGCAGTTGTACCGCGTCGGCATGCTGCTCTCCTGCAGCCGGGCATGCTCCGGGTACAGGAGACGGTGCGTCTCCCGCTCCGTGCCGGGAACGAAAACAGACGGCTTGCCGCCGCCTGTGGTAAGGGCGCCGGCGGGCACCTCCGTCTCCCCCGCCGTCTCCTGCGGCGCGGACGCGTCCGCCGGCTGCGGTGCGGCAAGGGAGAACAGCAAGGCGCAGATGAGCAGAATGCCCGTCAGCCTGATGTGTGTATTCCGCATATCCGATCCCTCCCAGATCCGTCGGGTGAGACCGCGCTTTTCCTCATTCTCTGTTGTGCACGGTCCCGCCCCGCTCCAGCAGCGCGCGCTTGATGGCGTCCTTGTCCGCATACATCGCCTTATCGGAACGGGAGATCACGTCCTTCAGGGGTTCCCCCCCCTCCCTCACGGCGCAGCCGAAGGCGCAGGAATAGGGGGTCCGGGACAGCTTCTCCCGCATGGCGGCAAGGGTCTCCGCAATGGCGGATTCACTGGCGTTGATGTAAAAGATGATGAATTCGTCCCCGCCTATGCGGTACACGATGCCGCTGCGTCCGCAGCACTCCCGCAGGATGCCGGACACGGCGGTGAGGGCGGCGTCTCCCGCCTCATGGCCCAGATGATCGTTCAGATACTTCAGCTCGTTCATATCCATGGACACCACGGCGGTGATCGACCTGTCCTTCGTCTGCATGTCCCGATAGTAGCTCTGCCGGTTCATGGCCTCGGTCAGCGGGTCGATCCGGGCTCTGTGGATATAGATGCAGATGAAGTACAGCAGGATGGCCGAGGTGAACAGGGCGCTGTAATCGCTCTCCACCCGGAAGAAGGTATAATACAGAACGCCCACCAGGGGGCCGATCAGCACGTACACGGTGACGAACATGCTGACCCGGGAATAGCCCTTGAAATAGATGGCGTTGTGCACCAGGAACACGGCGCTGTAAAAGGCAAAGATCAGGCCGGGCCAGAACCGCACGGGACCGGCATAATATACGTTCGTTTCGGAGAACCAGCAGATCAGATGCGTCCACTGGGTGGTGAAGTAAAACGGAATGCTCACGGCTTCCGGGATGAGCAGCAGGATAATGCCCCGTCTGGTCAGTTTTTTCGACAGGGTGAGCTGCATCACCAGCAGCAGGATCAGGGGGTATATGGTGAACATGCACCCGTTCAGAACAGGCCGGTAAGGGTGCAGATACTCCAGCGTTTTGAGCCACTCGTCCAGATGATAGAACAGGGATTCGAAAAACAGGAGAATGACCACCGCAAGCGTCATCCGGCTGATCTGGTCGGTGATGTGCACGCCGATCTCAAGCAGGATAAGAAGTCCCACCAGTTCAAAGATCATCACATAGTTATGCAGGAAGTAATCTTCGAAGAATTCCAAAAGCGTCACTGACATCACTCCTTCTTCAGCCCTCCGGCGCAGTCCGGTTTCCGGGGGCCGCTCCCCCGGGCTCCGGCGCGGGGCCCGTTTTATTTCCGCCAAAGCCTCCGCCCCGCACAGCCGGGGCGC
>JAEEGI010028910.1_pt1 | contig 10517 bp, 7 predicted proteins | sample 8958751 | NCBI WGS metagenome assembly JAEEGI01 (sample SAMN16246545, study PRJNA631951) | gut metagenome | biome: gut microbiome; feature: rumen; material: KS-attached | host: Bos | place: Iran: Karaj | collected 2018-10 | reverse complement strand
CTTATTTTATCCAATATTATACAATTTAAAATCTTTTTAAGCCTATTATTCTATATTATAATGATATTGATAAAGCACAATGGGGTAATTAAATTTATATTAAGAAAAGCTAAATATTTTATAAAGAAATAATTTACATTAATTACAAGGAACTTCTTAAAGTTACATTTAAAGATTGGATTGTTTATTCATGGATGATGAAAAGATGATTTTCAACTTTTGGTTATTAAAGATAATAAAAATCTAAAAGTAAATATTTCCTAAGATATACTTAATTTCACTAAGAAAATTTATATAAATATAAAATTTAAATATTAATCACATTAACTTGAAAATTAGAAAAAATTGATAACAACAAATTAAATAAATATCATTAAATATTTTAAATTTTATTTTAATAAAGGGAAAAATTTAAATATAGATGATGATGGGGATTGGGGATTGGGGATTGGGCCCAATCCCCAATCCCCAATCCCCAATGCTTTTTTATTATTGAATAAATAAAGGAAATTTTGAAAAATAATTATTATTATTTATTTAAAAAACATAATAAAAAAACTTAAATAACAGAAATACTTTTTTATGATTTTTGTTTTTAGAAAAATCTAAAATTATATAATAAAACAATTATTAAACAAAAAAATAAAAATAAAAAAACCATAATAAAATGAAGATTATACTTTTCATTGTCTTAACAACATTATCATTATCATATCCAATATTTCCAACAATATTAACAGTATCAATACCTCATGGAGATAAATTAAAGGAAGGAAGAGTAGAAAATACTTTTGTAAGATTTCTTCAAGTAAGTGGAGCTGATTTAATAGTAGTTCACTCATGGACAAATTTAAAAATTATTGATGAACTTCTTGAAAAAAAAGTATCTGGTGTAATTTTCCAAGGAACAGATTGTTTAGATAAATCAATGGATCCTTATGTTAATATATTAAAATATATTCAATCTAAAGTTATTTCTATTTATAATAATTCAAAAGGTAATAAAAAAATTCCTATTTTAGCTTTGGGAAATGATATGATTATTTTAAGTTATTTAGCTTCAAATAATAAAGATATTTATAAAAATAAACTTATTTCAGGGCCAAATAAAATTAAATTTGAAAAAAATGGTGATTCAAGTTGGATTTTTTCAGAATTACAAAAAAGTGATTTTGAAGCTTTAGAAAATGAAAACATATGTTCAAATTATTTAACAAATATAATCCCAAAAAAAATTTTTGAATCAAAATTAACTAACTATTTTAAAATTATTTCAACATCTCAATCAGATAGAGATGAATATGTTTCAATTATGGAAAGTAATTTATATCCAATAATTGGAATGTCATTTCATCCTGAACATATTGTTTTTGAAGAAAATACAATTTTTAATGTTCCTGATTCTTTTGAAGCTATTAAAACTGCTAGATTTATTGGAATTTCTTTTGTTAATTTTGGAAGCCTGTATAGTCATAATGAAATGACTATTGAAGAAAAAAAAGATAATAAAGGAAAATTCGATTTCATTGATCCTTATGGTCCATTTCCTGTTGATATTTATGGAAGATATCAATATTTATTTAAAAAAGAAAATTAAATATTAATTATGTAATTTAAAATGAGTAATATTTTTTATAAGTTAAAAAAAAGTATTTATTATTTTTAAAAATCAATTAAAAAAAAAATAACTTAAAAGAAAAAATAATTAACTCTGTGACTACTTTTTTATATTATTATTTTAAATAATCATTTTTAAATGTAATATTATATTTTTATTTTGAGTTTAAATTATCATTTCAAAATTGTTTTAATAAAATAATTAATTTTGTTGTAAAAAATGGGTAATATTAATTGTAAAAATAATTGTAAATTTTTAAGAGAAAATATTGAAGGAGTTGATAAAAATGCAGAAATGGAGAATCCCTTTTCAAAAATGCATTCTGAAGTTTCTTCAAAAGAAAATTCAAATAATTTCACCGATAAAGAAGATGGAAAATTTTTTAAATCAAGAACTAAAGAAGGCAGCACACCTCAATCAGATAAAAATATGAAAATGTTCCAAAAAAATCAAGTAATTGAGGAAATACAAGAAGAAGATAAAAATGAAGAAATAAATAATACAAATGGTGTCACTGATAATCTTAAAGATTCTCATTTTTATTTGTTTAATGAAAATAAAACCAATAACAATGAAATAAACGATCAAAATAATTTTAGAAGTAGTAAAGAGTTAAGTGATCAAATAGATAATTCAAATAAAATTACATATGAATCAAATATAAGACATCAAAATAATAATACCACAATAAAAAAAGATGATATAGAAAATATTATAGATAAAAATTTATTTCCTGAAGATGAATTTTCCCGATATTTATTTGAACATATAAATTTATTAAGAGAAAATCCAAAGAAATTTATTCCAATAATAGAAGAAAATAAATCAAAAATAATAAGTAATAAATCAGGAAAATTAATTTTTAAAAATAAGGTTAAAGTTGCTTTAGAAACTGGTATAAAAGCTTTTGATGAAGCAATAGATGATTTAAATAATACAGAACCAAGTTCAAAATTAATATATTTTCCTCTAATTAATATTCCTTTACCTGAAACTGAAGAAGAAATGCAAAAAAGAGAATATTTAAAAGAAAAAGCTTCTCAATTAAAATATTATATTACAAGTTTTTGGAAAGATAATATTAAAGATCCTGAAACAAGTTTTCTTTTAATGGTTGTTGATGATACTGGAAAAAAAGGAGGTTTGAAAAGAAAAAGTTTATTAGACCCTAAATTAAAATATATTGGTATTTGTTCTAAATCTTTTGGTAAAAATTTTTGCTGTTATTTATCTTTTACAGATAAATTATGATTTTAATCTCTATTTGTTTATTACTTTTTTTATATTTAAAAATTATCATAAAAAATTTTTCAATTAATTATCAAAGTTATTTGTTCCAGTATTTCCCATATTTGAACCCATCATATTTGTATTCCTCGAATTATTATTTTCATCAAACATATTATTTATATTTTGCTCATTCATTGTTCCAGTATTTCCCATATTTGAACCCATCATATTTGTATTCCTCATATTATTATTTTCATCAAACATATTATTTATATTTTCCTCATTCATTGTTCCAGTATTTCCCATATTTGAACCCATCATATTTGTATTCCTCATATTATTATTATCATCAATTATATTATTTATATTTTCCTCATTCATTCTTCCAGTATTTCCCATATTTGTACCCATCATATTTGTATTGCTCATATTATTATTATCATCTGGATAATTCATATTATTATTGTTATTATTATTATTCATATAACCCGTCATATAAATATTTTGACTTTGATTTATATTATTTGGATCTAATTTATTTTGTCCTTCTAAATTTTTTGGAATTGGATTTTCCATATGATTTCTTAGTCTATCACATTCTTCCTCATCTAATAATTGATTATTTGGTTGAACACCTAATTCTTTTACTTTCTCTTCTAAGTTTAATTTTTTGATTAAAAATTCTAAATTCATACAATTATCTGTTAACTGACCTAAAGTTTGTTCTTGACTTCTAATTTTTTTAATTTGTTTTTTAATCACATCTTCTGCTTCTTTGTTATAATTATATTGTTTATCAGATAATTCATTTAATTTTTGATTATTTCTTTCTAAAGTATTTACTGAATATAACATATATTGAGTTAATATTTGATATGATTTTAATAATTTTAATTCATCTCTTGTAAAATCAAAATAATCATTTTCATCAAAATTTTCTTGGGAAATATCTCTTAGTAATTCATTTAATTCTTCAATATTATTTGATCTTATCAAATGAACAATATCCATTCTTCTTACAGTTTTAGGTTTTATTTTATTTGTTTGTGAAAGGAAAAAATCAAATGTTTCTTTTTGAAATTCAACATTTCTATTATCATCGCTCATATTTTCTAAATTATAATTTTTAATTTTTAAATTTTTTTAATGAAATGTTTTAATGAATATAAATTACAAATTCCTTTATTTTATGAATTATGTGAGAAAATTAATGTAAAAATCCCTTCAGAAATTCAAAGAAAATGTATAGAAAATTTATTAGATGAAAAAAATAAAAATGTAAGTAAAAATGTTAATATAATTAAATCCGAAGCAGGAACAGGAAAAACATTAGTATATTTTTTATATTTATTATCTTGTATAGATATAAATAATAATAAATCAATTGAAGTAATTTATATTACACCAACGAGAGAATTGGCTTTACAAACTGAGGAATATTTAAAATTATTAAATAAAGAAAATATTAATTATAAAGTTTATATTGGAGGAAAAGCAAATTTACCTGGAAAAATTAATAAAGAAAAATTAAATTTTAAAGAAATACCTAAAATTATTGTAGGAACCTTAGGTAAATTAAATAATATTTTAGTTAAAAAAGGGAAATTAATTGGAAATAATATTTTTAATTCATTAAAATTATTAATTGTAGATGAAGCTGATAAAATGTTAGATCAAAATAAAAATAAACAATTTGAAACTTTTATAAAATTAATCATTGAAAAATTAAATTTAAATCCCAATCCAACAAAAATAATATTAGGTTCAGCAACATTTTCTCAAAAAGAATTAAATTTCTACACAAAAATATTTCAAAATTACACAAAAGTAGAAAATTATACATGGTTAATAAGCAAAAAAGAAAATGAAAATATATCAAAAATAGAAAATTTTTCAATATCAAAAAATATAATTGAACTTATAAAAATAATTCCAGAAAAAAAGCACATATCATATTATGAGCAAAAATATACAATATTATATAATTTATTAAGTAATCTTCAATCATATTATAAACAATGTTTAATATTTTATAATGAAAAAGGAAAAGGAGAAGAAATTTCTTCAGATTTAAGAAATTATGGTTTATCAGTTTCTTTTATTCATGGTGATTTAAATCAAGATCAAAGACAATTAATTTATGAAAAAGTTAAAAATTTAGAAGTTAAAATTATTATTTCTACTGATTTATTTAGTCGAGGTATTGATTTAACTGCAGTTAATTTTGTTATTAATATTGATTTTCCTAAAAATAATTTTGATTATTATCATCGAATCGGAAGAACCGGAAGATTTTTTACAAATGGTATTGCTTTAACTTTTGTTCAATTTAATGAAAAAGATAAAATTAAAGAATTGAATGGAAATTTAAAAGAAGTTCTTTCTGATAATGATATTGATATTATTAAAGAATTTGAAAATTATTTTATTCAATTAGGAGATAATGTTAGATTAAGTGAAAATGAAAAAAAGAAAATTGAAACTCTTGAAAATAAAAATTTTATTAAAGAAGAATTTCTTTCACAAAAAAGAAGAAGAAAACAATTTGAAAACGAATCTAATTTTAGTGAATGGGAAGAAATTAAAATAGTAAAGAAAAAAGAAGATAAATCAAATAATATTATTGATAAATCTGTATATCAAAATAATATAAATAATGATAATAAATATGATGATATTAAGGATGATGAAAATAAACATAATGAAAATAATCACTTTTGTTTATATTGTGATTTTTTTAAACTCTTTGATTATGAATAATATAAAAAAGTATATTAACAAATACACATAAATAATAATTTTAAATTTCTAAAAAAATAATAATTAAAAATTATATAATATAAAAATATTACTAATTAAAAGTAAAGAAAATAAAATAATGATTAATTATCAAAGTCATTTTCAAAAGAATCAAATCCAAGATCTAAAATTAATTTATTAAATCCTCTAATAAAATTAACACAAAAAAAATCAAGAACACTTAATAAAACAAAATCATCATTTCCAGAAGTATCTTCTTCCATATCATCAGAAGCAATTTTCATTAATTCAAAAAAACTTTGAAAATCAATTCCATGAGTAGTTTTCACATTTAAAACATCATATAACATTCTTAAATTATTTCTATCAATATATTTACTTGGATCAGGATTAAAATCTTCATCACTTTCAATATTAGTATTATTAATATTTGAATCATTTTGAAGTGATTTATTTCCCGAAGTTTCTCTAATATTATTTTTTTTATCATTTTGAGTATCTATTAATTTTTTTATCCATTCTACAAATTTTTTTTCCCCTTCATCTGAACATACATTTTTCCACATTAATAAAGTAAAATAAGCTTGAAGTTGAGCTGAAAATTCATATCTTTTATATTCTTTTTCTTTTTCTTCTGAAATTTTAGATAATTTACTAAAGTCTTTTAAAGTAAATAAACCATCTTTATCAGAATCTAAATAAAATAAAGTTGGAATATGACATAAATTTATTTTAAAATCTCCATTATCATCTAATATTGACATTTTTAATATATCTCCTAATGAAATCATTTCCTTTCCATTACTTACTCTTTGAAATTCTTCACTAAATATATTATTTTCTGTATAACTATCATTTTTTTCATTCATATATTTATTTATTTTAATTTTTAATTTTTTTAAATATTTAAAATAATGAAAAATGAAAATTCAATATTTGAAAAATTAAAAAGTATTCATTTTCAATCACAAAAAAGAATAAATGAATTAAATGAAAAATTAAATAATTTAAGAAGCGAATTATTACAATTAGATGAACTTTTATTAAATAAAAAAGAGAATAAAAGAAATAAAGAAGATGAATTAGATTATAAAGATTTACAAAATCAAGTATCTGGATTTTTACAAAAACAAAGAAAAGTATTTTAAAATTATTTAATATTTCAAATTAAAGGGTTTATTAGAACAAATAAATGAAACTTTCGAAGAAATAAAAGATAATATTAGGAAACCATTTACACAATCAAGTATAAACAAAGAAAATACAAAAAGTTCTTTAGGAAAAATAGAAAATGAAATAATGTCAAATTTTAATTTTGTAAATGAACAAATAAAAAAAACAAATAAAGAAAGAAATGAAGGTTATAAAATGTTAATTGATGAAATGAATAATGCTTTTAATAATATTCTTAATCAAGTATAATATATTTTTTATTAAATTATATTTCAGAAGAACAACGATTATCAGATGATAATCGTAATGAATATATAAATTCAATTGAACAAATGCTGATAAAATTTTCAAATCAATTCAAGAATCAACAAATTCAAAAGTATAATTAATCATATAAAATATAGAAATGAATTTGAAAAAAAAATTGTGCAACTATTAGAAGAATTATGTAAAAAAATAAATGAAATGAAAATCCAAAAGGAAATATTATAAAAAATCAAAAAAAAGAAAAATTAATAATAAGTATTATAAAACATTAAAAAAATTATGCCAAATTATTTACAGATCTTAATAAATATTTTATTTATTATTTCTTTACCTTAATATATCATTTCTTTCTGTAATAATTAAAAAAAGTCTCTTTTATATAATTACTCAGATTTATGTTTAATGATTTAACTTAATTATATATGCCTCTTCTCCTATTATTTCTTTAGATTTTCTCATATCTATTTTGTGATTTAAAATCATTCTTCTTTTAAATTCTCCAAATTTTGAAAATATTCTTAATTTCTTTTTTATTCATTCTTCTAAATTTGGAAAATTATTTTAAATTTCTTCATACTTTTTTTTGAAAAAAATAAAAATACATATCATGTAATTATTTTATTTTACTTAATAAATAATATCTCACAAAAAAAAAAAACTAATATTCCAAAATAGACATTTGATATAATTAACAAATATATTTTTGATTAAATTATCATGATTTTTTAAGAATAAATAATATATGAAATAAAAATATTAAATAAAAGATTTAATCATTTGAAATTTCAACAAAATAAAAAATAAATAAAATTAGTGTGAAATAAATTTAAAATTATATTTACCGTAGATTTAGAGATTTTTTTAAAGAATTCAAATAAAAAAAATTGAAATTGACAAAAATAAGATTAAATAAAAACAAGTTAAAATTTACTAAATAAATTGTTGAATAATATATAATAAATGTTATATAAAAATATTTAAATTTATTTAAAAAAAAATTTAAAAAGTTCATTCTCGAAATCATTCATTTTGAAGAATATCATTAATATAATAGAAAAAATTATTATTTTTAATATATTAAACAAAACAATAAAAGTGAAAAACCTAAAAAATAAATCTTCAATTGTTTCAGGGTATATTGAACAAAATTGTGTTACAGAAATAAAAAAGAAAGTCATTAAAATAATAGATATTATTATTAAATAAGAAAAAATTGGTGTTATTTTTTCAATAAGATAAAAAGCAAAACTTATTCCATAATAAACAATAAATGAAATTAATATAAATATAATAATTGGTAATAATTGACTTTTAAATTCAAACAAAATTCTGTTTTTATTAGTAAAATATTTTTCTGAAATATAATTTTGATGTATTGATAAACTGCAAATATAGAATGATAATGATAGAATAAATATTAAATGTAATAAAAATTTAATCATTTTTTGGTTTTTCATTTTTGAAAATTTACAAAAAATGAATTTTTCAATTATTATTTCTTTATAAAAAGAAAAAAATATTTTATTTTCTTCAATTTTTTTATTGTCTTGAACTTCGTAATTTTTTTCATTATATTTTTCAATTATTTTTATTTCATTTACTTGAATAATATTTGATGCACTTTCATGTTCATATTCTTTATTTATAGATTGTGCTCTAAACTTTATAGGAGGATTACTTTGTACTGTTTTAATTTGATTTTTATCCATCACAAAATATAATATTGATAAAAATATTTGCATTATCAATAAAATTAAAGAGAAATAAAATCCTCCATTACTCTTTAATTTTTTTGATTCTAACTTACATCCTAAATATTTAAAGTAGTCTTTTATTTTGGATGATGTTGATAGCTTTTTAAATATTGTATTTAAAATATCATCATCTTCAGAAAACTCTATGTTTTCTTGCATTTCACAATTACAATTATATATTAAATCTTCATAAAAAATATTAGTTAAAGTACAACTGTTTCCACATATTTTTTCTTTATTTAATAATAATAATAATTTTCTATCTTTAAGAGGAATATCATAATGATTTGTTGATAATGGTTCACAAATATCATTAAATATTCTTTCATTTTCATCGAAAATATTTATCTTTTTTTTCTCAAAAGTTTTAATTAATTCAATTGTTTTAGAATTATTAATAAATGAATTTGTTAAATTTTTTTCAACCATATAATTTGAATATATTTTTTGAATATTTACTTCTTTAGTTTCATTTGTAAATACTTTAAATGATGTTTTTTTATTTATGTTGTCTTTAATTATGACTTTATAAAGTGAATTTAAATCATTATTTAATTCTTCTAATCTTCTCATATCATTTTTTTTTGAGGATTCTAAGAAATAAAATGTAATAAAATTATTTTTTAATAATATTTCTGTACAAATATCATCATTATATATTGATATATTATATTCATTATTTGGTCCTATAATAATAATAGCTGTACTAGTTTCTTGTTCATTTAAAAATTGAATATGTTGCTCAAATATAACAGAATCTAAAGATAAATCTTCATATATAATTTTTAATTTACATTCTAAATCTCCAATACATTTATTTCTTTTAAAATGAAATTGTTCAACACATTCATCACAAGTTTCTCCATTTGTACATATTTTACAATAATTTATACAATTTTTAAATAAATAATTATTATCTTCATCTTTAGTCAAATAATATGTGTTTAATTTTTCATTAATGTTATAACATTTATTCCTTGAATTAATTAATCCATAATTATCATTACATGTATTACATTTAATATTTCCATTGTTTTCTGTACATTTATTACAATAATCAATTTCATGATCACAAGATGTATAATGAATTTGATTATCTGTTGTAAAATAATGTTCTATTGGGATTAAAGAATCAATTTTTATACATTTTGATAAATCTGAATTAAGTAATGTATAGTTATTTTTGCATTTTTCACATTTATTTGTTTTGTAGGCTACATTACAATGAATTACTCCTCCTTCACAATTATAATAATTAATTCCATTATCTTCTGAACAATAATTTGTCAAATCATCTTGAGAATAACATTTAGAATGATCATCATTTAAAAATGAATAATTGTCTTCACATAAAGTACATGTTTTGTTATTCAAACATTGTTTACAATTATCAATAAAATAATTACAAGGATAATAATCAGTGTTATTTATTTTAACATATTCATTTCCAAATTCATTAATTTCTTCCTCACTGAAACAATAAGAATAATTATTAAAAATCCTTGCAAAAGGATTTTCACAAAGAATACAATAATCTTTTGATTCACAAATTTGACAATGGGAAACTCCTCTTTTACATGGATAATATATTATTCCTTTATCATCATGAATAGAATAATATTCTTTATTATTATTATCTTTTAAACAATGTCTACTTTTGTCTAATTCTTCTGCCAATAATCCTGTGTTACAAAGAGTACAGATATTTTCAGAAA
>JAEEGI010028907.1_pt1 | contig 10518 bp, 10 predicted proteins | sample 8958751 | NCBI WGS metagenome assembly JAEEGI01 (sample SAMN16246545, study PRJNA631951) | gut metagenome | biome: gut microbiome; feature: rumen; material: KS-attached | host: Bos | place: Iran: Karaj | collected 2018-10 | reverse complement strand
CCGTCAAGAACACGCCACATGTGCTCCGGTCCGCTGTAAAGATAAGGCATCTGAAGCACATTCATCTCAGGCATGTACTCAGCAAGCTGTGACAGAGATATTCTTGCAAAAGCAATGCCACCGTACTGCATCTGCTGAATAACCTGCATCTCACTTCCAAGCTCCGCATCGGGCTTGACCAGTATCTTTATCCTGCCGTCCGTCCTCTCATAGACAAGCTCTGCAAACCTGTTTGCTCCGTGGGTTGTCGGGTAATCAGCAATCTGGTTCTCTGCGTATAAAAAGACATACTCAGGCGCCGAATCCTCCGCTTTCTTTTCCCTTATGGTATAAATCCCAAAGGCGAGGACAGTAAGGAGCAGGAGGGCACATGCAGTTATAGCTATATATCTGCGTCTGCTGTTCATATTCCCATAACCCCTATTCTATACTCACTTGGTGTCTTACCCACCATTCTCTTGAATACTCTGGTGAAGTAGTTGGCATCCCTGTAGCCGGCAAGGGCACTGACGTCCTTGATATTTATTGCAGGGTTTGCCAAAAGCTCTTTTGCCTTGTCCATTCTGTATTCGTTGAGGTAGGTAATAAAGTTCTTGCCAAAGTTCTGCTTAAAGAGCTTGCAGAAATAGACATCCGAATATCCGAAAACTCCGGCCAGATCAAGGAGAGCAATGTCCTCCTTGTAGTGTGCATCAATATATTCCTGCACCTGACCAACAAAAACGTTGGGCGGTGTATCATTTTCATCATCATGAGGCTGGGCTATGGGCGCTTTGTCCACGGTACTTACGCCGCTTCCATATCTGTCGCAGATATTAAAAGCCTCTTCAAGTACGTTCACAAGATCCTCATCAGAGCCCGGTTTAAGCAGGTAATCAAGTGCCCTTATCTCGATAGCTCTTTTGGCGTAATTGAACTCATCAAAGGCCGTCAGGAACACAACGCTGCTGTGAGGACTTTCCTTCTTTATCTCAGCCGCAGCATCAAGGCCGTTCATTCCGGGCATCTCAATATCCAGGATTGCGATCTGGCAGTCTTTTTCAAAAAAGAGCTTCACAGCCTGAATGCCGTTCTCAGCCAGCACTACTTCTGCCTGGTCAGGGAAAAAAGCTTTTATCTTCTTGTCAATTACCAGCCTCTCTATGGGCTCGTCATCTGCAACCAGTATTCTGTACATCGCTGCTCCTTTAGTCATCTACTCTGTGAAGGGGAAGGGTCATAAGGATTGTTGTTCCCTCTCCCAATCTGCTGTTTATCGAAAGGCTTCCGCCCTCGTACATTCCCTTGATCCGCCTGTTGATATTACCAAGTCCGATGCCGACTATATCTGCATCAAGAGGCGTATCCTCACCGCCTTCAAGGCCGGCTCTTATCCTTAAAAGGGTCTCCTCATCCATTCCGGCGCCTGTATCCGACACCTCAATAAGGAGTTTATCTTCCTGCTGCTTAACATTTATCTGTACCTTACCACCCTCAACTCTTGGGGAAATGCCGTGGATTATGGCGTTCTCAAGAAGCGGCTGGAATGTAAAGGTGGGAACGATCACCTTGTTCTCGTCTACATCACATTCAATATCAAACTGCACCCTGTCGCCGAATCTCATCTTCTGAAGGTACATATAGTCCCTTGAAATCTTGAGCTCCTGGGCAAGGAGAGACTCTTTTGCCTGGGTCTTTAAGTTATATCTAAAGAGTGAGCTCAAGGCTTCTATCATCTGCTCGGTGGTCTGGGCCCCCTCAAGGTTGGCTGTTCCTGCGATAACGTTCAGGGTGTTGAAAAGAAAGTGCGGATTGATCTGGCTCTTTAAGAGCTCTAAGTTCATGGTCTCCATCTGCTTCTCGATCTCGAGATTCTCAAGCTCCTGCACGTGGAGCTGATCCAGCGCTTCCCTCTTTTCCTCCATGGCCTTGATGTATTCGCCGGTGGCAAATTTCATCTTGTTAAAGGCCGATACCATCTGCCCCAGCTCATCCTTATTGTCAACCACAACGTCGTCGATAAAAAAGTCGTTGTTGGCGATTCGCCTCGAGGCGTTAGCCAGCTTAAGCACGGGCTTTGTAACGCTGCTGTTAAGCATCTGTGAGATCTGGAATATTACAAAGAAAAGGGCAATGCTGAGTGCGGCTGTGATAAACGGAACTCTTGCGACTACAGGAAGCATTGTCCTGTAGCTTTCATTTCCTTCCTGCATGGTGACGTCAACAAATCTCTGGGCATAAGCTGCGAGATAACTTTGCATGTTGTAAACGTCGTAGAGCTTATCAACGTATAAGTTCTCGGACTGATAGTCCGTTATGACCTGATTTCTTTTGCTGCAGTAGACTTCGTATGCACTCTGCAGCGACTGAAGTACGGCAAACCTGGAATCCCCAAGGTGCGTGTAGTTGAGCGGAACGGCATAGATAGCCTCGCGGGTAGCCTCCACACTCTTTTCCCAAGCCTCCTGATCCGTGGAGCCTGTGCCACGTATATACTCATCAAAGGCGTCTGTCTCACGTTTAATGGCATTTACAATCTCTCCGCCTCTTGAGTTATCTTCCATGATGTCGTTGAAGTCCTTGGTAAAGAGCTTAACAACCCATGCATCGAAGAGCACTGAAAGAGAGAGTGCCACAAATACGCTAATGGTGAAGACCGCTATTTTATTTTTAATGGTGAGAGTTTCCCAGAAATTTCGTATCTTGTCCATAATTAAAAAATAAGAGGCCGCGTTATAGTTATATCAATAATTATAGCGCTGCCCCTTTTAAATTACTATTTAAAACTAGCCCCTGATCTTCTTACAGATATACTGATAAAACTCCTCCTTTTGATCACCCAGGACTCTGTTGGTGAGCATGTATCCGTGGCTGTCATCGGACATTACCACTATCATGTTGCTCCTCTTGATTGCATTCTTAATTCTCTTCCAGGCAATGGACTCGCTCTTTTCCCCAACGAAGACTCTTACACCGCCATCGTTAAAGATAAGCTCCATATCCTTTGGCAGATCTTCCAACTGCTTAACGCTGTTCCCGTAGATTGCAAGGGGCTGGATAACAGGAAAAAGAATGCATCCAAGAACCATAAGTACTCTGAATAGATCCGATGCTGTCGGCCAAAAACGTATAGTCAAAAGGATCATCGCTACAGTGAAGATAACATTGACCAGTCCTATCAGTGACCTGTAAGTCCTGGCCATTGCCATCTTCCACAGATCCCCGGCCTTCACATCACATTTAAATCTGTATTCCATAAAAAGACCTTTCGGAAATCTTTATTTGGTCAGTAAATTCGGGAGGAACATACTGATCTCCGGTATGAAAGTAAGCAGCATAAGAACAACGATCATGCACAGATAAAATGGCAGTGTTGCCTTAACTACTTTTTCCATCTTAACCTTACCAACCGCAGAACCAATGAACAGAACCGCACCTACAGGAGGTGTTAAGAGTCCGATACCACAGTTAAGTATGATCATTATACCAAACTGGATAGGGTTGATGCCAATTGATGTTGCGATCGGAAGAAGGATAGGTGTAGCGATCAGGATGATCGGCGCCATATCCATGATACATCCAAGTACAAGAAGAATCAGGTTAAGGAGAAGTGCTATAAGAACCGGATTTCTTGTAAGGCCGATGATTGCATTAGCTGCAAGATCAGGCACATGAAGTGTTGTCAGGCAATATCCGAAGATACTGGAAGTTGAGATGAGGATCATAACGATTGAAAGTGTGTCTACGCACTGTTCGAGGGTCTTCCAAACGCCTTTCCAATCCAGTCCTTTATAGATAAATACGCTGACGATAAGGCTGTAGATAACAGCAATAGCAGCTGACTCAGTCGCTGTGAAAACTCCGCCTACAACGCCCACAACAACGATGATGATCGCTGCCAGCGCCCAGAAGGAAATACTGAGCTGCTTTGCAAATTTCTTTAAACTAAATGCATCTCCCTTAGGATAATGACGTCTCTTTGAAATAATGTAAGAGCCGATCATAAGGGAAGCTGCAAGGAGTGCTCCGGGAAGATATCCTGCGAGGAACAAGCTTCCTACAGACACACCGCCGGCACTCATGGCATAGATGACCATGTTGTGGCTTGGCGGAACAAGAAGTCCCTCACAGGATGAGGTAATTGTTACCGCTGTTGAAAAGTCATCATCATATCCCTGTTCAACCATCATAGGAATAAGGATACTTCCGAGGGATGCGGTATCTGCAGCAGCAGAACCCGAAATTCCTCCAAAGAAGTAGGAAGCAACGATGTTAACCATCGCCATTCCACCTGTCATCCATCCAACACAGGAGTCAGCAAGAGCTATCAGCTTCTCGGAAATACCACCGCTGCCCATGAGGCAGCCCATGGTGATAAAGAAGGGGACAGCCATAAGACTGAAGGAGCTGATTCCCTTAACCATCTGCTGACATACTGTTGTCAGAGGAAGTCCCTGATACAAAAGGCAGAAGATAGATGAAAGTGCTACCGCGTAAGCGATATGGAATCTTAAGAATATCATTACGATAAAGCTTACCAGCAATATCGCAATGGCAGTTGTATTCACAGCCATCACTTATCCTCCCCCTTTATGAAAAATCCTTTGATGTGGTTATAGATAGCTTCAAGCTCAAAGATGATCATTGCAAATCCGGCAATCGGAATCGGGAAATACATCCAGAACTTTGAGAGCTTAGGCAGTGATACATAGGATGCCTTTGCACCCAGAGTAGTTGCATACTGCCAACCAACTATAAGCATTACAAATGCAAGTACCATAATAAATGCATCAGCAATCAGATCTAAAATTTTTAAAAGTTTTTTGGGGAGATAAACATCAAGCGCGGTCATTCGAATGTGAGCTCCGCGTCTAATTGCCAGGGCGGCTGACAAAACAGCCATATAGGACATCAGGGTGAGGACGATTTCCTCACTCCAGGCCGGGTCCGGAACAAAAGACACGTATCTTCCAAGGACGCTCATGCTGGTGATCAGAATATCTGCCACCAGCAAGAGCTTACATATGAAAAGTACCACCTTATAAGCAACATCGTATACAGGCTTGATCTTATCTACCGCATCAAAAAATGATTTCATACGGCACCTGTTCCTCTATATTATTTGCCAAGGTCAACTATCTTCTGATAGTAATCCTCGAGACCCTTGATGTTCTCTTCGATTACAGGCTTAACTGCTTCCTGCCAAGGTGTGATATCGTCAACTTCAACGATTGTAACACCATCAGCCTTGAGCTCTTCGAGAACTTCCTTCTCCTTCTCTTCTGAGATCTGACGGTTGTACTCTGAAGCTGCCTTGCCGGCCTCAACAAGAACCTGCTGCTGATCAGCTGAAAGCTTGTTCCATGCTTCGTCTGTGATAACAACCTGGATAGCACCGAGTGTGTGTCCGTCGAGGATCATGTAAGGTGCAACCTCAGGGAATGCGTTTGACTTGTAGTTTGCGATAGGCTGCTCAGCACCATCTACAACACCTGTCTGAAGAGCTGAGTAAAGCTCACCGAATGCTACTACTGTAGGAGATGCTCCAAGACCTTCAACAAGACCGTTCATAACAGGGTCATTAGAAACACGGATCTTCTTGCCCTTGAAGGAATTGATGTCTGAGATCTCATAGGATGTGAAGAAATGACGGAAACCTTCCTCACCGTAGAAAAGACCTCTTACGCCTGAACCGTTCTCTGAAGACTCCTGAAGGAACTCCTGTGCAAGATCTGATGTAGCGAACTTCCAGAAGTGATCACGGCTTGTGAAGATGTATGGAAGTGAAAGAAGCATTGACTTCTGTCCGCCGTAGCTTGTAAGAGCGAAAGCTGAAATACGGGACATATCGATTGTACCGCCACCGCCAAGCATTGAATCAAGTACGTCGTTCTCTGATCCAAGAACACCACTTGCCTGAAGGTCGATCTGGATAGATCCGTTTGATCTTGTCTCAACCTCTTCCTTGAACTTCTGGTCTGTCATACCAACGATTGTGTCAAGAGGGTTAACCTCTGCCATAACCAATGTGATTGCATCAGCTGCAGGCTCAGCAGGTGCTTCTGCTGCGGGTGCCTCTGCTGCAGGTGCCTCTGCTGCAGGTGCTGCTTCTGTTGCAGCGGGTGCTTCTGTCTGTGCAGGTGCTTCAGGAGCCTGAACGCCGCAGGCTGCAAGTGAAAGAACCATAGCTGCTGTCATGATTACTGAAATAACTCTTCTTTTCATTACAAAACCTCCCTTTTCTCAAAAAATAATGACATTATCCTGTCTTGATAATGTCATTATAAGTTAGGTTTTATTTACAAAAAATCGGACATTCTTAGCATTGACTAGCACATTCTTAACAAAAATTTCATACTTTCTTAATTAATAGATTATAGGTCTGTCCTTTTTTGCCTGCTTTCCAATAAGGATATAACTGATGACAAACATGATGATTATGAACACAATGAAGGACCAGTCATCACCCTCTACATCCATGGTTGCAATGTAATCATATGCTCCGTGCAAAAGAGCCGGTACCAGTATTGCCATGCACCTGAAGAACGATGCTCCTGAAGTATTTCTTCTGTAATCACAGCGCTTGGCTATGCCATAGAAAACACCCATGAACACGCCAAAGCACGCATGTCCCGGAATCGCTGTGACAGCTCTTATCAGCGCCGTACCGAAGCCATAGCTGATCACATAAGTGATGTTTTCAAAAAGCGCAAAGCTAAGGGATGTTATCACTGCATATACAACACCGTCATACTGGCAGTTGAACTCAGGATTCTTCCAGGTCTTTCTGTACATGAAAAGATATTTGGAAGTCTCCTCGGCAAAGGCCACAATAACAAAGAACATGATGATGTTATAAAGCGGCGATTCCACCGGCACAAAAAAGCCAAGTATCAGTGAGAGTACCGTTTCTTCTACCAGAGCAAGAAGTACCGAAAACAGTCCGGCCCAAATAAGCTTTTTTATAAGATACGGACTCTCCTTCTCAAGTCTGTCAGAACGATAAACTTTGATCATAAGAAACACTGCAGGTATAGCTGCAGCTGCAACAAGCATCCCGCTGTACATAACGGCAGGCTGCATCAAAAAGAACAACATATCCAGTTAAATCTCCTTAAATATTTTTTGATCAGAATGTAACAGTCTCAGGTGCTTTTGTAAATGAGCTGAATGTAGCTGTAGCGTTCTTGAAGTAGAATACTTCTGTGTTTCCGTCATCAGCTTTGTACATTCCCTGAAGTGATGGATAAGCATCCAGCATGGACTGTCTTGCTTCTACTCTGTCATCCTCAACAAGCTCTCCGGCTACTCTGAGCCACTCTCCGTTGTGGAAAGCACAGATCTCAACCTTGGGATTGGCATGGATCTGTTTGGAAACGTCTTTTACCTTACCTGTCTGAATGTAAAGCTTGCCTTCAAAAATATGTGCTGTTCCGAAAGGCCTTACTCTTGGCTGATCCCCGTCAACTGTTGCAAGGTAATATGTGTTTGCTGCCTTCAAAAAATCTACTACTCTCTGCATAATCTTTCTCTCCTTTCAAAATTTGTTTTACATCTGTGTAGGAAGAGTTTCCGCTCTGTTAGCAATATTCTGCTTGAAATTGATAACTTCGTGGTCGTACTCCTCGTCCATAAATTTCGAATTGATGAGGAAATCCGCTGTTGCCTTATTGTTGGCAAAAGGAATGTCATAAACCTGTGCAATTCTCATGAGCGCCTTTACATCCGGGTCATGAGGAGCTGCTGTAAGCGGGTCTGAAAAGAATATCACAAAATCAATCTTGCCCTCAACTATCTTGGCACCGATCTGCTGATCTCCTCCGAGAGGGCCTGAATTGTAGCCTCTTACCGGAAGATCTGTGGCATCGGTTATCATGCGGGCTGTGGTACCTGTTCCGCAAAGAAAATGTCTTTTTAATATCTCAGAATTGTCCTTGCACCACTGAATAAGCTCTGCTTTCTTGCCATCGTGGGCGATAAGGGCAATGTTCTTCTGCTTGCCGATTGTAAGTGTTACTGTTTCATTCATAATAAATCTCCTTTGTGGCTAGAAGCCGATTGTATCTTCCTCTATATTACCCCAGTAATCTGTTTTCTGCACGTCTCCCTCGCCCTCCATATCAAGGACCAGTCTGAACTGGGTTTCATAGAGTTCTTTGTATATCCCGTTAAGAGCAAGAAGTGATTCGTGAGATCCCTGCTCGGCGATGACGCCATCCTTGACTACCAGTATGGCATCTGCCTTTAGAATAGTCGAGAGTCTGTGGGCGATCACTATGCTGGTCCTGCCCTGCATCAGGAGCTCCAAAGCATCCTGTATTGCGTTTTCGGAAATTGAATCAAGGGCACTGGTGGCCTCATCAAGAATAAGTATCTTGGGGTCTTTCAGGATTACCCTCGCAATTGAGAGCCTCTGTTTCTCACCGCCCGAGAGTTTTAGTCCGCGGTTGCCCACCATAGTGTTGTAGCCTTCTGGCTGGGATGCGATAAAGTCATGGATATTGGCGTTTTTGCAAGCCTCGATCAGTTCTTCGTCGGTAGCATCTTCCTTGGCATACAGGAGGTTCTCTTTTATTGTTCCGTTGAAAAGATATGTCTCCTGAGTCACCACTCCGATATTCTCTCTAAGGTATGAGAGATCAAAATCGCGGACATCAACGCCGCCTATCTTAACGGATCCCCCAAGCACATCATATAGTCTCGGGATCAGGTTTACAACAGTGGATTTCCCGGAGCCTGATGGGCCAACGATGGCATACATCTTGCCTCCCGGCACCGTGAAGTTAATATCTTTAAGAATCGGAACCTCCGGATCATAGGAGAATTTCACGTGGCTGTACTCAATATCTTTGCAGCGGACATCAGGTCTTTTGCCGTTTTCAGGTGAAACAATATTGCTCTTCATATCGAAGTAGGCAAATATCCTGGTAAAGAGTGCAAGGCTCCTTGTGAAGTCAACCTGAAGATTTAACAGCTCCTGAACCGGGCGATAAAGTCTGTTGATCAGTGCAACCATAGCTGTGATCATACCGACTGTAAGGCTCTCATCCATTTTGGATATGATAAGGTAGCCGCCGGCAAAGTACATAAGAAGCGGTCCTACCTGAGTGAACATTCCCATCACAACTCTGAACCAGCTTCCGCTTCGCTGCTCTTTCAGGTTAAGCGCCGTGAGCTCTTCATTTGTTTTTTTAAACTTCTCAAACTCCCGCTCCTCTCTGGTAAAGAGCTTGACCAGCATAGATCCGCTGACGCTCAGTGTCTCATTTATCAGCTGATTCATCTCATCGTTCTTGGCCTGGGAATCTGTGCGGATCTTCCACTGGTTCTTACCTACTCTCTTGGTTGGAAGTATCAGAAGCGGAATGATGATAACTCCAACAATAGCCAGCTTCCAGCTCATGGCAAAGAGCGCAACCAGTGTAGTTATCAGCGTCGCTGCGTTTGAAACAACACTTGAGAGTGTTCCGGAAATAACGCTGCTGACTCCGCTTATATCAGTATTCATGCGGGTTATGATATCACCCTGTTTCTCTGTGGTAAAAAAAGAATGTGGCATGTACTGCAGATGATGATACATCTCGTTCTTCATGTCATAGATGATGCGCTGTGCGATCCATGCGTTTATGTAACGCTCCAGCACCCCTACGATCTGCGAGGCTGCGAGAGTCGCAAACGCCATGAAAAGAAGGCGGATGAGCAGCGCCATATCCTTGTTTATAAGGGCCTCATCCACAATCTTACCTGTGATGATAGACGGCAAAAGACCTACCACAGCGCTGATAAGTATTGCCACAAAAACGAACATAAACTGAAGCCAGTATGGCTTCATATATGAAAGAATCCTCAGCAGGAGCTTTTTGTCCACCTGCGGAAGATTCTTTTTCTCTTCATCAGTTAAGAAACCTCTCGGTCCCAATCCCCCATGAAAACCCGGTCCCGGCATTTTTCTCCTCCTGCTTGCTGTTAAAATCTGATAGCAAGTACCTCTTCAACTATATTCATTACTTCCGAAACAAGCTCTATACTTCTGTTAACATCCGGGCACTCCAGAGAGTGATTGGCATCCGGATACAAAAAGCAGTCAAACCCCAATTTGTCCTTGGCCTTCTCAACAGTCTTATTGTCACACCATGGATCGGAAAGGCCGTGGAAGACAACGCTCCTATCCCCATCCAGATAATCAAAAGTCATCGGCACCGGAGTAAATACCAGATGATCGGCTCCTATTCCCAACTGCTTGTCCACCCTGGCCGCAATGGCTGTCCCGATGCTCTTACCCACAAACAGCACTTTGGAATACTGCTCAAAATCGGTGTTCGTAAGCTGCTCAAGTGTCTGCTCCGTAAAAAGATCTATAGCCTGCGCCATCTTCTTTTCTTCGTTTTTTATCTCCGGAATTGACCAGTTCATCTTATACTGTACTTCAGTTATCTCATATCCGCTTTGAAGTGCAAGCTTTTTGTAATAGTAAAGAAGAGGCTGGTCCGAATGATAACCAAGTGCCGGGGAAATAACACAGAGCTTGGATGACTCGTT
>JAEEGI010028904.1_pt1 | contig 10518 bp, 8 predicted proteins | sample 8958751 | NCBI WGS metagenome assembly JAEEGI01 (sample SAMN16246545, study PRJNA631951) | gut metagenome | biome: gut microbiome; feature: rumen; material: KS-attached | host: Bos | place: Iran: Karaj | collected 2018-10 | reverse complement strand
GAAGGAACTGACGGGCCGCGCGCTGCAGGAAGGCGAGTTCACGTTCGAGCTGTACGACGGTGAGGGCAACCTGATCGAGTCGGTGAAGAACGACGCGGACGGCAACTTCAGCTTCAAGGCGCTGGAGTACATCCACAACGCGACGCAGAGCGACCTTGGCGAGCACAAGTACATCGTCAAGGAGAAGAAGGAAAGCCTGAGCGGCGTGGCGTACGACGAGACGGAGTACGCGATCACGGTGACGGTGGCTGACAACGGCGACGGCACGCTGAGCGTGACGGCGACGGGTGCTGAGAACATCGCGTTCGTGAACACGTACGGCGCGGAGAACATGATCGAGCTGTCGGGCAAGAAGGAGCTGGCCGGCCGTGCACTGAAGGAAGGCGAGTTCACGTTCGAGCTGTACGACGGCGAGGGCAACCTGCTGCAGACGGTGACGAACGCGGCGGACGGGAGCTTCGTGTTCAAGGCGATCGGGTACACGCTGGCAGACGTAGCCAACAGCCCGTTCACGTACACGGTGAAGGAGGTCGCAGGCAGCCTGACCGGCGTGGTGTACGACGTAGCGGTATACGAGATAGAGATCGTCGTGGAAGACAACGGCGACGGGACGCTGAAGCTGACGAAGACCATAAAGAAGGATGGCGCGGCAGCGGAGGAGGTCGTATTCAGCAACGAGTACGCGACGGTAGCCGTGCAAGGCGAGAAGACGTGGGACGACAACGATAACCAGGACGGCAAGCGGCCGGAGAGCATCACGATCCGCCTGATGCGGAAGGTGAAGGGATCGACAGCGGAGCCGGAAGAGATCGCTGTGGTCACGGTGAAGCCGGACGCGGACGGCAAGTGGAGCTGGCTGTTCGAGGGTCTGCCGCAGTACGCGCCGGGTGCGACGAGCACGACGAAGGCGGAATACGAGTACTATGTGACGGAGGATCCGGTCGAAGGATACACGACCCAGTACGACGGGAACAACGTGATCAACAGCTACACGCCGGAGACGACGCAGATCACGGCGGTCAAGTTCTGGAAGGACAATTCTGATTCGGCCGGGAAGCGGAACGCCGTGAAGGCGACGTTCAACCTGCAGAAGACGGTGGACGGCGTATCGACGGAGATCGACTCGGTAGAAGTCGGGAAGGAGCAGTACTGGAAGCACGTGTGGAAGGATCTGCCGGTGTATGAGAACGGTAAGAAGATCACGTACAGCGTGAAGGAAGTGCTGACGTATTCGAACGGCTACAAGTGCGACACGACGGAATGGAAGGTCGTGGAGAACGGCGGCACCATAACGATCACGAACCGGCTGCGGGACGACACGCCTGGAACGGGCGACAACACGAAGACCGCGCTGTGGGCGAGCATAATGGCGATGTCCGCGGTGGGCTGCGGCGGCGCGTTGTGGGTCGCCTCCCGCAAGAAAAAGAAGGAAACGGAACAATAACAAATTAACGATAGGGGGTAGCCCCAAGCATACAGAATACTGACAGTCGGCTTTTGGAAAGAACTGGCTGTCAGTTTAATTGGGTTGTGAAGACTTATTATACGAGAACCCCTTTTGAAAACTCTTATACGATACGGGTCTCACTATGTGCCTGCACCGCCTTCCACGGTATGATCCATCAGTCCGGCAAACGGGGATTCAAGTGTCCGATTTCAGAAAGGTATGCAGGAGCCTTTCGATGATCCGTTGGTTGTATGGCAGGAAGACGTCGGCCACCGGGCCGACCAGCGCCGCGCAGATGACGGTGCCGATCCCGAACGTGCCGCCGAGGAGCCATCCGACGGCGATGAAGCAGGCGTCTACGATGATCCGGACCAAGCTGAATTTGGCGTGGAGCTTGTCGCTGATGACGATGGCCACCAGATCGTTGGGTCCGGTCCCCGCATCGGATTTGATCACGATGGTCATGCCGTAGGCCAAAATCACACAGCCCGCCGCCAAAATCGCGATTCGCAGCGGCAGCGCCATGTCCTGCGGGAAAAGCGGCGTCAGCAGCAGCGTGAAGAAATCGATGATCGGGCCGCCGCAAACCATGCAGAGCACGGTCCCGACCTTGATATAGCGCCGGTCCGTGAGAAGAAGGATCAGGATGATCAGGAGGCTGACGGCGATGTGGACGCGCCCGTGGCTGAGGACGCGCCACCCCGTCTAGGCGGACAGCGTGCGGAACAGCCCCTGGATCAGGACGATAAAGGGGTCGGAGCCAAGCTCTGTCAGCAGAAACAGGGTGACTCCCAGGTGGGCGATGGTCAGCCCGACCATCAAAATCAGGATGCGAATCAGTCATTCGCGGAAAGAACGTCTCATCGTTGAGCACCTCGGCATCCATTCAAATCTCGATTTTCCTCAGCAGTTTTTCGTGCTTCACAGCTCTATAGCATACAGCACTTCCTCCGCGCCGAAGGCGGGCTTTGCCATGTCCGTCAGGGAGAAGCCCTTCGCCTCGTAGAAGGCCCGGGCGCGCAGGTTGTCCCGGAACACCCACAGGACGGCCCGCCCATAGCCCGCGGCCCGCATATCCTTCAGCACCCGGTCCATCATGCAGCTGCCATAGCCCCGGCGCCAGTTGTCGGGCAGGCTGTGGATGCAGATGAGCTCCGCCGCGCCCGCAAGCTCCGCGTCCCGGGCCGCGTCCCAAAACGCGATGCCGTGGGGCCGGTCCGCCACCGAAAGGAGGTAGCCGTTCCCCTTGCCCGCGTCCAGGAGCCGCCGGTACATGGCGGTGAGCCTTTCCACGTCGGTATGCTGCGCCAGGGTCTCGGCGCTGATGATGCCGGCAAAGGCCGCCTTCCAGCTTTCCGATTGGATGTGCGCCAGCGTCCCTTCGTCGCCCGGCTGGACCCGTCGTATGGTCGCGTTCATCGTTCGTCCTCCCTGTCGTCTTGCAGGATGTCCGGGAAGGTGCCCTTCAAAAAGTGCCGGTAATCCGGGTGATCCAGGTTGGCCTCGTATTCCTCACGAATGGTTTTGCGATTCCATGCCCGCATCCGCTCGGGCATCTGCTCGTACCGCATGATGCGGATGAGCCCCGCCCGCTCCGCCTGCAGGATGGCCTCGTAGGCGTCGGGCACGAACTCCACCGTGTGGACGGGGACGGGGTCGCGGCTGACCGCGGCGTCCGGGATGTGCAGATCGAAGGCCGCCTCCCGGATGCTCTTCGCCCCATAGATGTACCCGGACACGCCCTTATAGGTCTTTATCAGGGCGTCGGGATAGTACTCCTCCAGGCGCTGGATGCTGTCCCTGTCGAAGCCGTAGGGGCCCCATTTCTGCCACGGCCCCTGGTGAACGAAGCCGGTCTCCCGGCAATACTTCTCGATGGCGTTGCTCAGGTACACCAGCACGTTCTCCCGCTTCCGGGAGAAGTAGATCAGGGGGACCCCATGGTTGGAGATCCGGGGCTCCAGCTGCCGTATGCCGCCCACGGGCGAAGCGTGATAGTACATGGCGACCGCCTCCTTCCGCTGCTTTATGATCCAGTATACCACAGAACCGTTCCCGCCGGAAGATGGGAACGACATATTGCCGGGAGACGAAAAAACCGGTTGCATCGGACCCGGTTTTCCCGTACACTATGGGCAGAAACAAGCGGGGAAGGAGCAAGAGCATGCGCAATCACGAAGTGACGGAGCCCAGGGACCTGCTGAACGAGGCGGGGAACCTGGCGGAGCCCGGCTGGTCCCGGCATCTTATCCAGCGGTACGACCGGAGCAGGATCAAGGCGCCCGCATGGCGCATCAAGGAGTGGGACTACTATCTGGTCATGGGCCGCGACTTCGCCGGCGCCTTCACCATTTCCGACGACGGGTACATCGGTCTGCAGTCCGTGTCCCTGCTGGGCCTGGGCCAGCGCCCCTGGGAGCACACGGAGACGGTGCTCAACACCTTCCCCCTGGGGAAGCTGAAGCTGCCGGCGGATTCCGCCCGCGGCGAGACCGTCTACGAGGACAAGCGCCTGCAGATGCGGTTCACGGCGGAGCCGGGCCAGCGGCGGATCACCTGCCGCTTCGAGCGGTTCTGGGGGGAGAAGCCCTTCGCCTGCGACATCACCCTCCAGCAGCCGGACATGGAGAGCATGGTCATCGCCACGCCCTGGCCCAAGGACAGGCATTTCTATTACAACCAGAAGATCAACTGCATGCGAGCCTCCGGCTGGATGGAGTTTGACGGCGTCCGCTATACCTTCGACCCCAAGACGGACTTCGGCACGTTGGACTGGGGCCGGGGCGTCTGGACCTACGACAACACCTGGTTCTGGGGCAGCGGCAACGGGGATCTAAACGGCGTGCCCTTCGGGTTCAACATCGGTTACGGTTTCGGCGACACCCGGGCCGCCACGGAGAACGTGCTCTTTTACGACGGGAAGGTCCACAAGCTGGACGACATCACCTTCCACATCCCGGAGGACAGCTATATGAAATCCTGGCGCTTCTCCTCTTCCGACGGTCGGTTCGAGATGGATTTCGTGCCGATCCTCGATCGAGCGGCCAAGATCGACTTCAAAGTTCTCGTTTCCGACCAGCACCAGGTCTTCGGCCGTATGAGCGGTAAGGCCATCCTGGACGACGGCACGGTCCTCCCCGTCCACGACCTCCTCTGCTTCGCGGAGAAGGTGCACAACCGGTATTGAGGGCGAAGGCGGGCGATTCATGAATCGCCCCTACGGAAAGGAAGCGAGGGTTGAGTTCCGGTGCCGTAGGGGCCGCGGCTTGCCCGGCCCGCGGCGGAGCGAAGGTCGGGCGGGAGGGGCAAGTCCCTTCCCTACGGCATATGCAACGAAAGACGCCGCCCGGTCCGGAGCTTCGGCGGGAGCGCCCGCCGCCGCCAAATGAAGGACGTTTTGCAGTCAAGCATGAAAATGAATCAAAAGCTGCATAAAAAGCCCGGTTTCCGGGTGTTTATGAAAAAAACTGCAAAAAAATGAAGGGAATATATTGCAAATGTTTCATGCTTGCTTTACAATATTTCCATATTGTTGCCAACGGATCGACGCAACAAATATAAGAAAAAGGAGAATCGTTATGAAGAAACTGCTCGCCATCCTGCTGGTCCTGTGCATGATCCTTTCTATCGCTGCCTGCGGTAAGAAGGAAGCCGCCACCGAGACCAAGACGGACGCCAAGACCGAAGCCGCTCCCGCCGCGGAGACCCTGAAGGATAAGGCCGCCAAGTTCGACCGGAAGAACCAGTTCCTCACCGTCGGCACCGGCCCCACCTCCGGCATCTACTTCCCCATCGGCGGCGCCTTTGCCACCGCCCTGAAGGACTACGGCTATCAGACCTCCGCGGAGGCCACCAACGCCACCGGACAGAATATCCAGAACATCCTCAAGGGTGACTGCGAGATCGCCATCGCTATGCAGGACGCCGTCATGCAGGCCTACACCGCCACCGGCGCCTATGAGGGCAAGGACAAGGCCAGCGACCTGCGCGCGCTCATGCGCCTCTGGCCCAACTACGTGCAGCTGGTCACCACCGCCAACACCGGCATCAAGAGCGTCTATGACCTCAAGGGCAAGCGCGTGGGCGTGGGCGCCGCCAACTCCGGCGTGGAGATCAACGCCCGCATGATCCTCAACGCCTACGGCATCACCTATGACGACATCACCCCCGACTACCTGGCATACGGCGAGGCCATCGACAACATGAAGAACGGCCAGTGCGACGCCGTGTTCGTGACCTCCGGCCTTCCCAATGCCACGGTCATGGAGCTGGGCGTGAGCTATGACATGGTGGTCGTGCCCATCGACGGCGAAGGCCGCGAGAAGCTGGTCAGCGAGTACCCCTACTATGCCAAGAGCGTCATCCCCGCCAACACCTACAACAACAAGGAGGATGTGGAAGGCGTCTTCGTGTACAACATCATGCTGGTCCGGAAGGATCTGTCCGATGAGATGGTCTACGATCTGCTGACCGGTATCTTCCAGAACATCGCCACCATCAAGGCCTCCCACAACGCCGCCAACAAGAACATCGACATCACCTTCGGCGTCGATGACATCCAGCTGCCCCTGCACCCCGGTGCCGAGCAGTTCTGGAAGGACAACGGCTACATCAAATAAGGTAACATCCGAAGCTGCGCGGGAGGCGTGTATGCCTCCCGCGACTTCGATTATTCATGGAACGTGAGATGAACGGAAAGAAGCGCGGCCGTTGGGGTTTCGCCCTCGCCATCGTGTTGCTGGGCGGTTTTGTATGGTGGGGGTTCTTCGCCCCCGTGGGCAAGGCGTTCCAGCTCTACGACCGCGTGCGGAAAACGGTGGTCTTCTCCACCCCCATCCATGCCGGCGACAAGCTTAGGCTGGAGATCGAGCACTCCTTCGAGCACATCCCCTGGTACGAGTACTACACCGTCCGGGAGGACGACCAGTTCAACCTGGACGCCATCGCCGTGGCGGGCTATGGGGCGGGGATCCCGGCGGAGATGGACGTGCCGACCCGTGTCGAAGGAGGTCTCGTGTGGATGGAGGACATCAACAGCGTCTTCCCTGAGTTTTCCTGGATCACGTCCGCGACCTACATGAAGGGCCTCCAGATCAACGGGGCGGAGGTCTTCGACTTCCGGAGCCTGCCGGACGCCAGCAGGATACGGGGAGAAATCATCACAGTAAGGGGGTATCTATCAGGTGTCCGACATTGAAAACAAAACCGTAACGGCACCGGCGGAGGAAGCACAGCCGCTGGACGCCGCCAAGGGCGCGGAGATCATGGAGAAATTCGAGAAGGAATCCCGCACCCGCAATTTCGATAAGCCGTGGCTGAAGAAGGTCATCTACTTCCTTTGCCTGGCCTTCACGCTGTACCATCTGGCCTACGCGTCCGGCATCCGGCTGCTGCAGATGGTCAACATCAAGCACCACGCCATCCACGTGGGCCTGATCCTCATCCTGGGCTTCGCCCTCTATCCGGCCTTCAAGAAGTCCAGCCGCAAGAAGATCGCCTGGTACGACTGGATCTTCATCGCCCTGTCGGTGATCATGCCCATCTACGTCTTCATCCGCTACCCGGTGTTCATCTCCACCGGCTTCTCGGGTGAGAACATCGACATCATCCTGGGCACCATCCTGATCGTGCTGGTGCTGGTGGCCTCCCGCCGCCTGAGCGGCTGGGCGCTGCCCATCCTGTCCATCATCTTCCTGCTCTACGCCCTGTTCGGCCGGTCCTTCCCGGGCATCTTCAAGCACCGGGGCTACACCTGGCACAGGATCGTGACCTACCTCACCACCGACATCTACGGCATCTACGGCACGTCCATCAAGGTGTCGGCCACCTATATCGTGCTGTTCATCATCTTCGGTGAGGTCATGAACAAGTGCGGCATGGGCCAGTTCTTCAACGACATCGCCAACGCCATCGCGGGCCACACCAAGGGCGGTCCCGCCAAGGTGGCGGTCCTGGCCTCCGGCTTCTTGGGCTCCATCAACGGCTCTGCGGTGGCCAACGTGGTCACCACCGGCACCTTCACCATCCCGCTCATGAAGAAGACGGGCTATTCCAAGGAGTTCGCCGGATCGGTGGAGGCCACGGCCTCCGTGGGCGGGCAGCTGCTGCCACCCATCATGGGCGCGGCGGCCTTCGTTATGGCGGAGACTTTGGGTGTGAAGTACGGCGCCATCATCAAGGCGGCCGTGATCCCCGCCCTCATCTACTACCTGGGCATCATCATCCAGGTCCAGATGCGGGCCACCAAGGATAACCTGAACGGCCTGCCCAAGGACCAGATGCCCAAGGTGAAGGACGTGATGAAGGAGCGGGGCCACCTGCTGATCCCCATCCTGTTCCTGCTGTACATGCTGATCTTCAGCGGCGTCACCGTCATTCGCGGCGCCTTCTGGACCATCATCGTCACCATCGTGGTGGCGGAGCTTCGGCCCGTCAGCCGCATGAGCCTCAAGGACATCTGCGACGCCTTCGTCCAGGGCGCGAAATCCACGGTCTCCGTGGCCATGGCCTGCGCCTGCGTGGGCATCATCGTGGGCGTCTGCGGCATGACCGGCTTTGCCCTGAACGTGGCCCACGCCATCATCAGCATCGGCGAGCAGAGCCTGATGCTGACGCTGCTCTTCACCATGATCACCTGCATGATCCTGGGCATGGGCCTCCCCTCCATTCCTTCCTACCTGATCACCGCCACCATCGCGGCCCCCGCCCTGGTGGAGCTGGGCCAGCCCGAGATCGCGGCCCACATGTTCTGCTTCTACTTCGCCATGTTCGCCAACCTGACCCCGCCGGTGGCCCTCGCCTCCTTCGCGGCGGCCGGCCTCTCGGGCGGCAGCCCCATGAAGACAGGCTGGCAATCGGTGCGATTGGCCTTGGCTGGGTTCATCGTGCCGTTCATGTTCGTCTATAACCCGCCGCTGCTCTTAGAGAACGTGACGCTGCTCACGGGCCTGCAGGTGGTCGTCACCGCCTGCACCGGCGTGGTGCTCATCGCCGCCGCAGCAGAGGGGTATCTCATGGGCCGCCTGAACATCCCGCTGCGGGTGCTGGCAGGCGTGGGCGCCTTCCTGCTGATCGACTCCGGCCTTTGGACCGACCTGGGCGGCCTCGCGGTCCTGGCCCTCATCCTCCTTGCTCAGAAGTTCATCTTCAACAAGAAGGGCAAGCCGGAACCGAAACTGGCATAACCGACAAACGATCCATCGAGGGGCTGAGCCGAAGGGCTCGGCCCCTCAGACTGTCAATAAAGGTGCCAGACCATTTGCGGCGGGCTGTGATCCGGAAACAAAATATAGGTGAAAAGGGCTCCTCGCCCTTTCTTTTGATTTATCGCCGCAAATTAACCGCGTTTTCACCCTCTCGCAGTAGGTTACTACAGCTTCGGGGCGAAGAACACGGCTTCTGCCACACTTTCTTGGCAGTCTGAGCAGCTGCGGGGGGCTGAGCCGAAACGCTCAGCCCCCCTTTGTTTTTTGGACAGGGTTTGGTATAATAAATAATAATACTTGCAAGAGGGCCTGCCCCCGGGCGGCCCGCGCCGAACAGAACGACCATGAAGGAGGTCAACACGTATGACGATCCGTACCAGAGCATCGGCCTTATTGCTGGCGGCTATCCTGCTGCTTTCGCCCTCGGCGCGCGCGCGCGGCGACGGGGCGACGCCCGCGCCCGGGGAGAGCCAGCCGGCGGGCACCTCGTCTGCGGAAGCGACGCCCGCCCCTGAGATGCCCTACAAGGGCGACGGCAGCAAGTACACCTACATCATGACCGACGAGCGGGATCGTGAATGGGAGGAGGACATCGTGTATCTGGCCGATACATACCTCCATTATCTGAACGGTCATCCCAAGCTGATCGATCGTCAATGCCTCGTTATCCGAGCCGACGGTGATACGGTCGGAAAAGCCAGCATGACCCGCGAATACCTGTACGATCCAGCGCTGCGCGATGAATTCATCCGCCAAATAAACACTTTGATCCTGCGCATACACGAATCCAGCGATTCCGAGCTTCTGTACGGCTGCTCTGAGGCTGTGGCGCTGCTGGGCGACGCCCATTCGAACGTCTATCTACCGCAGGACGAAATGTTTACTTTGGGGCTGATCCTGCTCTATACCGATGATGTTCCTGACGCATATATATCTGCAGCGCCAAAGGGAGATGAGGACCTGCTGCTGTGCCGGCTGGATGCGATCAACGGCGTTTCCGTTTCAGATATCATATCGAGAGCGGCCAAGGTGATCCCGCACGAAAACCTGTATTTAGTTCAGTATTTCCTGTTTTACGACACATATAGCAAAGTTTTGCCCTGCCTGATGCTGAACTGCGATCTGCTGCGCTATATCGGTGTTCTCGGCGAGGAGAACACAGCCGAATTTACCATAACGGAAGGGTCCGGGTCCACGCGCAAAATCGCGTTGTCATCCTGCACCAAGGATTCTCTGTCGGAATTTGTATCGTACACGTCGCCTTCGGATATAGACCCAAGCATCTCCCTCCGTTTGATGGATTCCGATCCTAAAGCTAGCGGATGGTATCGGATCATCGACGACGGGAAGACCCTCTATATCCGCATCAGTTCCTGCGAGAACGATTCCGGGAAGATCGTCAGCGAAGCCGTGGAAGCGGCAACTGCGGAGGACGGCCTTGAAAAAGTCATCGTCGATTTCAGAGGTAATTCGGGCGGTACGAATGCAGCATCTGAGGCCATCGTTGCAGCCATCGACTCTCTGGATGTATCGGGCGGGAAATACGTGTTGATCGACGGCGGCGTTTGTTCCGCGACGGTCAGTTTCGCCGTCTATATAAAACGATACTGCAACGATGTGGTGTTGGTCGGGACCCCTGCCGGAGAACCGGCCAACGAAACATTTCAGACCAGTCAGTTCACCTTGCCGAATCATAAGCTACTCTTTCTCATGTCCATACTCAAACAATTCTATACATGGCCGGGCTACGACGAAGACGCACTGATGCCGGACATCCTGATCGGCCAGTCCTTTGAGGACTATAGGAACGGCGTGGATTCCGTGCTGAAATATATCTTGAGGGATGGTCAGCAGACGAAGAGCTCT
>JAEEGI010028900.1_pt1 | contig 10519 bp, 10 predicted proteins | sample 8958751 | NCBI WGS metagenome assembly JAEEGI01 (sample SAMN16246545, study PRJNA631951) | gut metagenome | biome: gut microbiome; feature: rumen; material: KS-attached | host: Bos | place: Iran: Karaj | collected 2018-10 | reverse complement strand
CTACAAGGCAGGAGTCGAAGGCAACGTCACATACCGCCCCGTAGCGTGGCTCAACTTCCGTCTGTATGCCAACCTCTACCGCTCGGGCTATAAGGTGGATCACCCCAAGGCGGGACACTACAACAATGCCATGACCTCCTATAGTTTCCGCCTCAACTGCTGGGCCAACATCGCCGGGCGTGTTCGCCTCAACCTCTCGGGCAACTACGCCTCGCCCACACAAGCCCTCTTCGTCGAGCGTCAAAGCGGCTACACCATTGATATGGGCCTCAGCGCCGACTTCTGGGAGAAACGCCTCTCTGTGGTGCTCAATGTCACCGACCTCTTCAACTGGAACCGCTCCCAGTCGTGGAACACAAACCCCTACCTCCTCGACCACACCACCTCCCATACCGACAGCCGCTTCGTCACCCTCTCCCTTACCCTCCGCTTCGGCAAGATGGAACTCCAACACATGGCCAGAGAAGGCGAAAGCTAATCCCCCCGCCATACAAAGGGCATCAGCATCCTACAATCCCCAAAAGGATAGCCACGAAGCTCCGTGGCTATCCTTTTCCACATCATACTGAAGCATCACTGGACGCTCCCCGTTGCTTAGCCCGCTGCACAAAAGGAGTATTTTTTCCAAGCAAGGGAGGATATTTCGTAAATAAAATTAATACATGCAGAATATTTTTTGTATTTTTGCAGATACTTGTATGTTCAATTTAATACTTTAAAATCTTGAAACAAAAATCTATAGCCCTGTTTGTGCTGTTCGCTTTTACAGCCATTACATCAAAGGTGACCGCCCAGGTGGACTTCACCCCCATTTTCACTCAGATTAAATTGGAGGCCCGTGCCGATTTCGACTACTACCGCAACTCCACTAACCAAAGCAACGCTATCGAGTCGCCCTACGGTTTCCACGGCCGTTACTTCAACTTCGTTATTGGCGGCCCTCTGAACGAGAAATTCAGCTATTTCTTCCGTCAGCGCATCATTGCCAGTCCCGGTAACGTTAGCCTTTTCGACAATACCGACTTCCTCTACGTAAACTACACTCCCTCCAAGAACTGGATGATCCGTCTGGGTAAAGACGCTCTGGCCGTGGGCGGTTTCGAATACGACGCCCCTCCCATCAACGTCCTTTTCAGCACCTACTACTGGGACAACTTCTATTGCTTCCAGCCCGCTGTGGCTGCCGCCTACAAGACCGACGATGCCCAGCACATGCTCCTTATGCAGGTGGCCAACTCGCCCTATGTGCACTATGGTGCCAATCTGGGCTATGGCCTCGGTGAGGAATGGAAGAGCGGCCTCCTCTCTTTCAACTTCTTCTATAGCGGAAAAGTGGGACACCTCAAACTGCTCCATTCGGTCAACATGTTCGAGCGTCCCGACCACAATTTCATGAACTACATCGCCATTGGCCACGAACTGGAGTATGAGCATTGGGACATCTATCTCGACCTCATCCACCACGCCAACGGTTTCAAAGACTGGGGCAACAATTTCGCCGTGGTGAGCTGCGCCAACATCTATTTCAGCAAGGAATTCAACATCTTCGTGAAAGGTGCCTACGAGCAGAACAAATCCAACGAGGCACTTCCCGGATTCGGCATCGGCAACAGCATTTCTTCCGGTTTCTACGACATCTTCTGCGAAACAGGCCAATCCCACCTCACCTATGGCCTCGGCATGGAATACCACCCCAAGGTCTGCCCCGATTTCCGTCTTCACGCTTTCGTGGCCAACCGCCGCACCACCTCTGTCGATAATGTAGTCGAAAACTCCCTCCGCGCCAACATCGGCATCACCTGGAACATGGACATCCACCGCATGCTTAAAGACCGCCTGCTCAAACAGCCCTCCGCTCTCGAATAACAGCCTTTACACCATACAGTAAACCCAAACCCATCACACATATCATGGAACATTTGCATAATAACAAAAAAAGCACCACCTCCTACGCCCGCAGCATCGAACGTCTGTTTGTCAGTCTGGAGCGTCGGTTCAAATTCAAATCACCGCTCAAATTCACCAGCAAACGTTCGCTCGAAGCCATCCTCTTCCTCATCATCTTCATTGGCTTCTTCTGGTTCCTGGCCTACCGCATGACCCTGCCCCACATGCTCAACACCTTCATGCAGACCGCCTACCACCTTCTGCTCGAAACCGTGTTCTACATCATGGCCATTTGTGTGCTTATGGGTGCTATCGGCAAGTTGCTCACTGAGTTCGGCGTGGTGCGCCTCATGGAGAATATCCTCAGGCCGCTCATGAAACCGCTCTACAACCTGCCCGGTGTGGCCGCCCTGGGTGGCATCCTCACCTTCCTCTCCGACAACCCAGCCATCATCTCTCTGGCACAGGACAAAAACTTCTCCCAGTATTTCAAGAAATACCAGCTGGTGTCCCTCACCAACTTCGGCACCGCCTTCGGCATGGGCCTCATGGTGCTTGCCTTCATGACCGGCCTCGGCTACGGCAAGGGTGCTCTGGTGGGCATTGTCGGCGCCATTCTCGGCAGCATCATCTCCACCCGCCTCATGCAGCGCTTCACCCTCAAAAGCTATCCCGAACTCGACTGCCCTGTGGCTGAATACAGCGGCGACGAGCAACAGATATCATTCAAAACCGAAGGCTCTATATTCCAACGCTTCCTCAACTCCCTGCTCGACGGTGGCAAAGACGGTGTCAGCATCGGCTTCGCCATCATCCCCGGCGTGCTCTGCATCTCCACGCTTGTCATGATGCTCACTTTCGGTCCCGACTCCGCCACACATGCCTACACCGGTGCCGCATACGAGGGTGTGCCCGTCATCACCTGGCTGGCCGACAAAATCAACCTCGTCTTCTATTGGCTCTTCGGCTTCGAAAGCGGTGCCCTCGTCTCCTTCCCCATCACTGCCCTCGGTGCCGTAGGTGCAGCCCTCGGTCTTGTGCCCCGCTTCATCACTGAAGGCATCATCAACAACAACGCCATCGCCGTCTTCACCGCCATGGGTATGTGCTGGAGCGGTTATCTCTCCACCCACACCGCCATGCTCGACGCCCTCGGCTACCGCAAACTCATCGGAAAAGCCATCGGTGCCCACACCATCGGAGGTCTCTGCGCCGGCATTGCCGCCCACTGGCTCTGGGTGCTGCTCAGTCTTATTTTCTAAGGCATGAACCTGAAAGAAACACTCGGACGTTTCCTCACTTGGCAGAACAAACCCTATCACAATTCCGACGAGGAACAAGAAGAGCACCGTTGTGCCAACTGCGGTAACGTGTTCAGGGGAAACTACTGCCCTGTATGCCGTCAGGATGCCAAAGATGGCCGCATCACATGGCGTTGGGTGGGCAAAAGCATCCTCGATGTGTGGGGCTTGGATTCCCGTTCTCTCCCGAACACCCTCTTGCAGCTTTTCATACGTCCCGGACGCCTTATCGGTGCATATCTCGACGGCCAGCATCAGATATGCTACAAGCCTTTCAATATGCTCTTCATTCTTGCCATCTTTTACGTCGTGGTGCAGCAACTTCTTGGTTGGGACTATGTGGCCACTCCCGAAGACAAGGGAGGCAAAGTCGTTCAAATGGTCTTTGAATGGGTTTCCGAACACCCCGCATGGAACGCCATGCTTATCTCTGTGGCAATGATTATCCCTACATGGCTTTTCTTCCGTTTTGCTCCACGCCATACACGCCACACACTCCCCGAAGGCATCTTCATCCAAATCTTCATGAACATCCTCATCCTCGTCATTGTTTTCCTTTCCGAATTCTTTATTTGGTTCTATGTTCTGATGCCAGTTTACTACTATATCGCTTACCGTCAGCTTTTCGGCTACCGACCTTGGGGCACTATTTGGCGTATTCTTTTGTGCTTTGCGGTCTGGTTCATCTTCTTCGGTATCTTAATAAACTTGTTATATATCCTCACAACCCACCCCGATAAACTTCCGCAAGTCGCAACAGGCCTCTTGTCTTTCCTTGCCGCTCTTGCAGGCATCCTCGCCTTTGGCTACTTCGTCAGCAAAAAAACAGCACAATCCAAGATATGAAACTCAAAGAATCACTCAGACGTTTCCTCGCTCGGCAGAACAAACTCGCTCAATATTCCGACGAGGAGCTGGAGGAGTGCCGTTGTGCCAACTGCGGTCACGTGTTCAAGGGCAACTACTGCCCTGTATGCCGTCAGGAGGTCGGCGACGGACACATCACATGGAAGTGGGTCGGCAAAAGCATTCTCGATGTATGGGGAATGGACTCCCGCTCCCTTCCCAACACGCTGCTGCAGCTCCTTTGGCGCCCCGGCCACCTGATTGGCAACTATATCGGTGGCCATCGGCAGATATGCTACAAACCCGTCAACATGCTCTTCATTGTGGCGCTGGCCTATGTCATCCTCATGCAGATAATCGGTCGGGAAGGCAACTTTGACGTCGACGCAATTGCAGCCTACGACCGGACTGGATACTTCAAGATGATCAATGCCTGCTATCAAGGGTATCAATGGATGGTGGCCCATCCCGGATGGGCCATGATGATACTGACCATGATAATGATATTGCCCACCTTCATTGTGTTCCGTTTTGCCCCACGGCGTCCGCACCTCTCCTTTCCCGAAAACATCTTCATTCAGATTTTCATGAGCACATTGATGCTTGTTGTCGCCTTCACCATCCGTGTCAGCAACGGGATTACCATATTCCTTATCCCGCTCTATTATTACATCTGCTATCGGCAGCTGTTCGGCTACAAGTTTTGGGGTACAACATGGCGGCTTGCCGTCTGTTTCTTTGTGTGGTCCTGTCTTGCATTCTATCTCATTGTCGGGGTATTGGTGGTGGCGGTACGCCAAAATGAATTGGAGAATCCTGTACGCGCCAGTATTTATGGTGCCGTCATGTTGACTTTAGGCACGGCGGTGCTGATAGCTATACCACTTTCCATTGCCTACTTCATCAGCAAGAAAAAGGCTAAAAGAAGACAACAACCCTCGCTTTAGTGCTGTGCACACCGTTGTAGGACATTGTTTTTTTATCACCTTACACCTGTCAGACTATCAGGCATTAAACACCTCCGTAACTCATTCCTTATAAAAAAAACTCTCTATGTCCGAAAAAAGTTGTACTTTTGCACTTCGTTATTAACCCTAAAAAAAGAATAAAATGGCTTACAAAATCACTGACATCTGCGTTGCTTGCGGCACTTGCATCGACCAGTGCCCCGTCGGAGCTATCTCCGAAGGCGACATCTACAAGATTGACGCTGACACCTGCGTTAGCTGCGGTACCTGCGCTGGCGCTTGCCCCACCGGTGCAATCGTTGAAGGATAATCAAAACAAAGATGTAAAAACTAAAGCCCTGCCTAATCGGCAGGGCTTTTTTTCAATCTTTGTCTATACGAAATCGTTTATCTGATACCCAAATTATCATGAAAAAGGCCTTTATTCTGGTGACAGTTCTTTTTTCCAGCGGCATTGTTGACCGCCTTCACCTCTTGCAAAATGGTGTCCATAGGAAAACCCATTTCCATGTACGCCTTTTTCATTCGTTCTGCTCCCCGTCCGGAAACGTCACATTATTGCTTTTTCCCTTTTGTTAACCATATGGTAAAACGTTTTTTTATCGCCGTCTACCTGTCACACTATCAAGCATAAAGCGGCCTTTGTGAACTCCGTGGCACTAAAAAAGTCGCTATATCGGAAAAAAGTTGTACCTTTGCATCACGTTATTAACCTTAAAAATAATAAAAAATGGCTTACAAAATCACTGACATCTGCGTTGCTTGCGGCACCTGTATCGACCAGTGCCCTGTTGGAGCTATCTCCGAAGGCGACATCTACAAGATTGACGCTGACACCTGCGTTAGCTGTGGTACCTGCGCTGACGCATGCCCCACTGGTGCAATTGTCGAAGGCTAATCGAAACAAAAAAGATGTAACCACTAAAGCCCTGCCCAGACCGCAGGGCTTTCCTCCAACGGTATCCCATTCTTTCTTATTCGAAAAAAATCCTTTATTATTAATTTAAAATTCAGTTATCATGAAAAACATTTTCAAACTTCTGACCATTGTTTGCTTTGTCGCCTCGGTGACTATGTTCTCCTCTTGCAAAAAGAGCAACGAAGACCTCATCATCGGTACATGGAAATGCTCAAGCATCACCAGCGAACCCCAAGACCCCTTCATGAATCTTTTTATCGGTGTCACCTTTACTTTCAATGCCGACAAGACCCTTGTTGCTAATGCTCTCGACGAAGTGGGTAAAGGTACCTATGCTGTTGACGGCAACAAACTGACCATGACCATTGAAGGTGAGTCCATGGTGGCCGACATCATCACCCTTGACAAGAAAAAACTCTCCTTCTCCTACACCGAAACGGATGAGGACGAGACGGTCAAAGTGACCATGAATTTCGACAAACAGTAATTCTTGTTATTCGTAAGGAGTTGAAAGCTGGAGGACTACCGTTCTCCGCTTTCAGCTCTTTTCTTTGATTTCCCTATTTTAATAGCAAGATGCCATGAAAACCTTAATGAGAAGTCTTGTTAATATTTCAGCAGTCGTTTGCCTGGTGTTATCAATGACCACTCTCGTCTCTTGCAAGAAGACCAACGAAGACCTTATCGTGGGCACTTGGAAATGCACATCTGTCTCCCTCAATCCCCAGAACTTCATCGAGTCTCAAAGATATATCGAAGAACTTTCCACCGCCAAGTTTCTCTTCACTGACGAGAAATATGTTGCAATCGCTATCGGGAATGAAAGAAGCTACGGCAACTATTCTATCGACGGCGACAAGCTGGTCATCATTATCATGGGCAAGGAAGACCCTGTAGTTGCAAAAGTCAATCTCCTCGACAGCAAGCGGTTCTCCTTCACCTATTCACAAAAGGCTTACGACGAGGATGATGAAGGCCACTCCCGTTACATCACCGTTGCCGTCACATTGAATCTCGACAAGATAGAGGATGCTCATTAATTGCAGGTCGTCAAGATATGAACGAACGTCACCGCGTCAAACGGCTCAACTTCCTGCGCTACGCGCTCGCTTTTCCGCGCAGCGTGTGGCTCAATTACCGTCTGCTGCCCTTCTCTCAGGCGCGTCGGCTGCCTTTGCTTGTCTCCCACCGCACCAAGTTCCATAACCTTTCGGGACAAATCGTCCTTCATTCCGACCGTCTCCGTGTCGGGCTCGTCAAAGTAGGCTTCAACACCAGCCAGCCTACCGACTTCCGCTATCATCGTACCCTACTCAATCTCCGCGGCACCCTTCACATCCTTGGCGAGTGTGCCATCGGCGCAGGTTCGAGTGTCGAAGTCTCGGAAACGGGTACTCTCACTCTCGGCGACCAGTTCAACCTTGGCCCCTCGTCGCTGATAGTCTGCAACAGCGAAATCACCTTCGGCGACCATGTGCAGACCTCCTGGTGCTGCACCATGATGGACACAGACCAACACCGCCTTTTCGACAGCCAAGGCCAGTGGTGCAACCCCGACCGTCCCATTCGCTTTGGCCATCATGTGTGGCTCGGCTGCCATGTTGTCGTGACCAAAGGCACCGTTCTCCCGCCACACACCACTGTCGGGGCCATGAGCTGCCTTCACGGTATCTACGACGAAGAGCACACTGTCCTTGCCGGCAATCCCGCCAAGATAGTCCGCCACGGCATCACCCGCGAGTGGTAGACCGTCGGCTGCACTTCCTTCGCTCCTTATTCCTCAGTTCTCCCATCGTTCTCCCATCGTTCTCCCATTTTAGAAGGATAAATGAGGAAGAACGGAGGTCGTAGGGTGGATGCATGAGCGGACTAAGGGCAGTGCGAAAGGGGCTTGGGTGCAGGTTGGGGAAGATTCGCGGGGAAGGGCGTGCGTTGATAAGGGATGACGAAAATGGTGGCACTGTTTTTGTTGTGCCATGACAATGGAAAGCCTGCGTAACTGAAGGGGACTTCTATGAATTGCCTTGAAATGGCATAACAAATATAGCCCCACGGCATCGCCTTGGATATACAAATCATGCCCGGTAAGGGCAAAAGCAAAAATCGTATTTATTGAGACTTCTATAAATCACCCCAAAAGGGTGAGGGATGAATAGTACCGTACAAGCCGTAGGCGCAGCGCGGTTATCGGGGTGCGTTCCTACAGGGACGCGGCATGAAAACAAATAAATAGAACCCTCCTTATAAGCCAATTCGGTATATACAGGTTGATGCAGAATGTGTCGGGGCAATATCTTGACAATGCCTAATGACCGATTGGGGTTTAAGCTTCCGCTTTTTGGGGGAAGGGGTGGGTTGTGTGCTGTTATGTGTTGATAATCAGTCTGCTGTTTCGGTTTGCCGGAGTTGTTGGAGCCGTGTTTTGTATTGCGAGGCAAGTTTCGGTTTCTTTATTTTGGTGTACACGGTTACTAAGTGTTCCAGCACAACGGGGTCGTTGGGGTCTATTTTCTCCGCCCGAAGGAGGTGGCGAAGGGCATTGTCGTAGTCGGCAAGAATAATGTGGCTGTAGGCCAAATGTTTCAGTGTGGTGATGTCGGAGGGGAACAGCTGTGCGGCACGATGGGCTATGCGGCGCATCTGTAGCGCAATGACTGTGTCGGCAGGGGTGGGCTTGTCGGGTTGGGCGATGGCGTCGGCAAGGGTGTATAGATAGTCTTGCACGCCTTCGACGATAAGGATGCGTCCGCCTTGGTCGAAGTTGGGGAATTGCCAGCGGTGGCCTGTTTGTTCCGAGCGGTCGAGGGTAAGCAGTATCTCGTCGGCGAACGGTTGCCAGTGCATAATCTGACCCAAGAAGAATATTTTGCCGAACCGCAGGTCGAGACGGTCGGGGTAGTGGCTGATGGCGGTGTCGATGACGGTGATGGCGCTGTCAACCAGTTTGTCGGCGGCGTTGCCTTCGGCCAGCATGGCCCCGTTGATATAGTGGTTGAAGCGGGCGATGTATAGGTCAATGTCGTCCGGGGTGTCGTGTTGCCATTGCGCCAGGATGGTGCGCTGGCGGGCGTAGTCGTCGGCGTTGAGGGCATCGTAGAAGGCGTCGGACCAGGATTGGGCGGTGGCGGTGGCCGCAAGGGCCAGCAGCAGGGCGAGGATGGTGTTTCGTTTCATTGCAACAGGTGTTTTTGGGGCAGGCACGGGCCTGGGGGTTCATTGGGTTTTGACGCTGCAAAGATACACAATATTTTTCAGTTTTCGACGTTTTAAGGTATCATTCTTCCGCTATTTAGGAATTAATGGTGGCGGGACTGGCTCCCGCCGCAGATAATGATGACGAGTATGAAGTTTCTTTTGATAACGCCTCCGCTCACGCAGCTCAACACCCCGTACCCTGCCACGGCGGTGCTGAAGGGCTGGCTGCAGGCGCAGGGATATGAAGCCGTGCAGGCCGATCTGGGCATTGAGACGGTGGACCGTCTGTTCACTGCCGCGTGGCTGCGTGCTGCTGCCCGCGGACGGCACAGGGAGTATATGCTGGCGGCGGCCGAGGTGGTGGAGCCCGTGATGCGTTTCCTGCGGGGCGAGGATGCCACCGTGGCCTGGCGCATCGTGAACGGGTCGCTGCTGCCCGAGGGTCCGCGGTTCGACAACGTCGAGGACATGGAATGGGCTTTCGGCACGGCGGGCGTTGCCGACAGGGCAAGGTATCTGGCCACGCTGTTTCTGGAGGATGTGGCGGACAGCATCCGCGAGGAGGTGGACGGCCATTTCGGGCTGGTGAATTATGCCGAGCATCTGGCGACCTATGCCCCCACGTTCGACGAGCTGGCGGAGGCTTTGCAACGGCAGCCCTCCGAGGTGGATGCATTGATGCTTGATTTGCTGAAGGGTTATATGGAGCGGGAACGGCCCGAGGTGGTCTGCCTCTCGGTGCCTTTCCCGGGATGCCTATACGGCGCGTTGCGCTGCGGTCAGTGGCTGCGGCGCGAGTGGCCGGGGGTGAAGGTCTGCATCGGCGGCGGGTTTGTGAATACCGAATGGCGCCAGATGCACGACGAGCGGCTGTTCGACTATTGCCATTTCATCACCCTGGACGACGGCGAGCAGCCGCTGCAGCGCATCGCCGAATGGTTGCAGGACCGCTGCACGGAGCACGAGTTGGTGCGGACGATGTGGCGTCGGGATGACGGCACCGTGGTGTGGCAACGGCTGAACGAGGAGGCCGTGGTGGAGAATGGTGAGCCCGATTTCGGTGGGCTGCCTTTGGACAAGTATCTCTCCACGGCGGACATGACCAACGCCATGCACCGCATGTGGAGCGACGGGAGGTGGAACAAGGTGATGATGGCCCATGGCTGCTATTGGCACCGCTGCGCCTTCTGCGACACGACGCTGGATTATATCGGGCGGTTTGCGCCCCCCAAGGCCGCGAAGGTGGTGGACATGATGGAGCGGGTGATGGCGCAGACGGGGGTCAGCGGCTTCCACTTTGTCGACGAGGCACTGCCGCCCAAGCTGTTGAGGGAGGTGTGCGAGCAGATTGTCAAGCGCGGATTGATGGTGACCTTCTGGGGCAATATCCGCTTCGAGAAGGC